>ENA-ORSY01001165-ORSY01001165.1-human-gut-metagenome-genome-assembly--contig:-NODE-1165-length-20140-cov-16.335424_pt1 | contig 20140 bp, 12 predicted proteins | sample MGYA00242193_ERZ509160 | MGnify/ENA primary metagenome ERZ509160 (study PRJEB26280, sample SAMEA2338670) | human gut metagenome | biome: human gut; feature: human-associated habitat; material: faeces...
CCCGAGGGGTCAAATCCCGCGTGCCCGAAGGGGTCAAACGCACGCGCCTTTTCCATCCATCTTTGTCCAAGTGAAGTAAGTATTATAATTCTAATATGTATCGGTGTTAACTTTGCCGTCACAATAAAAATATAAACACTATGAAGAAAGTTATCACACTTCTGGGCCTTGTGTTCTGCATCACAATGGCAAATGCTCAGATCATAACTGAGCAAGATTTTGCGGCGATAGACATGTCGCAATTCGACACAAACGGTGACGGCATAATCAAAGACGACGAGGCTGCTCTTGCTATCAGAGACCTATATGGCCTTGACAAGAACAACTCAATCACTCGTGTCACGGTGATTGACAGCATCCCCAAAACAAAAGATCAGATCTACGTAGCCGTAAACGACTGGTTCGCACGTTCATTCAACGATGGCAAATCGGTGATCCAACTGAATGACAAGGAGGTGGGCACTATTATTGGCAAAGGTCATATCGCCAATATGGGAAGCACGACATCTTTCGCATCGAGTGCAGATATCTCGGCAGATGTAATAATCCGTGTCGACATGAAAGATGGTCGTATGAGAATAACCACCTCTATTCAGAAATATGAAATGGAGAAAGGAACAGGCGTGCTTGGCGCTTTGGCCTCGGGCATGAATGGCACACCTAATCGTACATATCACCAGGAGTTCATACCTTCTGAGTGTTTCCCCTTTACTAAAAAACAGAAAAAGGAAGGCTCTAAAGCATTTGTGAAATCACATGTGTATTCCTTGATAGTCATCAATAAATTGCGTGAGGCAGTTCTAAATGGTCTGACCGGAGGTAATGATGATTGGTAAAGCCTAAAATAAATGAATATCAAGAGGTTTATTCAACTGATTGTGTCATTAATTGCCGTCTGCGGTACCCTTTGTGCCGCAGACGGTAATCATTTGCCCATGAACCCAGTCAAGGATCTGGAGAAAATTGGTAGCCCGGGAGAATTTGCCGACAACCACAGAGGTGACACAATATTCTTTTATGTGGCAAATTCAGCTGACAGAGATTTTGAATCGTTCTATCTTCTGGAGCCCGATACTGTCTGGCTAAAGGAGCGACCAAAGAAAAAAACGCCGGAAAGAGAGAATCACTTCAGATTGAGGACAAATTACCAAGGCATTAGTGGATGGGGTGTGAATTCCCACCGTTTCTACACGATGGGGTCTTCATTGGAAAACAAATTGTTTATAATTGTGGGAAGTTATCAGGAACGCATCGACTATCTTGGGACACGTCATTTCATAATATTGGAGGATGCACAAAGCGGGACCAAGATAAAATGGGATTATTCCAAGAATGAAAACACAGACATGGTGATGTTTTCTTCAAGCATTAAGAGTAGACTTGACAGACTCCTTGGAAAATCAGTTGTCATAGAGCAAGATACTGCTCTTATCGAGGGAAAGTGCGCTGAAATTTCATATTCAATTGATGTTCATCCGTCCAAATGGGAACCAAAACTGTTTGTGACTTTCAATACGCAGAACGGAAAGATAATCTCCGTTAACTCGAATCCAAAGTTTTATATCCCACCAAAGGAATGACATATCATGAGTCGGCCGGACATATTATGCTGATTTTCTTCACCTCGCCATTGGTGTGATACGAACCAAGCAGCTCCTGTCTATAGACTTTTGATGCTTCAAGACGCTCGCCCCTCCCTATCTTGTAAATGATGGCAATGTCGTCTTTCATTAGGCTGCTGTTGAACGCTCTTATTACCTTCAAGGCTGCTTTATTCTCGAAGCAGACGGTTTCAAACACCACTATACGGTTCAGATATGCGAGTTCAATAATTGTTCCCAACGGTAGATCCTCAATCCATACCGCTCCATCGGTGTCATCCCATGAGCTGTCAAGATTGACAGTTGCCCAATACCTTTCCCAAGAAGGGAAACCGAGGAAATTTGCCAAGATATTAAGGGTGCTCCTATTGGTTGACCTGTCGTCAGATATATAACCTGTAAGACGCTTGAGGGTGGTAACGCCCAAGCGGCATGATGTCTTTTCTGAAATCATATCTGCAAGAGATTGAAAATCAGAGGCTTTATCAAACAACAGCCCGGTTGCTTCCTTAAGCTGGTCAATAGTGATGTCAGGTAGAAACATATAGATTCGAGATTTATTTGCAAAGTTAGTAATTATTTTCCAGATAAATTATGTCGTTTGCGAAATATGTAGTAAATTTGCGTCAAATTCAATTTTAAGCACCAATCGACGGGTTGGTGTTACTCAGTTAGCTAACTTGAAAACAACATGGAAAATGATTTGAATCGGCTAAAGGTTATTCTTGCCGAGAAGAAACGCACCAATAAGTGGCTCGCAGAACAATTGGGACGCGATCCGGCCACTGTGTCTAAATGGTGTACCAATACCGCCCAGCCTGGGCTTGAGACTTTGCGCGAAATTGCCAATCTCCTTGAAATAGACATCCGCGACTTGATAAACCCTACTATGGTCACCGAACCAGAAGTGATGTATGTCAAAATCAAGAAATAAAGAGATATGTCGGAAAAAGATATAAAATCCGGAGATACCAAGAACGAAGTAGTCCTCAACGATGATGAGATAATTTGTTCACTCACCAATAAAATAAAGAAATCCACTGAGAAGGAACTGACTCTTCAGCACATGATTTCGATGATGATTGAGGAGTACGGATTTTCAGCAGGCGATTTGGAGCGAGACTTTAATGTGAGCTTTGAAGACGATGAGAAGAAGCGTAAGCAGAAGGTAGACTTAGCCGTGTTTGAGGAGGGCAAGCCACACTCAGCCGATACTCTCATCCGCTTTATAGTAATTGCAAAGGACAGCAAAGTCAAGACCGATGACACCAAGGCCGGTGTGACCGCAACTCTTGAAAATATACTCAGTTACACCGACTGTGAATTTGGATGCTGGACCAATGGCATTGATATGCAGTTTCAGCACTCGCTTGAAGATGATTTCGGTCAGGTGACTTGTGAAGACCTTTCAGACTGGCCTGCAAAGGGACAGACACTTGAAGAACTGGAAGAGGCCGGCGAACGTGCTCCGCAGCGTACTCCTGCCAATGAATCGCTTGTGCGCACATTCAAACGCTGCCACAATTATCTCTATGGCAATGAGGGCCGAAAGAAGGATGCCTTCTGGGAACTTCTCAACCTGATTTTCTGCAAGCTCTACGATGAGAAGCGTCGATTTATAGATGCCAAAAATCGTGTGAGCTATCGCCGTCGTTTCTGGGTGGGAGTCAAAGAGATGAACACTCCCGAAGGACAGGCTGCTGTAACAGAACGAATCAAGTCGCTCTTTGAGGAGCTTAAAACCGATGATTTGTATAAGGATGTGTTTGACGGCAATGAGCGTATCAGCATATCCGATGCCGGCGTCACTTACATAGCCTCGGAACTCGCAAAGTATAGCTTTCTCAATGCTACCGTAGATATCAAAGGAACTGCATATGAGACTATTGTCAGCAACACACTTAAGCAGGAAGCCGGACAGTTCTTCACTCCGCGCAATATAGTCAAGTGCATGGTTGAAATGCTCGATCCAGGCTCAGACACGCGCGTTCTTGACCCGGCTTGCGGTTCCGGCGGTTTCCTCGTTGGCGCGCTCGACCATGTTCGCCGCAAGATTGCTCGTAATCTGTATCCCGAACTCGATGATGTTCGCCTCGATGCCAAGCTCAACACCCCCGAAGTTGACCAGTTGGTGTCGGACTATGCCGGTCGAATGATTTTCGGATTTGATTTCGACCCTGACCTTCGTAAAGCCTCGCGCATGAATATGGTGATGGCTGGTGACGGTCATGCCAATATTTTCAACATCAACTCGCTTGACTATCCTGATGGCCAGCTTCCTGATGTGCCACTTGTGGCACCGGCCGTCGCCAAGAGCATACAGACAAGTTACGACCACGACTTTCCCTTCGAGACAGCAATGGACAACGCCCGAGGGAAGTTCGATATGATATTCACAAACCCGCCTTTCGGCGCAAAGGTGGAGGTGGCACAGGCTATTGCCACCAAGTATCAGCTCTCTCGTTTTGGAGGCTCCGCTCCGGAGGTGCTCTTTATCGAGGCTTGCCACGAGTTCTTGAAACCGGGTGGCAAGATGGCAATCGTATTGCCCGATTCTATCCTTGGTAACCCTAACATGGAGTCTGTAAGAGAGTGGATACTTGAGAATTTCAAACTCCTTGCATCGGTAGATCTTCCGGTCGAGACCTTCCTGCCCCAGGTTGGAGTACAGGCTTCGCTCCTTTTCTTGCAAAAGAAAACAGCCAAAGAGCGTCTTGTGCCACTTGAAAAAGAAGACTATGATGTTTTCATGGCCATTGTAGACAAGGTTGGCAAAGACCGTCGAGGTGTACCCATTTACAAACGTGACGAAGATGGCGCTGAAATGCTTTTCGATCATGACCATCGCTGGATAACTGTCTCTGCCGATGGCCGGGAGCAATTATGCTCTCGCCATGAACGCATCAAGCACCTCGATGACGATTTGCCGGAGGTGGCAAAAGCGTATCGCGAATTTCTGTCTGAAACCTTAAAGGGAAAGTAATGAAGACCGCAGTAGTAAAACGTCACGATATTGCTAATGCTCCGGTCATGAGGATTGATGCTTCCTTTCAGCTAAGTGAGGGAGTATCAGTTAGGCGCATAATTGCGGACTGTCCCTATCCTGTGGTTAAATGCGGAGACGTAATGGAACGTATATGGCACGCTGGACGATGGAAGAGAGTCTATGTGAACAATCCTAAGACAGGTACTCCACTTGTCGGAAGTTCAGCTATGTTGAAATCCGATTTGTCGGATATAAAACTGATTTCAAGGAAATATACCGAGGATATGGCCGATAAAATGCTCCATCCCGGTTGGATTCTTGTGTCATGTTCAGGCACGATTGGCAACACGGTGTTCACGAACACCGGACATGCTGGGAAGCTTGCTTCCCAGGATGTCCTTCGGCTTAAGCCGAAGGACATCCTGGGGGGTGGATACTTGTATGCGTATCTTTCATCGAAATATGGATACGCAATGCTGACGCAAGGAACATTTGGAGCAGTTATTCAGCATATCGAACCGGCAAATGTTTCAACAATTCCAGTCCCGGTCTTTCCGGAGGAAATGCAGAAGGAGATTGATCAGCTTATCCGTGACGCAGCCTCATTGCGCGACAAAGCCGCCGAACTATTATCTGCATGTATATCTGAAATTGAAGCTAAACTTCAGCCAAAACTTACACACAAGCGCACTGGTAGAGTTGCGATAAAAGACATTAATAATTCTCATAATAGTAGGTTTGAGGCAAACTACCACATATCTGACGGCTCGGAAGTAGATAAGTATATCCGTGAGAATTTCGAATGGAAATCGCTCTCAGACGTGTGTTTGTCCATTTCAAGACCAGATATTTTCAAAAGATACTATGTTCAGAATGGCATACCTTTTTTAGGCGGTTCGGATATTTTCTTAGCTATACCAGATGGAGGTAAATACTTATCAAAGACCAAAACAAGTAATATTCCGGCTTTAAAGGTCGAAAATGGATGGATATTGATGCCTCGTTCAGGTACTATCGGAAACGTCGTGCTATCGCACGACGGACATGCTCAGAAACTTGTTTCTGAGCATGTCATTCGGCTTGTGCCGAATGACATCCTCAGAGGTGGTTATGTTTACGCGTTCCTGTCATCTTCGTTAGGAAAAGCGCTGATTCAACGGCCAATATTCGGTGCAGTTATTCAGCATGTTGAGAGTCCACATTTAAGTCGTATCCCTATACCAGTTCTTAAAGATGACCTTATGGATTCTATTCATGAGAGGATTATGACTCATAAGGATTGCTTAAGCGAAGCTTGCAAGAAAGAACTTAAAGCCATTTCGATGGTTGAAGCTGAAATCGAAAGCTGGGGTAAAAACAAAAGCAAGAAATGATGAAAATCACCGCTGAGAATATCAAGGAACTTATCAAGTATGGAGAGCATTCCACACTTGAAATGAAGAAGTGCAAGAAGTCCGTGCCGGATTCGGTATGGGAGACTTATTCTGCCTTCGCCAATACCCGCGGCGGCATTATCTTGTTAGGCGTTTACGAGAACAAGGAGAAGCCTCTTGCGGAGAGATTTGAGGTTACCGGAGTGATGGATTCAAACAAGGTCGTTACTGATTTTTTCAACCAGTTGCATAATCCGCAGAAGGTCAACAGAAGCGTGCTTGTCGACAGCGATGTCCGAATTGTTGAGGTTGATGGAAAGGATGTAATCTACATAAATGTTCCGGAGGCTGACTATCGCCAAAAACCAATATACATCAATCAAAAGCTGGAACAAGGCACCTATAAGAGAGGCCATGAGGGAGACCGACAAGTGACTAAAGAGGAGCTCGCGCTCTTGCTTCGTGACAGTTCGGACAATACCGACTCTCAGATTATAGAGCATTACGGTATGGAGGATATTGACGCAGAGACTCTTGAAAAATACCGGCGTTCATTCAATATCCTCAATCCGGGACATGCCTACGAAGAACTCAATGACAGAGACTTCCTGATTCAAATGGGTGGTTATGACATCAACCGCCAGAAGGGCATTGAGGGAATAACCATGGCCGGACTTTTGATGTTCGGCAAAGGTATTCATATCCGCAAGAACTTCCCGAATTTCAGACTCGATTATCTTGACCTGATTGATATTGAGCCGGGCGACAGCAAGAAATGGAACGACCGCCTTACCGATGACGGCCGTTGGGAGCATAATCTTTATAATTTCCTTGTTCTGGCTCTGCGCAAACTGCTTTTCACACTGCCATCAGAGGGTAAACTTGAAGGAACAGTGAGACGTGACGGAGGTCCGCTCCATGAAGCCGTAAGGGAAGCAATGATCAATTGCATCACATATTGCGACTACCTGCTTGGAGGTGTGCTACGCATTGACCGTCGCACCGACAGGATAGTGATGCGAAATCCCGGCACGCTTAGAATCTCACCCGAGCGTATCTACAACGGCGACTATACCCAGGCACGCAACAGTACAATCCAGAAGATGCTGCGAATGATAGGATTCGGTGACAATATCGGGTCCGGCTTTATGAAGATAATCAAGGCTTGGGATACTCTCGGGTTCGATAGTCCTGAAATACATGAAGAGCAGGAAGTCAACGAGGTGTGGCTGACATTGCCTTTGGTACCCCGAAGGAAAAGTGTGGAGGGCACAGAAAAGGGCACGAAGGACACAGAAAAGGGCACAAAAGAATTAAATGCCCTAATCCCGGCCGAACTGCTTGACACACTTACCGAAGACCAACGCAAAATTCTGGAATATGTCTGGAATAACCCTGAGATCACACTTGTTGAGCTGTCTGAAAAGATGAACATAAGCGTCAAGTCCATCAGAGTGCAACGCAAGAAACTTGAAGACGTGGGAATCTTCATGGAGCATGTCGGGGCACAGAAATCGGGCACATGGCAAATTAGAATAAACAAAGATTGACAATGGGAAAACTATATAAACCAATCCAAGGCGATGGAGCCGTGCAGCCCGGAGAAAAGAAGCTTCACGATTATCTGGTGGCCAATCTTCCGGATGATTATTATATCATCCCGAACGGAGAATATGCGACCAAGATAAACGGTGCAGTGCAATTCTTTGAATATGACTGCATAGTGATTGCTCCTCACGGCATATATCATATTGAGAACAAAGACTGGGCTGGCAAACTTCAGGGCGATGACGAACTGTGGTTTGTCAATGGCGCGGAGCGTAAGAATCCGCATAAATCAGCAACATATAAATCAAGGATTCTCGCCAGCAAGCTTCAGCAGAAAAATCCTTCATGGAGATTCGGCATGATCAGTACGATTGTGACGCTGAGCCATCCGCAGCAGAGCAAATTCGGACTTGACCCTCAAAGTGCCTGCTTTGCCGCCACTTTTCAGCTTGACCAGCCGCTCTTAGACTTTTTGACTAACCCGGATGCAATACGACGTAGCCCTAACTCCATAAGCGAATACTCCAAAGATATAGCCGAATATCTGTCAGGTGCAACCTCGCAGCGCAACCATGCGCAGCGAACCCGCATCTGCGGACGTATTATTGATGAGGTGCTTCAGAAGACGGAAGACTTCACCGAGTATCTGTGCCATCCGCAGGGATTCGTCGACAAGTACTATCGTATCCGTGAGTATCCTCTTGTCCGTGACGAAAGTCCCATGCAGATGGAGACCTTCCGTAAGAAGGTCGAGAATGCACAGACAGCCCAGGAGATAATAGAAGCATCACCTTATATCTTGAAGTCGGAATATCGTATCAATGATGAAGAGACAATGTTTTATGAGATTGCGCCCTATATGGCGGCAAACACTGTCAAGGCTCGCTCACGTTTCAAGACATTCACTCAGATAGAAAAGCTCAAAATCATAAGCGATGTGGCGCAGGCTCTTAAAGTGGCACACTCAAAGGGTGTGTTCCACCGCAATGTCAATCCGGAGAATATTTTTATTCTTAACGATGGCACCGCACAATTGGGCAACTTCAATTTTGCATGGTTTGCAAAACATAGTGACCTCCATTATTCCGTAGGCACAGGACTGAGCACCGACGATAATCCTTATGCTGCTCCGGAGTTGAGAGAGGATGATGTGTGCGAGGGAACCGACATTTATTCACTCGGTGTCATCTTCTATGAACTGATGACGGGCAAGGTCCCGTTCGACAGTCCATTGAAGTTCCACATTCTCGGAGGAGAACTGACGCCTGACCAACTGCCGACTGCGATTATACCGGATCTGCCCAAGTGGGTAGACGAGTTTGTGCAGAACACTATAGTCGAAGACCTTGACAAACGCTGGAATGATGCGCAACAGGTCATTGACTTTATAAACAGCCATCTTTATCCCCAGGAGTCAAAGGAAAACAACAATCATTCTTCGCAGACACAGCCAAAGGCCAATGTCGATCTTAAGGATTTGAAAAGCGGAGACCAGATTTCAAATGACCTTGTGCTGTATGAAGAGCTTGGCAAGGGCGGTTTTGGACGTGTGTTCAAGGCGAAACATCTGGTACAGGACGAGTTCTATGCTGCCAAAGTCTTTGACAAGAGCGTCGCTGCCAACGAAACTATCAATGAGTTTGAGGCTTTGCGCGGTCTCAACAATCCGCATATCGTAAGGTTTATCTACAACGGAAAGACCGATCAGGGGATGTTCTATACTCTGATGGAGCTGCTTGAGGGTGACAACCTCAGTGACTACACAAAGAGCAAAGGCGACATGAAACTGCCTCTTGAAGAAATCTACAAGATGGCTACCCAGACCTTGGATGCTCTGGTTTACATGCAGTCGCAGAAACCGCCCATCTACCACCGTGATATAAAGCCTAACAACATAGTGTGGGACAATCGTCAACGCTATGTCCTTATCGACTTCAACATATCGACATCGACAGATGATAAATCATTTGCCGGCACACTGCCATATCTTGCCCCCGATCTTGTGGAGTCGTCACGAAGAATAGCATGGGATAAATCGGCCGATACATTCTCTTTGGGTGTCACGCTCTATGAATTGTTGGCTCATAACTATCCATGGCCCGGAAGCAATCCATGCCCGAATCTTAGAAACGCAGCAACCGACATCCGTAACTATCGTTCGGACCTCTCGGAGCAATTTGCCGACTTTGTGATGAAATCACTCATCACTGACAACAAGCGTCGATTCGCCACGGCAAAGGATATGCTTGATGCGTTGAAAACAATCGGAGTGGATGGATTGATGAAACTGAAGAAGGGGGATGTTATAACGGTATCATCTCTGGCTGTTGAGCAAGACATTGTTGATTACATCAACTCCCTATACAGCCAATCGAGCCATGGCAATAGCGGTACCCGTGCCGGGATCAAGAAATCGCCTTTTGATTCACTGACCTATACCGAGACTAAGCTTGACAAGAAGCTCATGGCTGATATAGAGACATTGAAATATAAACTTATCATCATTACCGGTAATGCCGGTGACGGAAAAACCGCTTTCATACACCAGGTAGAGAACAGAGGCACAGATAAGGAGAGTTTCGAGACTCGCAACGGCTCACGTTTCACCATTGGAGGTGTCCGTTTTGAGAGCAACTATGATGGCTCGCAGGATGAAGATGCAATGTCGAACACAGAGGTCCTTTCACAGTTCTTCAAACCATTTGAAGGCTTGACCGACTATACATCTGCTCCTGAAGGGCGAATTATCGCAATTAACGAAGGACGTCTTGTAGACTTTCTGTCGGAAAGGCCGGAGTTCAAAAACCTTAAAGAGAATATAGAGGAGTATTTCTATCAGGAAGGCCACACTGAGCTTATACCGAGATTAATGGTCATCAACCTGAACCTCCGAAGTGTAACGGCAAAAAGTGATAATGAGCCCAGTCTCTTGCGCCAGCAGATTAAGGCTCTTACGAAGCCCGATCTTTGGGGTAAATGTTCCGGTTGCCCTGTAGCCGACCGTTGTTTCATCAAATACAACGTCGACACGATGCAGGACACATCGGCGGGCGATGAAGTGATAACCAGACTTGAATGGCTGTTGCGGACGATAGTGTATAAGCGTGAACTCCATATAACCATGCGCGATCTCCGTTCGTTCATAGCATTTATGCTGACACGTGACCACTCCTGCGCTCAGGTAAAGACCCTTCTCGAGAATATCACAGCGGATAAATTCGCTCCCGAGTTCTACTGGCAATATTATTACTTCAATATCACAGCTCAGCCATTCTATAACACGAAGGCGGCCTTTGAGACAATAGGTCTTGACTCAAACGACCGACTTGTGCAGATGGTGCGTGACACCGATATCGCAAGGGTTGCAATACCTGCGCTTGACCGCGACCTGTATTACCGGAAGAAAGATAAGAAGGACTATCTTGTATTCAACGAAAGGGAGAGAAGTCTTATCGACGAGTTCAATCGGCGTTATGAGCTATTGCCGTACTATGAACTTGAAAGCGACCCTAACCGTAAATTCCTACTTAAAGAGCGTCATCAGACGTGGATTAGGCATCGCTTCTTTGAAGGAGCTGATAAGGACGCCAAGACCGGCAACTCACTGTTCATGCGGAGACTACCGTATCAGTCAATCGAGAGTTTCTATCAGCATCTCCATCTTACGGATGCCGATGTGGAAAAGCTCGCCGAAACCAAGGAGAATATTGCGACAGCAATTTCAAAAAGTGAAGGATGTGCAAACTCGAAAATGAGCAAAAAGTATCTGCTACTTTCCTGTTCGCATATCAATGACCCATTATCGAAATCATACAGAGTATTCGATGTGGATGAGTTTGAGCTCTTTGTCAACGAGACTCCAAATCTCACGGAGTATCTTGAATACGAAAGCGACAGTTTTACGTTCCGGCATAAGGCTGATCATCGCATTCAGCTCACTGTAAGCCTTGACCTATATGAAATGCTTGACTATATCAAGAAGGGCTTTAACCCGAGTGTGAACGACCTTCAGGGCCGCTTCATCGAATTGCAGATCTTTAAGAATCTCCTTGAGAGTAAAACCTACGACAAGATTCTGGTGACAAAAAACAATAAGAAGTTCTATGTCATCCGTCTCAATGCCGATAATACACTTTCAATCGAACCGCTTAACGGCCAAACGTTATGATAATCAAATTAAAAAAGAAAAACATCGTGTTCCGTAATCCATCGATTACGGCTCTTGATGCAAAGATGGTGCCCCTTGACCATGTGCTCACCAATCTCTTTCAGTTGATTGCCGCTAACGGAGCGACTATCAAACTCGGGAAAATCAAGGGTAAGCATACCGTTGATAGTCTCAAAGGATATATGGTGGCATTGGAACGGCAAGGTTTAATTTCCGGAGTCTCGGAAAATATGGAAGCCGTGGAGGATTGGATTCGCGCCAATCTCGTTTCCATGGTATACAGAGGCAATGTAGTGAAGGAAAAAGTTTCTTCACTTCGGCCGATGCACCTCATGAGTTATCGCATACAGAATCGCGCAATAAACCGTGACTATAATGCGTCTGACCAAATTTTCATGATGCTTAAGGAGAGTCCTGAAGTTCTGAAAGGACTATATTCTTATATGTCAAAAGGCTGGGATAAAGACACCAACAGAATAATAGAGAGTAATCAGCTTGATGTAGATACAGTCGGGATTCTATTGTTGTCAAAGAATATCTCAGAAAAGAAAACAGCCAAAAGTGAGATTGATGACACTAAACCACTTTTGAAACATCAGACCGAGATATTCAATGATGATGTCAGAAGACTGCTTGTTTATCAGGATTTACTGCCAAGGACAGTTTTCATGGAGTACCTTCGAATCCTGATAGGATTCCATCTTTCGCTCTATGAAATGAAACTCATCAGTCTGTTGCCCAGAATGCGTGAACAGGGAACGACACAGATTGCGGATGACTGGAGCATGGTTATAGACATGACAGAGGATCTTGACAGCGGAGTTTCGGCATATGCTGTTGCCGATATGGAGCGGTTGACTAATATGCTGAACCGGTATTTTAAGGCGACTTTTGAGATTAATGTAATACAGAACCGTCTTAAGAACAAGAATGTGGACGCTTCAGTAGAAGCCTGTCTCCACTTCCTGAAATATGATCTTGACAGAAGTGACAGTTGGTATGAACGCGACATCGATGATATAATCAACGAGGTTGGAAATGATGAAGAAACAGTATCCGCAATAAAAGAGATGCTACAATTCTTTGATGACGACGACTATTTCGGGAAGTATATCCATCTTCTTGAAAACACAAGCGGTGGCAGCAACTATCAATACAAGTATCATCTCCAGTGCCTTGACAAGTTGACAATGAAAAACTCCGAATCCATGCTGACAGCAAGCGGAGTTCGTTCACGCCGTCATCCACGAAGAGGGGCCATGGGCTCTAAACTACTTGAGACCATTGTTCAGTTGCTCGTTTTAAAGGAGGACGGCAAAGGTAGTTATACATCTAATTCGCTATCCATTGAGGAACTTGCCAAGAAAATACGACAGCGGTACGGACTGATTATAAACGGCATAGATGAGCCTCGCTTTGCAAATGCAGACGTTCAGGCACATGCCGCATTCAAAGAGAATATGGACGCATTCCGCAATAAACTCCGTCAGATAGGATTCTATTCAGACCTGAGTGATGCATGCATACTTCAAAAAATACGCCCACGCTATAAAATAGACGACTAATGGATAATACAGCTTTATATTACGACAAATTCCTAACGCTGGTCTGTGAGTATTGGCGTGATGAAATAAAGTCGGCAGCCCCGGGACACTGCATGAAGATAACAGGACTGCCAATACAGGAGCTCAGGAAGCTCTTGCCGAAACTTCGTTTAATCAATCCTGATATCGACATATTTATACTGTCGGATGACCTTAGGGGCGATGAATATATCCATGCAACGAAACTCATAGAGCTTCGTAACAACGAGCAAAAGGGTCTGCTGGTGCTTATTCCGTCAAACAGCAGCACTTCCGCTGAGGATTCTTACGGTGATGCGACATTCAAAGACCTTGCAGTAAAAGAAATCCAAGAACCATTTATACAGAGTTTGCGCAGGAATGTCCCGGAGGAGAAATACCAGCGATATGCCTCAATCATGGGATTGCTCGCAAGAATTGGTCGTGTAAATGATAAAGCGGAGATAGATTATCTCCTTTTCCTTGAACAGCAAGGTTGGTCGGATAAAGCCTGGGGCGAGGGCCTGTTTATCTTTGGTCTTTTCCCTGACAGTCTGCTCTGGGAAAAGTTTGACTCGCATGAACGCCGCTTGGTATATAATAGCGTTTATTCCGAAGGTCTTTGTGATTTTTCGGTTTCGATGTCGGATAAAATAACTCAGCTCCCTGTAAAAGCAGGTACTATTCAACGAGCTCTTGTAAAGTTTTTCACTGTCGAGCCGGATCTTACAAGTTCCGTCGCACTGACTGAAAGGGTCTATGAAAAATACCCGGACTTGTATTTTTCAAAGTGGGAACTGGTCAAGAATCCTGAAGATGATGAGAAGGTATTTGTCACGGCAGAAATTATGCCGGGTAAAGATTTGCAGAAAGAGCTTGTCAAGGATGTCGAGGGTAATTATATTGTCCAGATTCCACCGGGTAAAAGTTCAAAGGTAAAGGTTAGGATGAACTTCAATCCGGCTCCGAAGGAATGTTCCAAAATACGTTCCTTTCAGATTGAACTTGTCAAACTGGAGGGAATGATAAATTTCGGTGTCTTGAAAAAGGGCAAACTCCCAGCAACCACCGGAGCGAGCAAGACAATCACGGTTCCCATACCCGGAGATTCATTTGACAACGGCGACTACTTCTTTCGTGTTCACGTGCTTGACGAGGATTCTCTGGTGCTTGATACGGATAATCCGTTTAAGTACGAGAATATTGAAGAGAAGTGGCAGGAGGCGCATGAGGCTGATGAAACGCTCACTCGTGACCAGTTCCAACAGGACCACACTGTCTTAAGAGCCAACGAAACCAACGTCTTCAATATCAGAGTAGAGCAAGGAGATGACACAGACACCACCGATGACGATCTTGAACGTCAGAAGAGAACTCATCCAGACAACCTGCTCCAGGCATTCTTCCACTATTCAATCGAGCAACTTCGGAAAGGTGGGAATATTGCTGTGCCGGAAGTAAAGGACACTGAATGGAAAGAGGGGTCGTTGAATAACGTATTCTCTTTCGATTTCGGTTCTGCTTACGCATATACCATTCAGATGCCTAAAAAATTGCTTGAACTGGAACGTGCATTTTACAAGCATTCCGGAGAACTGGGTCATGTAAATGCTGAAATCAGTGGTAATCCGACTGATACCAAGCTCCAGGACTGGCATTTTGAGGCTTTGCCTTCTTCGGTAGAAATACCCGCTGAGCTCATCAATAAGCGAAAGGAACTTTTTCAGCTCATTCAGGATTCTGCTGCTTCGGAGTCAGGAGTAGTAAATACATTCGCAGTATACGAACACGCCAGCAAAGTCAAAGAATATATCAATGATTTTACACAATGGTTGACCTCTCTGAACGGGCTTAACTTTGACGAAGCGACAATGGTTGCGATACCGAATATCGATACTGTATCGCTTAACATTGAGATGCCGGATGGAAGCAAGAGCATAGCCAAACTCATAAGTCCGCTTCACCCTTTGCGTCTTGGCTGGATGGTAAACATCTTTGAACTATATAAGGATTGGGAGAACAGAACCTTGGACAATCCTGATCTTAAGAAACAGTGGTATCGCAATCTGGACAAGCTGTTTCTGGGTGAACTTACTATGGAAGTATCGCCTTTGGTCCTTACTGAGGGGGCATTGGAGATATACCAGTATGTCGGTGAACTTACATTCGGCTGGGGACTATATGCTCAACCGACTGTCAATCCTGACGATTTATTAGCATCGGAGTTCCGTCAGCTAAAATCCTATCTTGCGTCTTTGTTCAACATAGCTCGAGATAAGCAGATTGACAGTGACATGAGTCTTTCATTGGTGAAACGTCATCTTGAGAACTATGTAAAGTCACATCCATATACACGCAAACTTGTTATCAACCTCTTTAACGCCGGTGATGCCAACGTTTTTGCTGATGCCCTCGTTAAGCTTGAGCAATCCTTTGCACAGGAAGAATATGATTATGAGATTAGGCTGTTTGCTGATGATAAGTTGATTATTCCCGGCGAGGCTCTTTCCGAATTGTTGAATCCGGAAAGCGTCGTTGCAGATAGTGCCGAGACATTCTCTCAGGCTTCAAAGAACCGCCTTTTCCCGAAACTCCGATTCTCAATCAACAGCATCTCGGACTTTATTTCGGATTATCAGAAATATCAGGCACACCTGTCATTCCTTATCAATCCATTCCCGGTCAAGACCGCTACGGCAAGACCGGAAGAACTTGCCCGATCATTCTTTGTAAACGGCACTGTCTTCAAAAGTAATGTAAGCGAGGACAGTAACCCTGATGGAACAGTGTGGAGCCGATATTATGCCAACCGACCTATTCCTGAACCGGTATCGCCATTTGCAAATGACACCGTAGCGCTGTTTGCTAATATTCAAGGGCTGATAGGTCGAATAGTATCGTCGACAAGTGAACACTCTGTTGTCGCAACCACCCTTGTACTCAATCAGGCCGATGCAATGCTTCTAAGCTTTGTGCATGAAGTCTCAGACTGGGTTGTGACTTTTGATAAGAATATGGGACCAGAGTTCTATGACTTGCCAGTATCGCGTGACAGCAAGGAAATACCATATCTTCTCGATTATATTCCTGGACAGGAAAGAAGCAGTATATCGTCATTCCTGACAACTCGTCCGACCAGCGAGGTTATGGGACTTATGGCTCCGCTCTTTAGGGAGTTCAATGTCGACATTGCCGATGGAGATATGTTCAAGAGCCTTCTTGAGGATGTCCGTACTATCAGCAGCTCGCTTGTCATGCAGGTGAATACCACACAAAACAAAGCGTTTGAGGTGCTGGGCACCACGCTGACAAAGAGATTCCTTGCCAAGAAAGGTCTTATGACGGAAGCTTTCCTGATCCCCATTGACTTGCATAAGGAACTTTTCGAGGACCTTGATTCGGAAAGCAAAGAACGAGCCGACACACTGTTGGTAAATATCGACACTGAGAATAAAGAGATTATCTTCACTGTCGTTGAGATAAAATGTCGCAAGAATCTTTCGGAAACTGAAGCTGAAGAGCTTCAGGAGAAGATGCAAAGACAGATAGAGAACACGATTCTTGCTTTGAAGACGCATTTCGAGGTAGGAAGTGCAACCGAGGACCGTCTTGACCGAGAACTAAAGACACTTGAACTTTCCAACCTGCTTACCTTCTATGCAAGCAGAGCGGACCGTTATCATGTCCTTGACACAGAAATCGCCTATGAATACCGTAGGTTCCTCGCCGACCTTGGCAATGACTATAACATACGTTTCAAGAAACTCGGACTAATATACAACTTCTCTCAGGAGGAAAAACAGATAAAGGATTCTTGGGGAGATACACAATTCTATTCGATGGGAAAGAATGTGATTCAAGACATTCTTTCTGACGATGTCCATGCGCTTGAAACAAGCCGATTGAACGAATCTGAGGTTGAACGTGACTTCATGAGCTTCTTTGAGCCGGACAGAAAGGAGAGAATCGTAACTCGTCGCCGTCAAGAGGCAATGAAGAATGCAATTATCTCCAATCCTAAGGAGGACGAGCCAGTGGAGACTCCTGTTTCCGTTGAAGTCGAGCAATCAAAAGCGGTTGAAACCATTTCGACAAATAATGTCGAGACGGCAGAAGTTCACGTCGAAAATCCTGAGGTTGAATCCAAGGATTCCAACAATAAGACTGTGAACCCGGTGACCAAGCCGGAAGAAGACGCGGATACGGATGTCCCTGCTGTACAACCAATCCCCGGTCCTATCACCCCGGATGTCGATGTAAACTATACAGCCCCCCGCTGTGATATTCTTCTCGGAAAGAATGAGTCTTCAGCTCAGTTTGGAATACTTGGAAAAATGCTGAATAGCAATCGCCTTGTAGGAATAGATCTTGACGGGTGCAATACATTCAGCCTGTTCGGAGTGCAGGGCGCCGGCAAGAGCTACACCATAGGTTCAGTAACAGAGATGGTACTGAAACAATTCAGTAACGTAAATAAACTGCAAGCACCATTGGCAAGCGTGATATTCCATTACAGCGACAGTATGGATTACGCTCCAGAGTTTACCTCCATGATCTATCCCAACGACGAGCAGTCTCAACTCGCTCGTCTTAAGGAACAATACGGAGCGGTCGCTGACTCTGTCGATGACGTGATTTTATTAACCCCGGAAAGCAAAGTCGAGCAGCGCAAAACCGAATATCCCGGCATTGAAGTCTACCCGATAGCCTTTGATTCGTCCGAACTACAGGTTAAGGACTGGATGTTCCTTTTGGGGGCCATGGGAAATGACTCTGCATACCTGCGAGTTCTTACACAAATCATGCGTACTATCCGAAACGACCTTTCACTGAAAAATATAAGAAGAGGGGTAAAGACTAATTCTTCGTTGTCTACCGGTCAGAAGGAGCTCGCAGAAATGCGCATTTCATTTGCGGAGGAATACATCAGAGATGGAGAAAAATTACAACGTCATCTTCGCCCCGGTCGTTTAATCATTGTTGACCTTCGAGACGAGTTTATCCAGAAGGACGAAGCACTGGGACTTTTCGTTGTAATGCTCAATATTTTCTCCAGTGTGATGGAGGTTGAAGGCAAGCGATTTAATAAGTTCATCGTCTTTGATGAGGCTCATAAATACATGAACAATAAAGACCTTGTTGGGTCTATTACAACAGCGATTCGAGAAATGCGCCATAAAGGAGTGTCTATTATGATTGCCAGCCAGGACCCGATGAGTCTTCCGACTGAGATTATTGAACTCAGTTCGGTTGTCATTCTCCATAGATTCAACTCTCCGCAGTGGGTTAAACACGTGCAAAAGTCGATCACTTCTTTGAATACCCTTACTGCCACAGAGATGGCTCAACTTGGGTCTGGAGAAGCCTATATATGGGCAGTTAAAGCTACTGATAAGGCGTTCACAACACGTCCAGTCAAGATTCAGATTCGTCCACGTGTTACAAAACACGGTGGCGATACAATACAAGCCGTGAAATGAAAATAATTGAATTTTCATCCAAAGGAAGCAGAAAAGAGAACCAGGACTTCATCGCCTACAGATGCATGGGCGATGAAGCCGGTATCTTTGTTGTGGCCGATGGTATGGGAGGTTACGCTAAAGGAGCGGAGGCTGCTCAGGTATGTGCCGAGGCAATTGTGGAATATCTTGAAGGTCATTGGCATGACAATATAGATGATGATGAGAAACTCAGACAATCCTTTATTTATGCCAATGAGTCTCTTTCATTCAAGCGATTTGCCCTTGGTGTAAAAAATATGGGATGTTGCCTTGTGGCTTCTCTTATCAAAGATGGAGCGGTACGCTTTCTTTGGCTTGGTGATACGAGAGGATATCTTTTCCGGAATGGGGAAGAGATATATCGCACACAGGATCATTCTATAGTAAACGAACTGGCCAAAATCAAGACCCTTCGTGCTGAGGATATCGAGAAGTATTCAAATGTCGTGACTCGGAGTATGATGGGGGATGATAATCTGGGACCCTTGGAGATTGAAAAGCAGGAGTATTTACCCGGGGATATTGTATTCCTATGTTCTGATGGACTTCATAAAGAGGTTGAGCCTGAAAGGGTCATAGGTTCAGATTCTCAGATGAAGGCAATGATTGCGGAAGTCTCATCCCGGTTTGATGATAATCTTACCTATCTCGAAATTCAAAATTGATATAGCAACAAGTATTATATAGACAGTATTCTCAATCACTTGGAAAGGCGCGAGAAAACATAGATACTAATTCGAATATGAATTGCAAAGAACTTGAAATAGAAGTACAGCCAGAAAAGCCTTTTGAGAACGACTTATTTGGTTTGCATTCTTTCGGGGAAATGCTGACCGGAATTATTGATTCGTATGCAGACACCGGTGCTGTCATAACAATCAATGGGGAATGGGGTATTGGGAAAACCACTTTCCTTAGGATGTGGAATCAGTATCTCAGAGACAACCACTATCGTACTCTTTTTTTCAACGCATGGCAATGTGATTATTACGATGATCCTATGCTTGCCCTTATTGGAGAACTATCAGAGGAGTTTGGACAAAAAAGTGGATTCCAAGACTTTGTAAAAAAGGGGGGACGTTTAGCATTCAGATTTGGAGGGGAACTCCTTAAAGGAATCATTAAGAATCGTTTAGGCGCTGATTTAGATGCAGTCGTAGATGAAGTTACCGATATAGGAATCGAGTCAGTCAAAGATTATAGAGAGAGCAAAAACTTGCTTGAAGATTTTAAGAAACAACTGACGGAGATTGTTGCGGATCCCAAGAATGAAAAACCTGTTGTCTTTATAATCGACGAAGTCGATAGATGTAACCCCAAATTTGCGGTTAAATTATTAGAACGCTGAAACTGTTTCTTTGAGTGTGTCTGAGAGAGAGCACTAAAAAAGGACCAGCCAAA
>ENA-ORSY01001186-ORSY01001186.1-human-gut-metagenome-genome-assembly--contig:-NODE-1186-length-19835-cov-2.797321_pt1 | contig 19835 bp, 16 predicted proteins | sample MGYA00242193_ERZ509160 | MGnify/ENA primary metagenome ERZ509160 (study PRJEB26280, sample SAMEA2338670) | human gut metagenome | biome: human gut; feature: human-associated habitat; material: faeces...
AGAACAGTTGAAGTTATGGACGAATATACCTATATGTCAGCCATCAATATAACTAATGTTCCGGCAGAAGAGATTGCAAAATTATATAAGGATGTCCGTTAGGGAGTCTGCTTTATGCAGACTCCTTTACTTATTCAGAAAATCAATAAAAGAAATAGAGAAAATCAATGATAAGTGTAAGCGATTTGATTGAATAAAGACTGAAAAAATAATATAATTATAATTTAAAGGGGAAGAAAATATGTCAGTTTATATTCAAAATTTTGTCAAATTTAAGCCGTTTTTAAAAGAACTGGTTTCAAGAGACGTGAAGGTGAAATACCGGCGTTCCATACTGGGGGTTTTATGGACACTGCTGAATCCACTTCTTATGATGACGGTTTTATCCATCGTTTTCTCAAATCTGTTTAAATTTGATATAGAGAATTTTCCGTTGTATTTGTTATGTGGGCAGGTTATTTTTAACTTTTTCAATGACGCTACGACAAATGCAATGTCAGCAATTATCGGGAGTGCATCTCTGATAAAGAAGGTGTATGTACCGAAATATGTATTCGTGATGTCAAGGGTGTGTTCCAGTCTGATCAATCTGATGTCATCCTGTGCAGCGTTATTTCTGATTATGATCGGTATGCGTGCGGAGCTTCACTGGACAATGCTTCTTTCAGTTGTGCCACTTTTTTTGCTGGTGGTTCTGGCTCTGGGGATTGGACTGATTCTGGCGACGATTGCGGTGAAATACAGGGATGTTCTGCACTTGTATTCGGTGCTGATGGCAGTGCTGATGTATCTGACACCGGTTATCTATCCAATGTCGATTCTGCCGGAATGGTTATACCATCTGGTAATGATAAACCCTCTGACCAGTATTCTGATCATGTTCCGGAATGTTGTGATCTATGGCAGACTTCCAGGTCTGGTGATGTTTCTGGTGACAGCAGCAGAAGCTGTACTGTGTCTTGGAGTGGGATGCTGTTTTTTTTATAAGCATCAGGATGGTTTTATCTTTGATTTGTAGGAGTAAGGATGGAGAAAAAAGTAATTGTAAAAGTAGAAGATGTTTCCATCAAATTCAGTCTGGCATCAGAGAAATTTGATGGATTTAAGGAATATTTTATACAGAGAGTAAAGAAAAAGATTACCTATCAGGATTTTTGGGCACTGCAGGACGTGTCGTTTAAAGTCTATAAAGGAGAAACACTGGGACTGATCGGTGTAAACGGAAGTGGAAAAAGTACGATGTTGAAAATCATTGCCGGTGTCATGAAACCAACCTGTGGCAGCGTTAAGACTTCCGGTGTGATCGCGCCGCTGATCGAACTGGGAGCAGGGTTTGATTTTGACCTGACTGCGAAGGAGAACGTATTTCTGAACGGGACGCTGCTTGGATATACCAGGGAATATCTGGAGGAGCACTATGAAGAGATTGTAGAGTTTTCAGAACTGGGCCAGTTTATGGATGTACCGGTGAAAAATTTTTCATCGGGAATGTTTTCGCGTCTCGCGTTTGCGGTAGCAACAATCGGACAGCCGGATATTCTGATCGTGGATGAAGTATTATCGGTAGGCGATTTCCATTTTCAGCAGAAATGTGAAGCAAGAATTAACCGGATGAAGGAGAATGGAACTACGATTTTGTTTGTTTCGCATAATATGGAGCAGGTGAGAAATCTGTGCAGCCGGATTGTATGGCTGGAACATGGAAGAGTTCGCAGTATCGGGGATGCAGATGAGTTGTGCAGAGAATATCAGGAAGCAGAATAAGAGGGAAAAATGAGAAAAGTAAAAAAGTTGGCAGCAGTTATTGTGCTGATTCTGCTTGCATTTGTTTATGGACATGTTCATAAGACGCATGCGATTTATGACCGGATGATAGAAAATGACCAGTATGTCATGATGGATGTGTCGCAGGATCAGATATCGCAGAAATTTGTCTGTGAGGAGGAGATACTGGATGGAATCCAGGTGAAATGCCAGAATTTGCAGGAAGATCCAGAAACAGAGATCCGGATTTATCTTCAGGATTGCGAAAATGGAGAAACGGTTGCGGAATCTGTGAAAAAGGCAGGAGATATCAAAGCGGGCAAATTCAATGAATTTTCGTTTGATACGGTCAGCAGCTGCAGGGGGGAGGCGTATAAAGTAGTATTTGAAAAAGATTCTATTGCACTTTATGCGGAAAAGACATCAGAAGAAGGAACAAATTTGAAAATAAATAGTGAAGAAAGTGAAGGAACTTTAATTTTAAAGACGGTTACATATCGGTTTGATATAGAAACATTTTGCGTATTTCTGCTGCTAGTATTGTATATCTGTGTTTTCTTTCAGTTTTTGAACTGGTTATTTTCCAGATAGTGTGGAAGAGAGGACTTGAAAAATGGAAAATGCTTTTTATATCGCAGCATGTCGGTTTCATGTAAAAGAAAAAGACAGATTACTTATTACGGGATATTTTCTGGATAACAGACCAGATGGAAACCGGATTGAAATCCGGCTGGATGGAAAGAAACTATTTTATACCACGGACGGAATCCGTCTTCATCCGCTGAAGTTTCGCAAGATAAGAAAAAGACTTATAACCAAACAGTTTTTTCTCTGGATACATCTTCCGAAAGACTGGAGAGAAACGTCCAGACTGGAAGTATTGCAGTCGTATCGTGGAAAAGAAGAATTGATGAAGACCTTTGCAGTTAGTGAATTGAAGAACCTGGAGAAATGGCTGGCAAACAGCATAGATAAGGTGAATACTGAAGAAAAAGGATTTTCAGTCGAGGGATGGTATTATAGCAGGAAAAATGCATCGATTCGGTTTCTGGATGAGAATCAGAATGAACTGGAGATGAAAGAAGAAAAAATCCGGCGTCTGGATGTGCTGCGAGAGTATCCGGAATGTAAAAAGGAAGAGATTGCCGGGTTTAAGGCATTTTATGAGGAAGGTATTCCGCGAAAACTGGAAGTATGCTTTGAAGAAGAAGAGAAAAATGCGGAAGAGATCATGAATCTCAAAAGAAAACTGCGACGTCAGAAAATGCTGGATGATTTTCGCAAAGTCAGAATCTATTATCGTCAGTTTGGAATCCGTGCAGCGTTTATCAGGGCGGGTGACAAATTGAGTGGGAAAAACGGTACAGAGTATGAAGAATGGCTGCGAAGACATGAGCCGTCCAGGATCAGACTGTACCGGCAGAAGAGAAAGCAATTTACCCGGATGCCGAAGATTTCGATTGTTGTTCCTCTTTACCGGACACCGGAAAGATATCTGCGGGAAATGCTGGATTCTGTAAGAGGACAGTCCTATCAGAACTGGGAGCTCTGTCTTTCAGATGGAAGCGGGGAAGATTCGTCGATTGCAGGGATTCTGGAAGAATACACAAAGAAGGATAGCCGAATCCGGGTGAAGGACAATAAAAAACAACTGCATATTTCGGATAATACAAATGTGGCACTGGATATGGCAACGGGAGATTATATCGCTTTTATGGATCATGATGATCTGCTGACACCGGACGCATTGTATGAGTGTGTGGCAGAATTGAATGAATATCCGGATACAGAGCTTATTTATACGGATGAAGATAAGATTACGATGGATGGAGAAGAGTATTTCTTCCCTCATTTCAAATCGGATTTTAATCCAGATATGCTTTGTACAACAAATTATTTCTGTCATCTGGTGGTTGTTAAAAAGGAATTATATCAGGCGGCAGGAAAGTTGAACGGCGAATACGATGGTGCACAGGACTATGATTTTGTACTCCGGTGTGTTGAGAAGACCGATAAGATCCGGCATATACCGAAAATCCTATATCACTGGCGAGCATGCGAAGGATCTACAGCAGGCAGTGCAGACAATAAATCCTATATTGTGGATGCAGGTGCAAAAGCGGTAAGAGCGCATTACAGAAGAATGGGAATTGAAGCAGAAGTCATTCCAACGAAGTATCCGGGAATGTACCGGACGAAATATCCGGTAAAACAAACACCTAAGATATCGGTTATTATTCCAAACAAAGATCACACAGATGATCTGATCAAATGCCTGCGATCGATCCGGGAAAAAAATACCTATGAGAATATAGAAATTCTTGTTATAGAAAATAACAGCCAGAAAAAGAAAACGTTTAAAGATTATAGAAGGATCATGCATGAGTATCCAAAAGTTAAGGTTCTGTACTGGAAAGGAGAAGGATTCAATTATCCGGAGATCAATCAGTATGGAATTGATCATGCGACCGGCGAATATCTGCTGTTTCTGAACAACGATACAGAAATGATCGGCAATGACTGTATTAAAGAAATGTTGAGCTATTGTATGCGGGAGGATGTAGGTGCTGTCGGAGCGAGAATGTATTACGAAGATGGAACGCTTCAGCATGGAGGAGTGATCATCGGACTTGGAGGAGTGGCAGGACATGCATTCCTTGGCATAGACGGAGATTCGCCGGGATACTTTGCAAGGGCGCAGGTGGTCCATGATCTGAGTGCGGTGACCGCAGCCTGTATGATGATGAAAAAACGGGTGTATGAAGAAGTTGGAGGATTTGACTCGAAGTTTGCGGTGGCATTTAATGATGTAGATCTGTGCCTGAAAATACGAAAAGCCGGATATCTGATCGTATATGATCCATATGCGGAACTGATTCATTATGAATCCAAGTCAAGAGGATATGAAGATACGGAAGAGAAAATCGAACGTTTCCACGGAGAAGTAAATCTGTTTCAGACAAGGTGGAAAGATTTCCTGAAAAAGGGTGATCCATATTACAGTCCGAATCTGACACTGGATCATAATGATTTTGGACTGAATCATCTGGCAAAAGTGGAGAGGAGATAGGAGATGTTCAATAAAATGTCTCTGTATCGGGTAAAAAAAGGATTCGTATATCTGCGGTACTTTGGACCAAAAGAATTTCTGATACGATTAAAAGAAAGAATCCGTATTCAGAAGATTGATTATGAAAAATGGTATGAGAATCACAGACGAACAGAAGAGGAATTGGAAAGTCAAAGGCAGGAAGCATTTGCGTATGCACCCCTGATCAGTATTGTCGTGCCGGTATATCAGGCACCGGAAGAATTTTTGAGACAGATGATTCTGTCTGTATGCCGTCAGACGTATAAAAATTGGGAATTATGTATGACTGTTTCAGATGAAGAAAGACACAGAATGGAAGAAATTCTGGAAGAGGATGAGTTCAAAGAAAAAGCGATTCACCTGATCGGTATTTCAGAAAACAGAGGAATTTCTGAAAATACAAATGCAGCGATAAAGGAAGCTACCGGAACATATATCGGTTTTTTGGATCATGATGATCTGCTTGCGCCGGATGCATTGTACGAGATGGTAAAGAAGTTGAATGAGTATCCGGAGGTCGGACTTCTTTATTCAGATGAAGATAAAGTGACGGCAGATCTGAAAAAACATTTTCAGCCGCATTTTAAACCGGATTTCAATCTGGATCTGTTGCGGGCGAATAATTATATCTGTCATTTTTGTGTGATAAAAAAAAGTCTGATTGAAGAAATGGGCGGTCTGAGAAGTGAATTTGACGGAGCGCAGGATTACGATTTGGTTTTCAGGTGTGTGGAAAAAACGATAACGGCGCATGTGCCGAGGATTCTTTATCATTGGAGGGTACATCAGGTTTCTACTGCGGACAATCCAATCAGTAAAACTTATGCATTTGAAGCTGGACAGCGTGCCATAGAAGCACATCTGCTAAGATGTGGTGAACATGCAGAAGTTTTACCGGAACTGGATAGAGGGTTTTATCGTGTCCGGTATAAGGTGCAGGGGAATCCGAAGATTTCCATTCTGATTCCCAATAAAGATCATGTGAAAGATCTGGAAAAATGTCTGCAGTCCATTTCCAAATCGATTTATAAGAATTATGAGATTACGATTATTGAAAATAACAGTAAAAAGGCAGAGACGTTTGCTTACTATGATAAAATAGAATCGGACCATATCCGAATTCTGAGATGGGATGGGCCATTTAATTATTCGGCGATCAACAACTACGCAGTAAGCGAGACTGATGGAGAATATCTGGTACTTCTGAATAATGATACAGAAGTGATTGGAAAGGACTGGCTAGGAGAAATGCTTGCGAACTGCCAGAGAAAAGAAGTCGGGATTGTCGGAGCAAAGCTTTATTATCCAAATGGTCAGGTGCAGCATGCTGGAGTCATTGTTGGGATTCGGGGAATTGCTGGTAATATGTTCCGGGGACTTCCAAAAGGTTATTCCGGGTATCTGCACAAAGCAAGTACTCAGCAGGATTTGTCAGCGGTGACCGCAGCATGTATGATGGTAAAGCGTTCTGTATATGAAGAAGTGGGTGGATTTGAAGAGCAACTTGCAGTGGCGTTCAATGATATTGATTTCTGTCTGAAGGTACGCAGATGTGGATATCTTGTAGTGTATGATCCTTATGTGAAACTGTATCATTATGAATCCAGATCGAGAGGGGCAGAAGATAATGAGGAAAAGATCAGAAGATATCAGTGTGAGATTGATTATGTACGCCGGAACTGGTCTGAAATCATGGAAAAAGGAGATCCGATGTACAATCCTAATCTTACGCTGGTGAAGTGTGATTATTCTTTGCGTGAAAAAGAAGATGGATAGAGAAAAGATGGTGGTATTTTGATAAAGAACAATCAGCGGATGTTAAATAAAGCGCAGGTATGTATGGATGCGGGAATCATTGGTGCTACATATTTTTTCTCATGGTATCTGAGATTTAAAAGTGGGTTTTTTGTGCAGGACGTAGGGGTTCTTCCGGCGAAAACGTATTTTTCAGCTTTGTTTTTAATAATCCCTGGATATCTGCTTTTGTATAGTATTTTTCAGCTTTATATGCCAAGGAGGGTAAAAAGTTACCGTAAGGAGCTGATGGATATCATCCGTGCCAATGGAATTGGATTTATGATCTTTATCCTGGTACTTTATTTTATAAAGCAGGAGCATTTTTCAAGACAGATGCTGTGTATTTTCTTCTTTATAAACATCTCGCTGGAATTTGCTTCGAGATATCTGATTCGCACAATTTTGTGGAAAATGCGAAAGCAGGGACTGAATCAGAAACATATCCTGATGATTGGAGAGAGTCAGATGGCAGAACAGTATATGGACAGGCTGAGAGAGAATCCAAAGTGGGGATATCAAGTGTTTGCCCATCTGAAAGATGAAGAGAAACTGGAAAGAATACTGGAGGGGAATGAACTGGATGAGGTTGTGATTGCGCTTCGTGCAGAGGATTATGGAAAACTGGAGCGGATTGTGGATGTCTGTGAGAAGGCAGGGGTACACACGAAAATGATTCCTGATTTTGGAAATGTGATTTCTACCAGGCCTTATATTGAGGATGTGCAGGGGATTCCGGTGATCCATGTCCGCAGAGTTCCACTGAATATCATGCGGAACAGGGCGGCAAAGAGGGCAGTTGATCTGATTGGGGCAACGGTTGCAATCATTCTTTTTTCACCGGTCATGCTGCTTACTGTGCTGGTGGTTGCCTTGACAGAGGAAGGGAGTGTGATCTACCGGCAGGAAAGAGTTGGACTGCATAACCAGGTATTTTATATGTACAAATTTCGGTCTATGATCATGCAGGATGAAGAAAAGGAAAAAGCAGAATGGTCTACCAGGAATGATCCGAGGATTACACCGGTTGGAAAGCTGATCCGCAGAACAAGTATAGATGAATTGCCGCAGCTTTTTAATGTGCTGAAAGGGGAGATGAGTCTGGTGGGACCAAGACCGGAAAGACCGCAGTTTGTGCAAAAGTTCCGGGATGAAATTCCACGTTATATGGTAAAGCATCAGGTACGTCCGGGAATGACTGGATGGGCGCAGATCAATGGCTACCGGGGAGATACTTCCATTGAGAAGCGGATCGAATATGATCTTTACTATATTGAGAACTGGACAATGGTATTTGATATGAAAATATTGATTCTGACAATTTTTAAAGGATTTTTTGACGGAAGATGAAGATAGATGTGATCATACCGGTCTACAGACCGACAGAAAAACTGCATAAAGTATTGTACAGGCTCTGCAGACAGACGCACCTTCCGGAGCAAATCATTCTGTTACACACCAGGGATGGGATAAAGCTGGATGTTTCGGTTTGTAAAGACCGGGTTTCTGTTACAGAGATTCCGATTTTGGAAAAAGAATTTGATCATGGAAGAACCAGAGAGCAGGGAATCTGGATGTCAGATGCAGATATTGTGGTCATGATGACCCAGGATGCAGTTCCGGCAGATCCGTTTCTTTTGGAAAAGCTTTCAGAAGTATTAAATGAGCATCCGGATGCTGTGGCAGCTTATGCCAGACAGATACCGGATCAGAACTGTGGTCTGTTGGAAAAATATACGAGAGTTTTCAATTATCCCCCAAAAAGCCAGATTAAATCGCAGAAGGATTTGCCAAAACTGGGAATAAAAACTTATTTTTGCTCCAATGTATGTGTTGCCTATCGGAGAGGAGTCTATCTGGAACTGGGAGGATTTCCGCATCCGGCCATCTTCAATGAAGATTTGATCTTTGCAGCAGGAGCAATCCAAAATGGATGGAAGATTATTTATAAAGCAGATGCACGGGTGATTCATTCTCATGAGTATACTTACAGAGAGCTGATAAGGAGAAATTTTGACCAGGGTGTATCGCAGGCATGTCATCCAGAAATATTTGAAAAAGTAAAGTCAGAGAAAGAAGGCATACACCTGATTTGCACACTTGTGAAAAAGCTTTTAAAAGAAAGAAAATATTTGCAGATTATACAGCTGTTTGTGGAAAGCGGGTGCAAATATCTGGGCTACCAGATGGGAAAACATTACCGACAATTACCGGAAAGTTTCATCATGAAACTGACAATGAATCATAATTACTGGAGAGGAAGGAATGATGAGGATGCTTAAAAAAATTGCAGGATGGTCATGGAAGAAAAAGATAATAGTGATTATTTGCGTAGTGTTGACACTTGTTCTGGGGGCGGCAGGTGCCGTATTCGGATATGCTGCCAGTAAAGTGAACAAAATTCAGAAGATTGAAGTAAAAAAAGAAACGTTGAAAGAGTCTATTACAGAAGAGGTGGAGCATAAAAGCGGATATCTGAATGTGGCAGTATTCGGGCTGGATTCTAGGGATGGGTCACTAGATAAAGGAAATCGAAGTGATACGATCATGATCGTAAGTTTGAATCAGGAAACTTATGAAGTGAAAATGGTATCGGTGTACCGTGATACTTTTATGCGGCTGAAAGATGGAAGTTATAATAAGGCGAATGCAGCCTATTCTTATTTCGGACCGGATGGGGGTGTTGCTCTTTTGAATGAGAACATGGATATGAACATTGAGAAGTATGTATCTGTGAACTTTAATGCCTTAGTCGATGTAATTGATGCGGTGGGAGGAATGAATCTGGAGCTGACTGATGCAGAAGTAGTCCACATGAATAATTATTGTGTGGAGACTTCTGAAGTAACCGGAAAAAGTTATAAGAAGATTGAGCCGGAAGTCGGAGGTAGCTATCATCTGAATGGAGTACAGGCGGTTTCTTATGCGAGAATCCGTTATACAGATGGTGGAGACGCGCAGCGTACAGTGCGTCAGAGAATCGTCCTTCTGAATATCATGCAGAAGCTGCAGCAGATGGATCTGACGACGATCAATAAGATTGCTGACAGTGTTTTTCCACAGATTGCAACCAATTTTTCTTTTACTGAAATTCTGAATTATGCGAAAGATTTTCAAAAATATAAAGTAGGTGAAACACTTGGATTTCCAAATACAAGGTATTCCAAAATGCTTTCTGGTGTAGGAAGTACAGAAATCGCAGATACACTGGCATCCAATGTTGCCGAAGTACATCAGTTCCTGTTTGGAGATACAGATTATCAGGTATCAGGGACAGTAAAAGGAATTGATGATGAAATAAAAGATGCGCTTTCCAGTGGAAAATATGAGGAAACAGACGAGACGGAAAAAGAGAATGAAAAGTCGGAAGACAAGACATCTGAGGAAACGAATCATACAGAAAGTAATATAGAAGTGACGGAAGATGGAAATGCCGGAACGGATTCTGGCAATTCATCAGCCGACAGTGGATCTGGTTCATCAGCAGTGACAGAACCACAGCAGCCGGATACAGAAACACCGCCGGATTATTATGAGGAAGATTACTATTATGGTGATGATTAAAGGAGGAAAAAGGAATGAGAAAAATAACAAAGTGGTTATGCAGTGTATTGCTTGTAGCAGCAATTGGTCTGACAGGATGTGGACAGAAACAGAAGACGGAAAGTACGGCAGAGAAATCCAATGAAAATCATTTTGTGGGAGAGTGGATCGTTGAGCCGGAGTATGCAATCAGCAAGGTTGGAGATGAAAATACGCTGTTTGTAGATGGAAGGGGAGAAAAAAAGGCAATCCTTGGAACTGTAAAAGGTGCAATTGCTACAGTATGGCAGGATTGGAGTATTACAGAAGGAAAACAGGGAGATGAGAAATGGGGGTGCATCCAGGAGCCGGAACAGCTGGAAGAGACTCTTGGCAATCTTGGAATTACAAAGGATAAAGAAATTATTCTGATCGGTGAGACCCTAGATGGATGGGGAGATGATGCGAGACTTCTCTGGGAACTCCGGGCAGCCGGATATGAAGATGTGAAGATGGTAGATGGCGGATGGAAGGCGTTGAAAGACAGTGGAATCAAGACACAGTTCCTCGCATCCAAACCGGAACCGGCAGAAGTAAAAATCGATGAAATTGATTATTCCCATGTGATGACAACCGAAGAATTACAGAAGAATTATGACGAGTACAAAATTGTGGATGTGCGTACCGATGAAGAATATGAAGGAGCAATCCTGTATGATGAAGCAAAGGGAGGACATCTTCCGGGAGCAATTCATATCCGGTACACGGATCTGTTCGATGATGCGGGATATCTGAAATCCAATGAAGAACTGACAAAAATGTTTGAGGATGCCGGACTGTCTAAAGATGATGAGATCGTCACTTATTGTACAGGAGGAATCCGTTCGGCATATACACAGCTGGTAATGGAAATGTGTGGATTTGAACATACATACAATTATGATCAGTCATTCTGGAGATGGGCTGTTGTTGGAGATGTAGAATAATGGTTAGCGTTTTGATGTGTACTTATAACCGGAGATTTTGTTTGAAACAGGCGATTGACAGCGTACTTTGTCAGACGTATCCGGATTTTGAATTTGTCATCGTAGATGACGGATCGACCGATGGAACAGAAGAACTGATTAAAAGCTATCAGGATCCACGGATCAGATATTTTAAACTGAATCGGAATTCGTTTTACTGTTATGCAGCAAATCAGGGGCTTTATCACTGCCAAGGAGACTATGTGGCATTTATGAACAGCGATGATGCATGGTTGCCGGACAAGCTGGAAAAGCAAGTGACGGTTATGGAAGAGGATCGGATGCTCGGGGCATGTTTTACGAGAGTATATCTGGTTGATGAAAGTGGCAATGATCTGTCAGAAGAATGCAGGGATATGGCAGAGCTTTTTGACAGGAAGTGTTCGACACAGAAAGAATATCTGCATACGCTTCTGCAATCTGGGAATTTTCTTTGTCATCCTTCGGCGCTGGTCAGAAAATCCGTTTTGGACAAGATTGGATATTTCAATCTTTTGTATCGTCAGCTGGCGGATTATGACCTGTGGCTTCGGCTTGTAAGTGAGTCAGAGATCACGGTTCTGGAAGAGAGACTGATCCGCTTTCAATGGGATATAAAAGGAAAGAAACAGATCAGTATGTCAACAAGAGAAAATTCAGTCCGCGCATTTAATGAATCTGTCATGATCCGGAAAAATTGTGTTGAATCGATGACGGATGAAAAATTTTGTCAGTTTTTCCGGGAAGATTTCCGGAATCCGGATTCTGTATCACATTTACAGCTGGAATTTGAAAAAGCATTCTGGTTGATGAAATGTATAGAGGAAGTACCGGGACTGAAAGCAGCGGGGATGGAAATGCTGGGGCAGATTATGAGAGAAGCAAATGCAATGGAGACTTTAAGAGAGCATTTCCATCTGGATATTTTTGATCTGTATCAGTGGAATGGAGAACATATGTATAAGACGCCATGGCTGATGAGTGAAATTGAAGAAGGAAGCCAGCAACTGGCGTATTATAAAGATATTCTCAAACAGAAAGATGAGTATATCGGGCAGCAGAAAGAACAGCTTGAAAAACAAAATGCAGCGATTGAACAGCAGCAGGAATATATAGAAGGACAACGAAGGCAGGCCGCGCATTATGAAGAACAGCTGGATGAACTTGGCAGACGGATGGAACAGAAAACAGGGCAGCTTAAGAAATATGAGGATAAGATCAGGGAGCAGGATGAAATGATCCAGACATATGCAAATTCAACCAGCTGGAAAATAACAGAACCGATGAGAAAAATCATGCGTCTGCTGAAAAAGTGATTTATAGAAAAGATGAATATACTTAATCCGGGATAAGGACAATCAATTAGTGAATAGATTGAAGATATGTTATAGTTAGAAGAAAGAAGATTAGACGAGGAGAAAAGATTATGAAAAGAACAGCATTATTTCTTGCAGGAATTCTTGCGATTTCATCACTTTCAGGATGTGGTGCAAAGAATTCGGCATCAGACAGCAGTGAACCATTTGAAGGAAAGTATGTAGTAACCGCCGATTATGTGAAAGAAAATTTGGACGATATCATCATAGTGGATGCAAGAGGTGAAGATGAGGCGAAAAAAGGTACTGTAAAAGGTGCAGTGGCAACGACATGGCAGTATCTGGCAACCTGTGAAGACGGGGAAGCGGGAGATGCAAACTGGGGATGTATCCTTGATACAAAGCGCCTGAGCGAAAGATTAGGAGAGCTTGGGCTGGCAAAAGATAAGGAAATCGTGCTTTTTTCAAATGCGGAGAAAGGCTGGGGAGAAGATGGCAGGATTGCATGGGAGCTGATCGCGGCAGGCTATGAGGATGTGAAAATCGTAGATGGCGGGATCAAAGCACTGAAAGCAGCAGGAGTTGAGACTGTCAAAGGAGCAGCAGAGCCGAAACCGGTATCGGTAGAAATTGATTCGATTGATGAAACGCATGTGATCAATACGGATGAGCTGAAAGAGATTTATGACGACTGTAAAATTGTGGATACCCGTACAGATAAAGAATACAATGGAAAGACAATGTATGGGGAGGCAAATGGGGGACATCTTCCAGGGGCAATCCAGATCCGTTATACGGATTTGTTTAACAGTGACAGTACATTAAAGAGTAATGAAGATCTGACCAAGATGTTTGAAGATGCAGGACTTTCAAAAGAGGATCATATTATTACTTACTGTACCGGAGGAATCCGTTCAGCTTATATGCAGCTTGTAATGGAAATGTGTGGCTTTGAAAATTCAGAGAACTATGACGAATCTTTTTACAGATGGTGTGTGGAAGGAGATCTGGAGAAATAAAAGAGAAGCAGATCAACGAGATCTGAACATCGTATGAATATGAATGGATTTGAAAAAGCGGGACGTTGGCAATTTAGTCAGCGTCCCGCTTTTGTAACCTTTTTGGGAATAATTATTATTTTACAATTTTTTTCTTACCGAATGCAATGATTGCGCCAAGAGCAGCGAGCATTGCAACCGCGAGAGCAGCGATAGGAGCGGTATCTCCTGTCTTTGTTGTAGCAGCAGTAGTGGTTTTACCGTTATTCTGGTTTTTATTGTTATCTTTGCCATTGTTGTCTTTCTTTGTATCAGGATCAGCGACAGGATCTGTTACAAAATGCTTCTGGATCACTTCACTTTTTGCACCGTTTTCGATGGTGAATACGTGGGTGATTCCGGCTTCTTTGAGAAGCTGAGTTGCTTTTGCAGCACCTCTTGCACCACTGTTGCAAAGAACGTAAATTGTTTTTCCTTTAAAATCTGCTTTGTGAGCAGTTACATATTCTGTAAATGCTTTTGCGAGATCATCCGGAAGTTTGTTATCTTTGTCAAAAAGTGGAAGGGAAAGAGATCCCTTTAAGTGTCCTTTTGTGTAAGAAGCTGTAGAACGTACATCAAGAATCAGGTAGTTCTTTGTATCTGCCATTTTATTGATTACATGAGTGTCAGAAACATAGATTGCAGCAGCTTTTACATCAGCATCTTTTGCACCACCAGTGATAGTATGCACTTTTGCAAGATCATATCCGGCAGATTTTAATAAAGCAGTAGCTGCTCTTGCACCACTTGCACCACTGTTGCAGAGAAGATAGAGTTCTTTTTTCTCAAGAGTGGCTTTGTTGTCTGTTACATATTTTGTGAAATCTTTGGAAAGCTGGTCATCTGTAGTTTTGGCAACTCCGTTTGCATTGAATACAGGTGTTGACATAGAGCCTTTTAAGTGTCCACTTCCATAGTTACCTGTCGCACGGACGTCAAGGATTACTACGTCGTCTTTTCCGACAGCAGCAACAGCTGTTTTTCCGTCTACGGCATTTCCGTCTGTTCCAGACATTGCGTACAGAAGTTCCAGACCTTTTGCACCGTTTTCAATGGTGTATACTTTACCATCTTCTTTGATGCTTGTGTTATAGCCAAGTTTGCTAAGAAGCAGAGTTGCTTTCTGCGCCCCTCTTGCACCACTGTTGCAGATAATGTAGATTGGTTTGTCTTCTGTTATTTTTGAAGGAATTTCTTTTATGAAAGCTTTTTCCAGCGCTTCCGCTTCAGCAGTGTCAAGTTTGTTGTTATCATCAAACAGAGACTGAGAAATAGATCCCTTCAAAGTACCTGTCTTTGTCTGTGCTTTTGAAGAACGTACATCAATAATGTATGCACTTCCGTCTTTTGCAGCGGCAATAGCATCAGTTCCGCTTACGAATTTGTAGCCGTCTACAGTTACAAAAGCACTTTGTACTGTTTTATCGTCTGCACCACCGGTAATGGTGTAGATTGTATTCGGGTCAACACCTTTGTCTGCAAGTAATGCAGTGGCGGCTTTTGCACCTCTTTGGTCGCTGTTACAGAGGACGTATACTTTTTTGCCTGAGAAGGTAGAAGGGTTATCCTGCACATATTTAGCAAAGGTTATTGCATATGGATCTTGGTTGGTTTCTGCTACAACCTGTTTTCCTTCTTCATTCAGATAGAAAACAGGAAGAGAAAGAGATTTTTTCAAATGACCGATTGCAAAGTCCTCTTTTGTACGTACATCTACGATAACCACGTCATTTGAATCAACAGCAGCTACAGCTTCAGCACCGGTTACAGAATTGTTTGTTCCAAGGAATGCGTAACGAACTTCAAGACCTGTTGCTCCGCCTGTAATGGTATGAATACGACTGGTATCATATCCAGCACGTTGTAATAAAACAGCAGCAGCACGAGCCCCTCTTGCACCACTGTTGCAAAGAAGGTAAAGCTCTTTGTTCTGGAAATTTGTGTTATTAGTTACAGTTTCTGTGAAAGCTTTTGCAGTAGCATCTTCAGAAGTTTTGATGATACTGCCATCCTCATTAAATACAGGTGTTGAGAAAGAACCCTCTAAGTGAGAAAGCTCATAGTTTGCAGAAGAACGAACGTCTAAAACAGCAACAGTATTTTTATCGGCTGAAATAGCATCTGGGCCGCTTACATTTGCACCAAAAGTATATGCTTTATATGCAGTTTCGAAATCTGTGATAGCATCAGATTCATTAGCTGGAACTGCTTCGTCTTCAGAAACTGCTTCGTCTTCAGAAACTTCTTCCTGAGTAGTTTCTTCTGGATTCCCCTGATCTTCAGAAACAGTAGTCTGCACATCACTTTCTGTAACGGCATCAGCAACCGGATCAGCGGCAAAAGCTGTCAGAGAGCCGTTCGCAAGTAATGCGAAAGACAGAAATACTGGTAATAATTTTCTTTTCATTTTTCCTCCTTACTCTCAAAATTAGGTTACGATTACATTGTAACAGTTTTCACAAAAATTTCATAATTGTTTTAATCTATATATAAAAATGAAATAGATAAAATCTATAGGTATAATTGAGAGATTTCATTAAACTAACTGCTGTTTCGTGGTAGAATAAAAAGATAAAAATGAAAAACGGGGATATGAAAATGAAAGGAATTATTTTGGCAGGCGGATCAGGAACCCGGCTCTATCCACTTACGATGGTGACATCCAAGCAGCTTTTACCTGTGTATGACAAGCCGATGATCTACTATCCGTTGTCAGTTCTTATGAGTGCAGGAATTCGGGAGATCCTGATTATCAGTACACCACAGGATACACCGAGATTTGAAGAACTTTTCGGGGACGGGCATCAGTTCGGCATCGAATTAACCTATGCGGTGCAGGAAAGACCGGAAGGTCTTGCGCAGGCGTTCATAATAGGAAAAGAATTTATTGGCAATGATGCGGCGGCAATGATCCTGGGGGATAATCTGTTTGCCGGGCATGGGCTTAAGAAACGTCTTTTAGAAGCGGTAAAAGCAGCGGAGAGAGGAGACGGTGCAACCATATTTGGATATTATGTGGATGATCCGAAACGGTTTGGTATCGTGGAATTTGATGAAAAGGGCAAGGCGGTTTCCATTGAGGAAAAACCCGAACATCCGAAAAGTAATTACTGTGTGACAGGTCTGTATTTTTATGATAACCGGGTGAGCGATTATGCAGGACAGTTAAAACCAAGCAGACGCGGGGAGCTGGAGATCACCTCGGTGAACCAGGCGTTTCTCGCCGGCGGAGCGTTGAAAGTGCAGACCCTCCAGCGGGGATTCGCATGGCTCGACACGGGCACGCACGACTCGCTGGCCGAAGCCTCGATCTTCGTGGAGGTCATCGAGAAGCGTCAGGGTCTTAAGATCGCCTGTCTGGAAGGCATCGCCTACCGCAACGGTTGGATCACGTCGGACAAGCTGCGCGCACTTGCCGAGCCGATGCTCAAGAACCAGTACGGACAATACCTTTTGAAACTCCTCGACGAAAAATAATCCCATGAAAGTTCTGACAACGGCCATAGAAGGCGTGGTTATCCTTGAGCCGGAGGTTTTCGGCGACGCGCGGGGTTACTTCTTCGAGAGCTACTCGCAGCGGAAGTTCGACGAGCAGGTGCGTTCAGTGCGCTTCGTGCAGGACAACGAATCGCACTCGCGCTACGGCGTACTGCGGGGCCTCCATTTCCAGAAAGGGCGATACGCCCAGTCGAAACTCGTGCGCGTTGTCCGGGGCCGTGTGCTCGACGTCGCGGTTGATATCCGCCGCGGCTCGCCCACGTTCGGACGACACGTCTCGGTGGAGCTCTCGGGGGATAACAAACGCCAGTTCTTCATACCTCGCGGCTTCGCACACGGCTTCGCCGTGCTGAGCGATGAAGCGACGTTCCAGTACAAGTGCGACAACCCTTACGCCCCCGAGTCGGAGGGCGCCATCGCGTGGGACGACCCCACGCTGGGCATCGACTGGCACCTGCCGCCTGGAGATGTCGTGCTCTCGCCGAAGGACAGCCGCCACCCGCGGCTGTCGGAGGCCGGGGAGCTGTTCGACTATAATACGGATTACTATGCTTAATATCCTGATCACGGGGGCGAACGGACAGCTCGGCCGCTCCCTGCAGCGTCTGGGCTGTGTCTCGCCCCACAACTATATCTGTACGGACGTCGCGGAGCTGGACATCACCGATGCCGGGGCGGTCCTGCGTGCGGTCCGGGAACAGGGGATCGACGTTATCGTGAACTGTGCGGCCTATACCGACGTGGAGCGGGCCGAGGATGACGAACCTACGGCGGAGCTGCTGAACCACAAGGCCGCGGGCAATCTCGCGGCTGCGGCCAAAGAAACGGGTGCGACACTGTTCCACGTCTCGACGGACTACGTCTTCGACGGCACAGCCCATACGCCCTATACAGAGGATGTAACGCCTTCGCCGCTGGGGGCGTACGGCCGTACGAAACTTGCGGGTGAACGCGCCGTCATGGCCTCGGGCTGCCGGTATCTGATCTTCCGCACGGCGTGGCTCTACTCGGAATACGGCAACAACTTCCTGAAGACGATGCTGCGTCTGACCTCGGAGCGGGATACGCTGCAGGTGGTCTTCGACCAGATCGGCACTCCGACCTACGCCGGGGACTTGGCGCTTGCGCTCTTCTCGATCATCGAGTCGGAACGCTACGCGGGCAACGAGGGGGTGTACCACTTCACCGACGAGGGCGTCTGCTCGTGGTACGACTTCGCGACGGAGATCGCCGCGGCCGCGGGACACGACAAATGCCGCATCATCCCCTGCCACACGTCGGAATTCCCGACCAAGGCGACCCGCCCGGCCTATTCGGTGCTGGACAAAACAAAGGTAAAACAGACCTTCCAAATGGACATCCCCCACTGGAGGGAGGCCATGCTGTACTGTCTTGAAAAGTTAAGATAACTTACTCCCGATATGCAGTTGATTCCCCCCCCCTCCAAAATTAAAAAATATCTGAAGTATATTCCCTATTTACCTAAAACAATTTGGTTTAACTTTCATTATCTGCCATGGCGACAGGCTGTCAAATTGCCTATATTTCTTTATCGGGCAAAGATACTTCGGGCAAAAGGCAGTATCACAATCTCTGGAGATATATCTACAGGGATGATACGATTAGGGGAGCCCACAGTAAGTCTCTATCCGAGTACCGGATTCATTTGGGAAAATCATGGAGGGCGATGTTCGTTTGCCGGAAAATGTGTTATCGGCAATGCATCCGGGATATCGTTGGGAAAGCATGGAAATCTGATATTCGGAAATAATTTTGGTGCGACTGCAGCTTTGAAGCTCATTGCCTACCATCATATTGAGTTTATGGAAAATGTCCTTGTCGGGTGGGATGCCATCATCATGGATACCGACTTTCACCGGATGAGAAACCGCGAAACGGGAACATTCACCAAAGGATATGCTCCTGTACTTATCGGCCGGAACTGTTGGATAGGATGCCGCTGTACGATACTCAAGGGAACGCACCTGCCGGCCTACTGCACCTTAGCAGCCGGAACGACGATCGGCAAAAAAATCGACGGAGAGGGGTATAAGATCATCTCGAACACATCAGAACTTAAAATCGTGAAGGAAAATTACTATCGAGAACTTGGCAATGATGCGATAGTTTACCCTGTGGATTCTATCAATAATAGATAAATTAAAGCATAGATAATGGAATCGAAACGTACTATCCTGATCACGGGCGGCGCGGGCTTTATCGGCTCGCACGTAGTCCGCCTTTTCGTGAACAAATACCCCGATTACCGGATCGTCAACCTCGACAAGCTGACCTATGCGGGCAATCTGGCCAACCTGCGGGACGTCGAGGAGCGGCCCAACTATACTTTCGTTCGGGGCGACATCTGCGACTTCGAAGCGATGCGTGAGTTGTTTCAGCAGTACGGCGTCGACGGGGTGATCCACCTCGCGGCCGAAAGCCATGTGGACCGCTCGATCAGGGATCCGTTCACTTTCGCGCGTACGAACGTCATGGGCACGCTGTCGCTGCTCGAAGCGGCGCGGGAGTACTGGAACGGAGAGTGGGACGGGAAGCTGTTCTACCATATCTCCACCGACGAGGTGTACGGCGCGCTGGAGCTTACCCGCCCTGCAGGCGATCCCGCGGGCGGGGAGAGCGGCGGAGGTCCTTTCGGCGAGGAGTTCTTCACCGAAGAGACGAAGTACGATCCGCACAGCCCCTACTCGGCCTCGAAAGCCTCGTCCGACCACTTCGTACGGGCCTACCACGACACATACGGCATGCCGACGCTGGTGACCAACTGCTCGAACAACTACGGTCCGTA
>ENA-ORSY01001193-ORSY01001193.1-human-gut-metagenome-genome-assembly--contig:-NODE-1193-length-19752-cov-2.694979_pt1 | contig 19752 bp, 17 predicted proteins | sample MGYA00242193_ERZ509160 | MGnify/ENA primary metagenome ERZ509160 (study PRJEB26280, sample SAMEA2338670) | human gut metagenome | biome: human gut; feature: human-associated habitat; material: faeces...
CCCCGGCCTATCCGGGAGCTGACCATCGAGCTTTCCGACGAGGAGCTGGCTCAGCGCCGCGCCGAGCTGGAGGCCGGCGATGGCTATGTCGCCCATCGTGATCGCAAGGTTTCTCAGGCTCTGAAGGCTTACGCCGCCTTCGCCCGCTCCGCTGACAAGGGAGCGACCCGTGATCCGGAGCTGATCGACAAGCTGTCCGTCGAGGAAATGCCGGCTTCGTCCCGCCGTTACCCGTGGGTAGCGTTCGATGCGGACCGCGAGGCAGGCAAGGACATCCTTGAAGTGCGCGGCATCTCCAAGACCATCGACGGCGAGAAGGTGCTCGACAACGTATCTTTCATCGTGCGCCGCGGTGACAAGATTGCATTCATCTCGGATAACGAGCTGGCAATGACTACGCTGTTCCAGATTCTTATGGATGAGATGAAACCGGATGAGGGCAGCTTCAAGTGGGGCGTTACCACCTCGCAGAGCTATTTCCCGAAGGACAACAACGAGTTCTTCGAGGGCCACGAGGAAAACATGCTCGACTGGATCGCACCGTATTCCCGCACGGATACGCTGGAATCCACGCTGCGCGGCTTCCTCGGCCGGATGCTGTTCTCCGGCGACGATGTTTACAAGCCGGTTCGCGTACTGTCCGGCGGTGAGAAAGTTCGCCTGATGTTGGCGCGCATGATGCTGTTCGGCTCGAACGTGCTCGTCATCGACCAGCCGACCAACCACCTCGATCTGGAATCCATCACCGCAGTCAACAACGGCGTTCGTGATTTCAAGGGCACCGTGCTGTTTGCTTCCCACGACCATGAGTTCGTGCAGACCATTGCGACCCGTATTATCGAAATTCGTGAAAAGGGCGTTCTGGACAAGGAATGCACCTATGACGAGTTCCTCGAGTTTCGCGAGACCTACAAGGGCTGATGCCGGAGCGCTTTCGGCGCGGTCTGAACGGTCTGCTCGTGCTGCTGATACTGGGTGCGCTGGCATACGCCTCGGCGCTGCTGTTCGGCTGGAACTGTCCGATCAAATACTTGACCGGCGTGCCGTGTCCCGGCTGCGGACTGAGCCGCGCACTTGCCGCTCTGCTCCGACTGGACTTTCGTACGGCACTGCGGTTTCACCCGATGGTTTTCGTGCTGCCGCCGGTCGTTTTGTACGCGCTGTTTGGCAAAAAGCCGCTTCTCGGCTCCAAAAACCTCGAGCGCGTGCTGCTGTGGAGCGTTATCGTGCTGGATATCGCAATTTGGCTGATACGTCTCGCGCTGCGTGACCCGCTGATTTTTTGAAGATTTCCCGCTCGAACTGTACTGCACGGTTCGAGCGGATTTTGTTTTATTCGACATTTTGTGCAATATGCAAAGATTAGCCGGAAATTTAATCGGGTTTTGCTGTACTTTTTCGTATGCACATGCTATACTGTTGCCAAAGGAGGGGATAGTTTATGATGTTTGGAATTGACAGCCTGTATATCTGGCTGGCTGTCATTATCATCAGTGTAGCGGTAGAGGCGTTTACACTCACATTGTGCGGCATCTGGTTCGCTGCCGGCGGTGTCGCGGCACTCATTGCAGCCAGCCTTTCGGTCGGACTGATGGGGCAGTGGATTGTGTTCATCGTGTTCTCCGCCATCTGCGTCATAGCCCTGGCGCTCATCGGCGACTTCGGCACGGCGTCCGCTCTGCCGCCGTTTTCTCGGCAGCCGGCAGCAGGCGACCAACGCAGATCGTATCATCGGACAGACTGCCGTTGTTACCGAACCGATTGACAATGTTCTGGAGACCGGTGCGGTAAAAATCAACGGAAAGATCTGGACAGCCCGCAGTACGACTGACGCGCAAATTGCAATCGGGACAAGAGTCACGGTTGTGGAGATCCGCGGCGTCAAGGCGATTGTAAAACCGAACCAACTGTAAAGGAGCGTTATCATGGATTATATTATTGTACCCATCATCTGGATTGTGCTGATTGTTCTGCTCATCGCGTTCATTGCAAGCAATATCGTGATCGTGCCGCAGGCGAAGGCGTATGTTATCGAGCGTCTCGGTACCTACCGTGACACATGGAGCACCGGTCTGCATTTCAAGGTGCCGCTGTTTGAGCGCATTGCCCGCAAGGTAACCCTCAAGGAGCAGGTAGTCGATTTCCCGCCGCAGCCGGTTATCACCAAGGATAACGTAACCATGCAGATCGACACGGTCGTGTATTTCCAGATCACCGACCCGAAGCTGTTTGCATACGGTATCGAAAGCCCGATGGCGGCAATCGAAAATCTGACTGCAACCACACTGCGAAACATCATCGGTGATCTTGAGCTTGACCAGACGCTGACCAGCCGCGATATCATCAACACCAAAATGCGCTCCATCCTCGATGAAGCAACCGATGACTGGGGCATTAAGGTAAACCGCGTGGAGCTGAAGAACATCATTCCGCCGGCTGCCATTCAGGAATCTATGGAGAAGCAGATGAAGGCCGAGCGCGAACGCCGTGAGTCCATTCTGGTAGCGGAAGGTAAAAAGCAGTCCGCGATTCTGGTGGCTGAAGGCGAAAAGGAAGCAACTGTTCTTGCTGCAGAGGCAAATCGCCTTGCCAAGATCAAGGAGGCCGAAGGTGAAGCGGAAGCGCTGCTTACCGTGCAGAAGGCACTGGCAGACTCCATCAATCTGCTGAATGAAGCGGCGCCGACCGAGCAGGTTATCAAGCTGAAATCCCTCGAGGCATTCAGCAACGCCGCCGACGGCAAGGCAACCAAGATCATCATTCCGAGCGAGATTCAGAGCCTTGCGGGTCTGGCAACTTCATTCAAGGAAGTTATGACTGATCCGAAGCGTGAACAGCCCGAAAAGTAAAAATTGCGTTCAAGTCCTGCAGACCGTATCCGGCCTGCAGGACTTTTTTGCACGCAAAATTGTCATTTGCGTCCGACTCGATTCTTGACAGAAGTGGACTGGAATGTTATCATAAGTTGAATAGATATGCACATATTGCGGGAGGGATCAAATTGTCGGCAAAGCATACAGACGCAGAACTGGAGTGCTGCGAGGAGCATATCGTCCATACAGATGCAGTTATGGCAGCGCGCAGCGCAATGCCGGCAGAGGAGATCACTACAGCCGCATCAGATTTTTTCAAAGCGTTTTCCGACAAGACCCGCTTGCGGATACTGGCGGCGCTTGTGTCCACGGAGCTGTGTGTCTGTGATATTGCATCGCTGCTGAACATGAGCCAGTCCGCGATATCGCATCAGCTTCGTTTTTTGAAGCAGGCGCGGCTGGTCAAGAGTCGAAAAAACGGAAAAACAGTATACTATGCGCTGTGCGATGATCATATTCAGACCATTTTGGCACAGGGAATCGCGCACGTGCAGGAGGGATAAACGGAATGAGCGAAAATAACCGCCCTGATTCGGAACAGAAGAAGGACCAGACAACGGCGGAAGATATTTTAGCACAGGTCGATTCGATTTTAGCGGATCTGGAAAATTCGGCAGTAGCGCAGCTGTTTGCCGCTCCGGAAAAACCTAAACCCGAAGAGAATAAAAAACCGCCTGAAAAAGAAGAATCAGCGCCGCCCGGCGAGCCTGAGCCGCCGGACAAGAATGCAGAACAGCCGGAAGCCGATACATCGCACCAAAGTGAAAGCGAATCTCCGGAGGCGGAAACGCCGCCTGAGGAAGCCGCGGCAGCTGAGCCTGCAAAGCCTTCGGAGAAATCAGACGCAGCTGAGGAATCGCCGGAAGATGCGGAAGACGAATTTGACGAAGAAGAAGATTCGCCGGATGAGACCGAAGACGAGGGCGACTGGGACGAACCGGAATTTGACGACGAAGGTATAGAGGACGAGCTTCCTGAGGAAGAACAATCAGAGGAAGCGGAATTCGAGCCTATCATAGAGGAAAAGCCGGACAGGCTGCAGAAGCTAAAAGAAAAACTGAAAAACCATGAAAAGGACAAGGCGGAGAAAAAGGAACAAGCAAAATCCGCACCTAAGGAGAAGCCTAAACCAAAGGATGAAAAAAAGCCGGAGGAAAAGAAGCCGGAACCGTCAGTAATCGAAGCTCCGGAGGACGCGGACGATACCACCGGTATGAATTTCGTGCAGAAGGCACAGTACCGGGCGAAAATGCGTCGGCGTGAGCAGACCCGTCTGCGGCGAGAAAATGCACGCCGTATACAGGAAGGCGCCGAAGTGACCTATCAGCCGATGACACGGCTGGATATGCAGAGTATAGGCGCACGGCTGGCTGCCGCGGCAATCGTTCTTGTGGCCGGAATCGCAATGGGAGATTCGAGCGCGGCATTGCCGCTCTGCCTGCTGGCGTTTTTGATCACAGCGCTGCCGATTGCAGCGCGTGTGCTGACCAATCTGACACACGGCTCGTTTTTCGATGAATATCTGCTCGTGCTAATAGCGTCTATCGGCGCATTCGCGCTCGGCAGCCGTGCAGAAGCAACGGTTGTGCTCATCCTGTTCGAGATTGGCAAAATCGCAGGTGATATCGTTCTGGCATCCACCTATCAGGCGTTGCCGCAGCAGCATGATTTCATGCCGGAAAAGGCAACGGTCGTCAACATGAAGGGCGAACAACGTCAGGTTCCGCTGGCAGATATCCGTCTGGGTGAGCTGGTTCTGGTGCACTCGGGTGAGCGCGTACCGATTGACGGTGTTGTGCTTCGCGGAGACGGCACGGTGGATGACAGCGTGCTTACCGGCGAAAACGTGCCGATGGCAGTTGATAAGAATACGCGTGTGCTGGCAGGCAGTCGGTATAACGGCTCTCTGATGCTGATTCGTGTGATCTCGCGCTACGAGGACTGCGCGGTTCGCCAGATTCGCCGCGTACAGAATGCAGCTGCCGAACACAAGGCAGCGTTGGAAAACAGTGCGCAGCGTAATGCCAAGCGCCTGGTTCCGGTTGTGATCGTCATTGCCGTACTGGCAGCCGCACTTCCGCCGCTGTTCATGCCTGGTTCGGATATAACCGGCTGGGTATATCGCGGACTGACGCTTCTCATCGCCTGCTGTCCGACCGCACTGGCGTTGGCTGTACCGCTTGCTTTTGTATGCGGCGGCGGCCGACTTGAGAGCGAAGGCGTTCACATGAAGGGCAGCGAAGCGATGGAACGGACTGCAGACCTGCGTTTGGTCGTATTCAACAAGACCGGCACAGTGACCACCGGCAATCTGCAGATTAAAAAGATTTATCCCACGCAGGAGTTCTCCGAAAAGAACTGTCTGGCACTTGCCGCAGCAGCCGAGCAGCTTTCGCAGCATCCGGTTGCACGCGCAATCGTAAGTGCATGCCGGGAAAAGCTGCCGAAGATCGAGGAATTCGAGGAATTCCCGGGCCGCGGCGTGCGCGCTCGTATCGGTGATCATGTTCTGCTGGTAGGCAACCGAAAGCTGATGGTCTCCCGCGGTGTTAAGGGTTTGCCGGATATCGACGGCACGGTTGTTTACATCGCCTGTGAAGGAGAGCACATCGGCGTGATTGAATTGGAGGATACGGTTCGTCCGTCCGCTGCTGACGCGATCAAGAAGATCAAGGATCAGGGCGTTGAGCGTACTGTACTTATCACCGGTGACGCTGAGACACCAACCCGGCGAATTGCAAATGCCGCCGGTATCGATACCGTTCACTGCAGCTTGATGCCCGAGGAAAAGCAAGCGAAGCTGGACTTTATGATGCGCACGATTCCGACAGACGGTACGACCGCCTATGTCGGCGACGGCGTAAGCGATATCGAGCAGCTCAAGATGGCTGATGTCGGTGTGGCAATGGGCACGCGCGGCTCCCGCTATTCAGCGGATGCGGCGAATGTACTGATTACCGCAAATGATCTGAGCGGTCTCGGCGAAGCTGTTCAGGTCTGCAAGAGTACACACGGAGTGGCAATGCAGAATCTGACACTGCTGGCCGCCATCAAGCTGGTGCTTGCTGTACTGGTGCTGATCGGTCTGGCGCAGATGTGGATGGCAGTTGTCGTTGATGCCGTACTCACGGTGCTGACTGTGTTCAATACGTCCCGACTGCTCGGCAGTAAGCCGGAAATTTCAGAGGAATAAGCAAAACGCGAAGAAAGTGTAAAGGCTTTCTTCGCGTTTCTTTTTTGTTTTGTGTACTTTCTGCGCGAAAACAGTCAAAAACAGTATGGTTTTTTTCGGAAGGATATGATACAATAATCTGTATGAATGAAAATGGAGGAATACGTCTTGCATAAAAAGATGGAAGCCATTTTGTCCCGTGTACAGAAGCCGGCACGCTACGTCGGCGGTGAATGGGGCTCGGTGATGAAAGATAAAAAGAACGTCGATCTGCGATTTGCGTTCTGTTTTCCGGATACCTATGAGGTTGCCATGTCTCACCTCGGTTCGCGTATCCTTTACGGCCTGCTCAATGATCAGAAGGGCATCTGGTGCGAACGCGTCTGCGCGCCATGGATCGACATGGAGGCTGAAATGCGCGAGGCCGGTCTGCCGCTGTATGGTCTGGAGAGCGGTGACCCATTGTCGGACTTTGATATTATCGCGTTTACGCTGCAGTATGAGCTGTCGTTTTCCAACATTCTGAATATGCTGGATCTCGGCGGTATTCCGGTGCTGGCAAAGGACCGTACTGAACTCAAGCATATTGTAGCCTGCGGCGGTCCGTGTGCCTACAATCCGGAGCCGCTGGCTGACTTCGTTGACCTGTTCATGATCGGCGACGGCGAGGAGATCATGCTGGAATTTACCGATCTGTACCGCAAGGCCAAGCGCGAAGGCTGGTCTAAGCAGGAATTTCTGATTGCGGCAGCACAGATCGAGGGCATGTATGTACCTTCACTGTACGAGGTCAAATATCACGAGGACGGCACGATTGAGAGCGTTACGCCGACACACGGCGCACCCGCACTCGTGCAGAAGCGCATCGTCAAGGATCTGGATACCATGTACTATCCGGAGTCCTTCGTCGTGCCCTCGACGGATATTGTGTTCGACCGTGCGATGATCGAGCTATTCCGCGGCTGTCCGCGCGGCTGCCGATTCTGTCAGGCCGGCCACACGTATCGTCCGCTGCGCACTAAGTCCAAGGAAGTGCTGCTCAAGCAGGCGCAGGCGGTGCTCAAAAACTCCGGTTACGAGGAAATCTCTCTGTCCTCGCTGTCTACCAGTGACTACGGTGAGCTGTCCGGTCTGACCGAGTGCATGCTCGACTATTGTGAGCCGCGGCATATCAGCCTGTCGCTGCCATCGCTCCGTGCGGACAGCTTTTCCGCTGAACTGATGGAGCGCGTACAGAAAACCCGCAAAAGCGGTCTGACGTTCGCATGTGAGGCCGGTACGCAGCGCCTGCGTGATGTTATCAACAAGAACATCCGCGAGGAGGACGTGCTCCATGCCTGTGAGATTGCCTTTCAGGGCGGCTGGAATAACGTCAAGCTCTATTTCATGATGGGTCTGCCGACCGAGACATACGAGGATCTGGACGGCATTTCCGACATTTGCAAAAAGGTCGCCTATTGCTGGCGTGAGAACACGCCCAACCGTGCGCGCGGCGTGCGTATCACAGCGTCGGCTTCGTGCTTTGTGCCCAAGCCACAGACCCCGTTCCAGTGGGACGCGCAGGACACGCTCGAGCAGTTCCGCGAGAAGCAGGCGCACCTCAAGGTGGTCATGAAAACCAAGAATGTCACCTACAACTGGCATGATGCCGAGACCTCGGTGCTCGAGGGCGTTATTGCACGCGGCGACCGCCGTCAGGGCAAGGCGATTCTGCTGGCGTGGCAGCGCGGCTGCAAGATGGACGGCTGGGATCAGTGCTTCGACTTTGACAAGTGGATGCAGGCGTTCCGCGACTGCGGACTCGATCCAGAGTTCTACGCATCCCGTCAGCGTCCGATGGACGAGGTGTTCCCGTGGGATCACATCGGCTGCGGCACGCGCAAGGAGCATCTCAAGCGTGAGTGGGAGCGTTCCCGCGAAGCGGCTATCACGCCGGACTGTATGCACCAGTGTGCCGGCTGCGGCGCAAGCGCTCTGCTGAAGGGAGGCAAGTGCCATGTTTAAGGCTCGAATGAAATTTGCCAAAGAAGGAAGAGCCAAGTATATCTCTCACCTTGATCTGATGCACGCTATGCAGCGTTCGATGGCACGCTGCCAGATGCCGCTGTGGTTCACTGAGGGTTTCAATCAGCACGCCTACGTTTCGGTGGCGCTGCCGCTCTCGACCGGCTACTCCGGCGAGTGCGAATTTCTGGATTTCAATATCACGGCAGAAGCCGTGCCAGAAAATGCGGTGGAAGCGCTCAATGATGTATTTCCCGAGGGCCTGCGTGCAATCGAGATTTACCCGCTTGCCGACGGCGGCATGAAGGTCGGTTCGATTGAATGGTCGCAGTACCGCATCACATGGGGTTTTGAGGATGGTACGCCCAAGGGTTTTGCCGACGATGTGCGCAATCTGTTCCGCCGCCCCATGGTCGAGATCGTCAAGCGCTCCAAGCGCGGCGAAAAGACGGTCAATATGCGTGAGCTGATGCGCGATCTGACCGTTACCGACGGCCCTGATGAGGTGACCGCTGTTGTCACCACCGCTGCCGGCAATAACAACATGAGTCCGGAATATCTGACCCGTGCCATTCGGCAGTATCTGCCGCAGTACGAGATTCCGTTCAGCGCGTACCACCGCATGAACGTGTTTACTTCTGACGGCACTCCATTTCGATAAAAGGAGAGTTTCATGGCAACCCAGAATGTTTCCGAAGAACAGCTGCAATCGCAGTTTACCTATATTGACGCAGTAGCCCGCCTATTGGGGGACAAGCGCCCCAAAGCCTATACGCATACGTTCGGCTGCCAGCAGAACGAGGCGGATACCGAGCGTATCCGCGGCATGCTGTCCGAAATGGGCTACGAAATGACCGATACGCCCGACGAGGCAGATTTTATCCTGTTCAACACCTGTGCTGTGCGTGAGCATGCCGAGGATCGTGCGTTCGGCAACGTCGGCGCACTCCGCCATCTGAAAAAGGAGCGGCCGGGCATTGTTATTGCAATGTGCGGCTGCATGGCCCAGCAGGAGAAAAACGTCGAGAAGATTAAGAAAAGCTATCCGCAGGTAAATCTCCTGTTCGGCACGCATGCGCTCTGGCGATTTCCGTCGCTGCTGTACCGCGTGCTGACCGAGAAAAAGCGCGTGTTCGACATCGGCGGCGAGGACGATATCGCCGAAGGTCTGCCGGTGCTGCGCGCCAAGGGCGCAAAGGCGTGGCTGTCTATCATGTACGGCTGCAACAACTTCTGCACCTACTGCATCGTGCCGTATGTGCGCGGCAGAGAGCGCAGCCGCCGACCGGAGGAGATCGAGAAAGAACTGCGTGAGCTGGTCGCGGCGGGTTACAAGGAGATTACGCTGCTCGGCCAGAACGTCAACTCCTATGGTAAGGATCTCGGCATTGACGTGGATTTTGCCGATCTTCTGCGCCGTCTCAACGCCGTGCCCGGCGATTTCTGGCTGCGGTTTATGACAAGCCACCCGAAGGACGCGTCTCCCAAGCTGTTTTCCACCATGGCGGAGTGCGGCAAGGTCGCAAAGCAGCTGCATCTGCCGTTCCAGTCGGGCAGCGACGAAATCCTGCGGCGCATGAACCGCCGCTACACGGCAGAGCACTACAAATCGCTGATTGCGGATGCACGGTCGAAAATGCCGGATATTACGCTGTCAAGCGATATTATCGTCGGTTTCCCGGGCGAAACGGACGAGGATTTCGAGCAGACCCTGAAGCTGGTGCAGGATACCCGGTTTGATCTGCTGTTTACCTTCCTGTATTCGCCTCGCACGGGCACGCCCGCAGCCTCCTATGAGGATAACGCTACGCCGCAGGATAAGCAGCGCCGATTCGAGCGCCTGCTCAAGGCGCAGGATGAAATCGTTGCTGAAAAGCAGGCAGCTTATCAGGGCAGGAAGCTGCGGCTGCTCGTGGACGGCAATGCCAAGGGATCGGAGTACCCGTTCACTGCGCGTACCGAGGGCAACCTGCTCGTGTGCGTGCGCGGTGACGATATCAAAATCGGTGAATTTATCGAGGCAGAGATCGAGAAAACCTCGCTTCGCTGTCTGTTTGCACACAAATTATAAGAAAGAGGTAAGAACATGGCTGAACTGACGCCCATGATGCAGCAGTATTTTGAGATCAAAAACAAAAATAAAGATTACATTCTGTTTTACCGTCTGGGCGATTTTTACGAAATGTTCTTTGACGATGCCAAGCTGGTCTCCCGCGAGCTGGAGCTGACGCTGACCGGCCGCGACTGCGGTCAGGGAGAACGTGCACCGATGTGCGGCGTGCCGTATCACAGTGCGGAAGGCTATATTGCCAAGCTGGTGCAGAAGGGTTACAAAATTGCGATCTGTGAGCAGATGGAGGACCCGAAAAAGGCAAAAGGTCTGGTCAAGCGCGAGATCATCCGACGCGTGACACCGGGTACGGTCGTGGAAGCCTCCATGCTGGATGAAAACCGGAACAACTTTCTCGGCTGTGTATATGCAGCCGGTGGTTCCGTCGGCGTATGCTTTGCTGATATTACGACAGGTTCGGTGTACGCGACTGGCTCGGATAACTGGAATGACATCACCAGTGAGTTCGGACGCTTTGCGCCGCGTGAGGTGCTGGTCGGCGGCGGAGCCATTTCGGCAGACGGCCTTCAGTCTTTTCTGAAGGAACGTCTGGAGGCGCTAATAGAGCCGATGCCGGAGGAGTGCTTTGAGGCACAGCGCAGTGCGGAAAGCATTCAGGAGCACTTCAAGGTGCAGGACTTTGATGCTGCCGGTCTGACCGACCTGCCGTGCACTGTGCAGTGCCTCGGCGGTCTGCTGGATTACCTCGAGCAGACGCAGAAGGCCAGCCTTTCCAGTCTGAATCAGCTGCAGGTGTACCATCAAGGCCAGTATATGGAGCTTGATCTGATCGCACGCCGCAATCTCGAGCTTTGCGAGACCATGCGCACCAAGGAGAAGAAGGGCACGCTGCTGTGGGTACTCGACCACACGCGCACAGCAATGGGTTCGCGCCTGATTCGTCAGTGGATTGAAAAACCGTTGTATAATCCGCTGCATATTGCACGCCGTCAGCAGGCGGTAGGTGCATTGTGTGACGATGTAATTGCCCGCACGGCATTGACGGACGCACTCAAGCGGGTGTTCGATATGGAGCGCCTGATCGGGCGCGTAGCCTACGGCACGGCAAACTGCCGTGATCTGCGTGCGCTGTCGGCGGCAATTTCTTGCCTGCCGGAGATCAAAACGCAGGCTGCTCTGTTCGGACAGGCTATGCTGCGTGAGCTGACCGGCAAGATTGATCTGCTTGAAGACATCCGTGCGCTGGTCGAGCAGGCCATCGTGGATGAGCCGCCGATTCTTCTTCGGGAAGGCGGCATGATCCGCAAGGGCTTCAACGAGGAGATTGACCGTCTGCGCGACCTTGCGTCGGGCGGTAAGGGTAAAATTGCCGAAATCGAGCAGGCGGAACGCGAGCGTACCGGTATCAGCAAGCTGAAAATCGGCTACAACCGCGTGTTCGGCTATTATATTGAGGTCAGCCGCTCCAATGCGGAGGCGGTTCCGGAGAACTACATTCGTAAGCAGACGCTTGCGAACAGCGAGCGCTATATCACCGAGGAGTTGAAACAGCTCGAGAGCACTGTGCTCGGTGCGCAGGAGCGGCTGACCGCACTCGAGTACGAGGTATTCGTTTCTGTACGCGACCAGATTGCCGCCGAGGTACACCGCGTGCAGAAAACCGCGCAGGCTATCGCAACGCTTGACGTTCTGTGCGCTCTGGCGGATGTGGCATGTGATAACAACTATGTTTGTCCGGTGGTGGATTTTTCCGACCGCATTGACATCAAGGACGGCCGTCACCCGGTTGTTGAGAAAATGCTGTCCGACAGTCTGTTCATCCCGAACGACACCTTGCTCGACAGCAAGGAAAACCGCGTTGCTATCATCACCGGCCCGAATATGGCAGGCAAATCCACCTATATGCGGCAGGTGGCACTGATTACCATCATGGCACAGATTGGCTCGTATGTGCCGGCCTCATCCGCGCATATCGGCGTGGCAGACCGCGTGTTTACCCGTGTCGGCGCGTCGGATGATCTGGCGAGCGGTCAATCCACCTTCATGGTGGAGATGAGCGAGGTCGCGGACATTCTGCGGCACGCTACCAAGTCCAGTCTGATCATTCTGGATGAGATTGGACGCGGCACCTCTACCTATGACGGCATGAGCATTGCCCGCGCAGTTGTAGAGTATATAGCGGACAAAAAGCGCATCGGCGCACGCGCGCTGTTTGCAACGCATTATCACGAGTTGACTGTGCTTGAAGATCTGGTTAAGGGCGTCAAGAATTACAATATCGCGGTCAAAAAGCGCGGTGATGACATTACGTTCCTGCGCAAAATCGTGCGCGGCGGCGCGGATGACAGCTATGGCATTGAGGTTGCAAAGCTGGCCGGTGTGCCGAATCCGGTCATCAAGCGAGCAAAGGCTGTGCTGGCTGATCTGGAATCCACCATGCCGAAAATCGAGCTGCACGCCGTAGCCGAGGAACCGGAAGACGTTCCGCAGATTACGATAGATTCGCTCTCCGGCGATGCAGTCGCAGAGCGGCTGCGTGCACTGCAGGTGGACACCATGACGCCGATCGAGGCGCTCAACGCACTGTATGAGCTGAAAAAGCTGGTTTAATCATTTATCAGGGCAGGAAAGACCAACCATGATTTGTTCCGGAAAGGAAAACAAAGAAAAATGGCAGTGATTCATGAATTATCTCCGCATCTTGCGGATCTGATCGCGGCAGGAGAGGTTGTTGAACGGCCGTCCTCTGTAGCGAAGGAGCTGGTCGAGAATGCGATTGACGCAGGTTCTACCCGCATTACGGTGGAGATCGAAAACGGCGGCATTACCTATCTGCGTATTGCGGATAACGGCTGCGGCATGTCGGCAGAGGATGCACCTGTGGCCTTCCGCCGCCACGCGACCAGCAAGCTGCGTACCGAGGAAGATTTGAATGCTATCGGCACATTGGGCTTCCGCGGTGAAGCACTGGCTGCGATTTCGTCGGTTACGCGTATTGATCTGTTCACGCGTCAGGCGGGTTCGATTGCGGGTCTGCATCTGCATCTGGAAGCCGGTGAGATTCAGACACAGGAGGAAGCCGGCTGTCCGGAAGGCACAACAATCGTTGTGCGCGACCTGTTCTTCAACACACCGGCTCGCATGAAGTTTCTCAAAAAGGACTTCACCGAGGCGGGTTACATTCTCGGCGTAGTACAGCATGCGGCGCTCTCCCATCCGGAGATTGCGTTCACGCTCATTCGCGACGGCAAGCAGGTATTCTCGTCGGACGGCAAGGGCAAGCTGATTGCACCGGTGTTCGGCGTATTCGGCAAGGAAATGACTGCCAATATGATTGAAGTGCCGATGACCGAGCGCAACGGTATGACCGTGCACGGCTACATTGTCAAGCCGCACGCCGGACGTGCCAACCGTTCCATGCAGCACTTTTTCGTCAATGGCCGCTATGTCAAGAGCCGTCTTATGCAGGCTGCAATGGAAGAGGCCTATCGCAATGCAATCATCACCGGCAAATATCCGTCTGGTGCGCTTTTCCTGGATTTGCCGCTGTCGGCGGTCGACGTCAACGTGCATCCTGCAAAAACCGAGGTCAAATTTTCGCAGGAAAAGCCGATTTTCGAGGTCGTGTATATTGCCTGCAAGAATGCACTTGCCGCAAACGACAATATGCCGCATCTGGAGCACAAGGAGAAGGAAGCGCCTGCCAAGCCGCGTGAAGATAATCTGACGCATGAGCAGCAGCGGTTTGCGATTCCAAAGCCGGTAGACCCTAAGCCGTTTGTCACGCCGAGTGTCAAGCCAACACCAATTGCACCGGTAAAGAAGGAAGAGGAAGCACCAGATTTAGAGGATTTCCTCGTGTCCATCCCGCCAAAGGCAGAGCGTCCGCGCAGTGCATCGAGTTATCTGTCCGCGCCGCGCATACTGCAGGAGGAACCGCAGGAAACAGTTCGTACGCGAATGGCACAGCCGGTCGAGCCGGTCACAGAACCGACACCTGCCGTGCATACGCCGGCACCGGAGCCGGAAGATGAACCGATGGTTGTTGTGCCGTCTGTCAGCGCATCGGAGGTCAAGGGTAAGCCACAGATTCTGCAGCCGCTGGATACCGGTGTGCGTGTGATCGGCGAATGCTTTCAGACGTACATCATTGCTGAGGACAAGGACGGCTTGATTCTCATCGACAAGCATGCCGCGCATGAACGCATTCTGTTCAACAAGCTGCGTGCGGAGACCGATATGCCACAGCAGCAGCTTCTCACGCCTGTAATTGTAGAGCTGACCGGCGAGGAAGCCGCCGCTGTGCAGTCGCAGATCGAGGACATCCGTCAGGCAGGCTTTGCCATCGACAGCTTTGGCGAGAACAGCTTTGCCGTACGCAGCGTGCCCGCTTATCTGGATAGCGGCGATGTGCAGAGCGTCATCAGTGAATTGGCCGAAAAGGCGATGAACAGCCGTACCACCGTGCCGGATCGTCTGGACGATTTAATTCATACGGTAGCATGCAAGGCGGCTATCAAGGCAGGCAAACCGACCACGATGACCGAGCTGCAGGACCTGTGTGAGCGGGTGCTGAGCGATGACAATGTGCGTTCCTGCCCGCATGGCAGACCGACGACCGTTCGTCTGACCAAATATGAGCTTGACAAGATGTTCAAGCGTGTAAATCAATAAAAAGCGAGGAAACAGCATGGAAAACCGTTTGATCTGTATCTGCGGACCGACTGCCAGCGGCAAAACCGCCTTATCGGTCGCGCTGGCGCAACAACTGCATACTGAGATCATTTCTGCGGATTCCATGCAGCTTTACCGTGAGATGGATATCGGCACCGCCAAGCCTGATATGAAGGAACGGCAGGGCGTACCGCACCATCTGTTCGATGTGTGCGAGCCCGGCGAAGCGTTCTCGGTGGCACGGTATGTCGAACTGGCAGACGCTGCTGCGCAGGATATTCTGTCGCGCGGCATGACGCCGATCGTTGTCGGCGGTACAGGATTGTACATGGACGCGCTCATCGAGTGCAGCGTATTCTCCGGCGATGAGACCGACCTGACCGTGCGTGAGAAATATCAGCGGATGGCGGCTGAGCAGGGCAATCAGGCGGTACATGACTGTCTGGCTAAGGTAGATCCGGCCGGAGCGGAACGTCTGCACCCGAATAATCTCAAGCGCGTCATTCGTGCTCTTGAGGTGTATGAGCAGACCGGTATGACGATCGACGAATTTAACCGCAGGAACAAGCGCCCGGAGCCAAAGTATGATGCGCTCAAGATCGGTGTTTGCCCGTCTGACCGTGAAATTCTGTATGACCGCATCAATCGCAGAGTGGATCTTATGCTGGAAAACGGTCTGCTGGAGGAGACGAAACGGCTGGGGGAACGCGGGCTGCTGACCGGCACTGCCGCGCAGGCCATCGGCTACAAAGAGCTGCTCGGCTATCTGAACGGCGAGCAAACATTGGAAGAATGTACCGAATTGCTCAAGCGGCGCAGCAGAAATTATGCAAAACGTCAGCTTACCTGGCTGAAAAGGGATGACAGCATCCACTGGATATATTATAATAGTGGAGAAGAACTTCCTTTCGTCTTACAGGAAACGACAAAATATCTTCAAAACCACGGTGTACAATGATACCATAAATTGTAATTTCAACTGGAGGAATCATTGTGCGAAACGAAATCAATTTACAGGACAGAATGCTCAGTGCACTGCGTCAGCAGGCGCAGAACATCACCGTATTTTTAACGAACGGGTTTCAGATGCGTGGTATCGTCCGCGGATTCGACAGCTTCGTTGTGATTTTGGAGAGCGACGGAAAACAGCAAATGATCTATAAGCACGCAATCTCTACTCTGATCCCGCAGCATAGAGTCGATCTCCATGCACCGAGAGGGGAGCGTGCGGAACAGTGAACATATACGAGGTCTTTACATGGGACAACAGACAAAAAGCACAAAATCCAAGCCGCGAAAACGGCGGAATGACGGCGGAAACCGCGTTGTATTTATCATTGCGGCGGTGCTGATGGTGATTTATCTGGGAGGCCGTCTTTCTAACGCGTTTTCGGCTGCACCGGAGACCACACCGGCTCTGCATGTCACAGTTAATGACAGCTTTACGAGCGATGGCTGGTTCTTCCGCGATGAAGAACCAATCGACAATGCCACGGGCAGCTCGGTCAAGCACATCGTGTACAGCGGTGAACGCGTACAGCAGGACGCACCGCTGGCGATCATCTATTCTGATCAGGAATCTATGGACCTGAGCCGACAGCTTGATCCGCTGGAGGAACGTATTTCTCTTCTGGATACAGCGCTGCAGTCCACATCGGACAGCTCAAACATCGCAAAGCTGGATCAGGTCATCACGCTGACGATCGAGCAGCTGGCCGAGCAGGTGAAGGAAGGCAGCGGCTCTTCGGTCGCGTCTGCCGCAAGTTCGCTGCGCACACTGTCGCTGCGCCGCGAGACCGGCAATGTGGATACCAACGAGGTATCTGCCGAACGTGACGCTTTGATTTCTGAGCAGTCCTCACTCGAGCATCAGCTTACCGGCCGAACCACGGAACTCACTGCATCCTCGTCCGGATATTTCTCCGAGGTAGTGGATGGATACGAGAGCATTCTCACACCATCCTCACTGGATGAGATGACCGTGGAGCAGTTTGACAAGACCGTTGCGCAGCAGCCGTCTGCTGAGAACAGCAATTCGCTCGGCAAGATCGTTAAGGGATTCAACTGGTATCTGGCAGCTAAGATTCCGGCCGAGCAGGCCGAGCGTCTGCAGGTCGGTCAGGAGCTGACAGTAAACTTTACGCAGGCTTCGATGGAATCCAAAGTAACCGTGCATTCCATCAACCATCAAGGTGACAGCGATACGGCTCTGCTGGTGATGGAAGGCACAGAATTCAGCAGTGAAATGGTTTCCATGCGCGAACAGCCGATCGAAATTATCATTGCGACCTACACCGGACTCAAGGTGCCGAAGAGTGCCGTCCGTGTACAGGAACAAACAGACAGCGACGGAAAGACCACGCAGATCCCCGGCGTATTCATCCTGAGCGGCTCGATACAGAAATTCAAAATGATCAACGAGCTGTTTGAGGCGGACGATTATTATGTCGTCGAACAAAGTGCGACCAACTCCGATATGCTGGTCGAGCGAGACCAGGTTATCGTTCAAGGTAAAAATCTGCAAAACAATATGGTGGTGAAGACATGACGGAGCAAGAAAAGAAAGAACTGCAGGAACGCGTAAAATCTGTGATCGAGCGCGTAAACAATGCCGCTGTGCAGGCAGGGCGCGATCCCAGTGAAATTACACTGGTGGCTGCGACCAAAATGAATGACGCCGAGCGCGTGCAGGCGGCTATCGAAGCGGGAATCCGTGTGTGCGGCGAAAACCGCGTACAGGAACTGCAGGAGAAGTATGAACAGAACGCCTACGATGGAGCAGACCTTCAGTTTATCGGCACGCTGCAGACCAACAAGGTCAAGTACCTGATCGGCAAGGTTTCGCTGATTCAGTCGGTCGGCTCGGTTCATCTCGGCGAGGCTATCGCCAAGGAAGCTGAGAAACGCGGTGTTTGTCAGGATATTCTTCTGGAGGTAAATATCGGCAGAGAAGCTGCCAAAAGCGGTCTTCCGCCCGAAGAACTGCACGATGCAATCGTAAAATTGAGCGCAAAAAAGTCGCTTCATATCCGCGGATTGATGGCAATTCCTCCCGTTGCGGATGAAAAAACAAAAAATTCAAACTACTTTACCGAAATGCGTCAAGTATTTATTGACATTTTGACGAAAAAATACGATAATGTAGATATGGATTATTTGTCTATGGGAATGACGAATGATTTTGAAACGGCGATTGCGTGCGGAGCGAACATGGTTCGCGTAGGCACGGCGATCTTTGGCAAACGGCCGTATCAGATCGTTTCGCCTTAAAACATAAGGAGGAACTTGGCATGGGTTCAATCAAAGGCTTTATTGATTGGGTAAAGGGCAGCGAGTTGGAGGACGACTACGAAGACGAGATGCCCCGTCAGAGAAACGAAGAACCTGCGATGGATAGCGAGCCATCATCTTACAATAGAAGATCCTATGACCGTTCGTACGACAGTGATGCACAGGACGCGCCTCAGGTGCGCCGTCACGATCGCAGCGATAAGGTTGTAAACATCAATACTACTACACAGCTGGCTGTGGTTCTGGTCAAGCCGGATCGCTTTGAGACGGCTGCGGAGATTGCAGATCATCTCAAGGACAAGCGTACGGTTGTCCTGAATCTGGAGCAGACCAATAAGGATATTGCCCGCCGTCTGGTGGATTTCCTCAGCGGTGTTGCGTATGCAAACGAAGGCAAGATCAAGAAGGTTGCAAACAGCACCTATATTATCACACCCTACAATGTTGATATTATGGGCGATCTGATCGACGAACTGGAAAACAGCGGTATGTATTTCTAAGCGCAGATCGTGAGTACTATCGTGAACAGCTTGGTAATATATTTCGTAGGCAGCTTATTGCGCATTCTGCAGTTTATGTTTTTTGCACGGGCAATCATGAGCTGGTTCGTACAGGGCACCGACTCAAAAATCTACGAGTTTCTGTGCCTTGTTACCGAGCCGGTCATTCAACCTTTTCGCAGTCTGCTGAGCCGTGTGAGTGCGCTGCGGAATTGTCCGTTTGATTTTGCGTTTATGCTGGCTTTTTTTGTTCTGATTGTTTTAGAACAAATGGTATATATGCTTTAAGCCTGCCGGACAAACGGCGCTGATTTTGGTCGGGCGCAGCCCGACCATTTTTCCGTGTCAGTACGGCAAATGATATAAAGACGGAGGAAAAACATATGACGGTGCAGGAAATACAAGAAATCGGCTTTGAAAAAGCGGTTTTCGGCGGATATGACATGAAATCTGTCGATACTTTTCTCGAGCGTGTTGCAGAGGAATTTGCAGCGATGCAGAAGGAAAACGCTGCTATGAAGGCAAAAATGAAGGTGCTGGTCGATAAAATTGAAGAGTACCGCGGTGTTGAAGAAGGAATGCACCGTACCTTGCTGACCGCTCAGTCGATTGCACAGGAGACAATCGACAAGGCGAAGAAGGAAGCAGAGGAGATCATTGCTTCTGCGAAGGATGAAACCGCCAACAAGGTGAAAGACACCCAGGCGGAAATCAACACTGAGGAACAGAAACTGGAGACTGCCCGCAAGAACACTGCTGAGTTTATCGCTCATGTAGCAAAGATGTATCAGTCGCAGGCAAGAGCACTGGCAGAGTTGGCGAAGAGCGAAAACCTCGCTCCGGTACAGCAGACTGAAGATGCAAAGAACACAAATGCGACTGGGAAGGGCGATGCACCAGTGGAAGATGCAACGCGTAAATTCGACTTCGGCGAACTGCAGTTCGGCACTGAATACGACCCGAAGGACGTTAAGTAAATAAGCGAAAGGACTGAATACTGCACAATGCAGCAGGATTACAACAATACGATCAATTTGCCCAAAACCGAATTCCCGATGCGTGCCGGTCTGCCGAAGCGCGAGCCGGGTTTTCTGGAAAACTGGGAGAAGAACGACCTCTACCATGAACTGATGAAGAAGAACGAGGGCAAGCCGCTTTTCGTTCTGC
>ENA-ORSY01001200-ORSY01001200.1-human-gut-metagenome-genome-assembly--contig:-NODE-1200-length-19656-cov-4.223560_pt1 | contig 19656 bp, 10 predicted proteins | sample MGYA00242193_ERZ509160 | MGnify/ENA primary metagenome ERZ509160 (study PRJEB26280, sample SAMEA2338670) | human gut metagenome | biome: human gut; feature: human-associated habitat; material: faeces...
ACTCCACCTCCCTCTTGTCGGGCCGTATCACCTTTGCCAGAGAGCCGTCGGCGTTCCACCGGTATCTCCAGCGGTCCTTCTTGCCGTCAAGCCACCTTCCCGTGCCGAGGTAGCGTTCCGTCAGGTTGCCGTCAGCATCGTACTCGCAGTGCCATTCGCCGTCCTGCTCCAGCCGCCCGCCACCGAGGTAGCGGCGCAGCCTCATGTCCGGGTCGGGATACAGGTTTCCCGTCTGGTCGCTCTTCCTCCACTGCTCCCTGCCGTCGGGATATTCCGCCCTTTCGAGCTGCCCCGTCGGGGTATAGGAGTAGCGGGTCTCGCCACGCCTGCTGTCCTCCACGGACAACAGCCTGTCGGCGACGCCCCAGCGGTAGCGGCGCATATGCCGTGTGCGCGAGTCCTTGCGTGTGCGGGCATCCACCAGACGGCCTATGTCGTCATAGGCGAACGAGCGGACGACGCCTCCCGGAAGGATGCGTTCCACCTCGAAGCCCAACGTGTCGTGGCGGTGTGCCGATTCCCACGAACCCGCGCCGTCGGCGTCGCTGCCACCGGTGGCAGTGAACCCCTCAAGCTCCCCGTAGCCGTTGCGGGTGTAGCGCAGCGAGGCCCCCGCCGTGCTGTCGAGCGTGAGTATCCTGCCGGTATGGTCGTAGGTGCGGAGTATGGTGTTGCCGTCGGCCGTTTCCCGTGTCGGAAGTCCCAGAGAGTTGTACGCGAACTCCACCGTGCTTTCCCCCCTCGATGCCTGCACCAGCCTGCCGGACAGCCCGTAGGCGTAGGTCTGGTCGGGGTCGCCGGCCGTGGGGTATGAGACGCACGTCACGCGCGAGCAGGCGTCATAGCCGTATTCCCTTTCCGTTCCCGACGGCAGCGTCTCCCTGACGACGCGTCCGCCCCTGTCACGCAGGTAATGACGGACGGCCCCGTCGAAGCCTTTCTCGGCGGTGACGTTTCCCACAGCGTCGAGGGCGAACTCGTAGCTCTGGAGCTTCTCGTTTATCACACGGCGCAGGCGTTCCTCCCGGTCATAGCGGAAGTTCACCACGCCCCGGTGGTCGCGGCGCCTTGTCAGCTTCCACATGCCGGAGTAGCCGTACTCCACGTGCTGGACGTTGTCACGGTATTCGGTGAGGTTGTCTATCCCGTCGTAGGACAGGCGTATGTCGTTGCCGTCGAAGTCGAGCACGCGCACCACGCGGCCCACAGGGTCGTATTCCCTTTTCTGCACCGCACCCTTGGGGTTGGTGACGCTCACGCATCTGCCCAGCAGGTCGTAGCCGTACAGCGAGGTGTTCCCCCGGCTGTCGGAGGCTTCCGTGAGGTTATGGAAACGGTCATAGGCGAGCCTCGTCACCACGCCGTAGGGGTCTTTCACCGATGCCACCGCACCGTTGCGGTAGGTCATCCTCGTGACGGCACCTTCGGGGTTGGTGCGGCTCACCAGATTGCCCGAGCGGTCATAGCCGAACTCCCACGTGCCGCCGTCCGGCGTGATAACGGATACGGGACGGTTGCGCAGGTTCCCCTTGGCAGGATACACGGCGGACACGCTGCCGCCGCACGGGTCGGAGCTGTCGGTGCAGTTCCCCCAGCGGTCATATCTGTACAGGGTGCTGTTACCGAGCGGGTCTGTCTGTGCGAGGAGCCGGCGGCTGTCGTCGTAACGCCACAGGTGTTCCCCGCCGTTGGCATCGACCTTCTTCCACACAAGGCCGCCGCGGTGGTGGTACACCGTCAGCTCCCCGTGGCTGTCGAGCACCTCGGTCACTCCCTCCCGGAACGTGAGCCTGTGGTCGTATATGCCGCCGTCGCCCCACGTATGTACGCAGCGCGAGCCCACGCCCGTACCGTCGTACTCGAAGTACCACGCAAGGCCGTTGCGCCATGTCTCCTTCACGATGAGCCTTCCGGCATATTCGTATGTCATCACGTCGCCCGCCGCGTTGCGCTGGAGGGTCATGTTGCCGTCGGCGTCGTACTCGTAGGAGGCGAGGGTAATCTCTTTCTCCGGATCTTCCGGATGCGGGCCGCATATCTCAAGGATGCGTCCGCTCCTCGTGTCGTGCTCCACCCTCAGGCGGCGGCCCGCGCTGTCGGTGATGGAGCGCAGCAGGCCCTCTTTCGTGTAGTCGAAGCGGACGCCCAGGCCGTTGCAGTCGGTCACGCTCTCAAGCAGGCGCACGGAATCGTACTCCTTGCGCGTGAAGCGGTAGTAGAGGTCCTCGGCCATGTCCCACACGCAGTAGACGCCGTCCTGTTCCAGACGGGCCTCCTTGCGCTCGGAGAGGATGAACGAGGGTTCCTCCGCTGTAGGCAGGGGGAAGGCCACCGGGATGCCGTCACTCATGCGGAGCGTCAGCGTGCCCTCTTCCGTGTCCGCGACGACGCCCATGTCGTAGGCGTGGTGCCACCCGTTGCCCAGAGGACCCCGGTAGTCGCTGCGGCTGTACCACGTGCGCTCCCATGACAGGGGCACCGGGCCGTCGAGCCAGAAGTCCTCCTCGTCGGTGAAGAACGTGCCGCTGGCCACGTCCACCGGGTGTCCCGTGACCGTACAGATGGCCTTGTGGAGCATGTTCTTCAGGGATTTGCTCTTTATATTGTCGTTGACCTTGCTGTGCAGCCTGTCCGCCAGCTTCCTGGTCTTTTTCTTGTAGAAACGCCCGAACGCCCCCGTGCATTTGCGGGCGAGTGCCGCCATGGGGTTGAGGGGGACGGGAACCGGGCTGGTGAGTATCTGTCTGGCGGGAGGTATCGGGTTGATGACACCCGTGGGCAGGAACATGCCCGGAACCTTGTGCACGCTCGGTATGCCCACGTCGTTGCAGTCAAGGTGCAGGTGCGCGCCGCCGCCCGAGAAGGGCATCCCGTCGGCAAGTACCGTCAGGCTGCCCATGAAGGCGTGGCCGTTGTTCTTGGGTATCGCCGCTGAAGGGGCCGCCCAGCCTGCGCCCATGGGGATGTGCGGGATGCTCCGCGTGGGTGTGGATGCGACCGCGCGCGGGATGAAGCCGCCTATCTTGACGGTGGCCCCCAGCATCCCGACGGCCATCGTCAGCACGGTGTGGCCCACCTCGGCGAGCTTCGCGCTGTCGGCGTCGCCCGTCTGTTCCGCTGTCGGTGGCGGGGGGATGAACGAAGAGACCGCCGCCGCGATGAAGTCCTGCGGACGGAGGAGGACCCCGACATAAGGGTGAGGCATGGGCACGACGGGGGACGGGGGTATCGTCACGAGGTGGATGTCCACGCCGATGACCGGGTCGAGCTGCTTGGAGATAGGCAGGCAGGCCATGCCCTTCATGCCCATGGCACCCAGTACGGGGAGCATGGCGGCCTCACTCAGGCCGTCGGCAAGGCCGCCGATGGCGGCTGCCGCCTTGACACCCGTGTCGAGGGCATTGACGGACGGTGACACACCGGCCTCGGAGTTCGCCTTGACGCCTTCCGAGATACCCTTGACCTGCGCGCCTACGCCGGTCTTTAGGTTAGCACTCACGCTGTCGAAATAGCCTGTGTCCGCCATAACTGTCAGTTTTTATCGTTATTTAACTCGAAAATACAAATAGGCAGATGCAACAATGGCAATCACAATAATTACACCGAGCCAAAATCGGAATCCGGTTGGACCCAATAAGTCAAGAAAGAAATTTCCTCCCCAGCTTCCGGGTCTGGCGTATGTCCATTTCCAGTCGAATATCAGTCCGACAAGCCAAACCAATAGCAGAAAGATTACTACTAAGTACCCCACTTTAGGGTTCGCATAGGCATATTCGGTTGCATTAGTGAACAGCCCTTCAAGATTTCGCAATATGTTGTTCAGCCATTCCATTGTATTTTCCTAAATTTCTTTTATACTCATACAAATAATTCTCCCAGTTATCTCCTAACACTTTGGTCAGAACTTCATTTATTTCATCGTCACTGACCAGCTTGGAGCGTGCCGAACTGTTTAACAGGCTTAATAACAGGAGAGGATAAGAGGAGTTTTTTATCAGGTCTATGGAAAGTTTGTCTGAAAGTCTGAAACCTTCCACATAGCATTCCGCAGCTAACGATTTCTCATAATTATTTTCCCGGCACCAACCACACAATCTCAATGCTTCACTTTGCATTAGGTAATCGTTGCATCTGGAGTATGCTTCAGCACCGCGATAGTACGTCTCTGCCGCTTCTTTCCAAAGCGACTCTCGTACATAGATGGAGGCTTTCCCCAATAAGGTGTTTCCGAGCAATCGGCAAGCTAAAGAGGGATCTAATTTTTCTTCCCCGATTTCAGCGGCTTCTACGGCTTTGTCGGCAAAGTACATGGCTGTCTTGTAGTCCTTACGGGAAATCTGGTCTGTATATAGAATTGTATATACGGTTACAAATTGACTGATCCAGTTAATGTCTTTCTTCACATTTTCGAGAGCGATATCGAGGCATTTCTTCGCAAATTCCTCTGTTTGCGCTGCGTTCCCTTTTTTCACACTGTTCATCAGTTTGATTAATGCCAGCCTGAAATTCGAGGCTGCCGGGTCGCTCTTATCTTCATTCGCCGCTTGTTCCGCGAGTTGCTCCATTGCACCGTCTAAATCTATTGGTGGATAAATAGACACCGCGTCATTGGAGTGTTTGGCCATTAGTTTACCAAACTGTTCATAGTCTTTTATGTCGGATATCCCCCATACCATTTGCTTGTGGAATGGCAGAGCAAGAGCCTTTTCAAACCATTCACGACATCCGTCATAGTCGTATGTGTTCTTTAGGTTAAAGACAAAACTGCATTTCATATCAGTCCCTTTTACAAGGGATTCTGTCAGCTTGTTGAAGTTGGCAACTGCGACGGAGGCATCGTTTTCCGCTTCTTCCGACTTATAATCAGCTATCCAATCAACACGTTCAAAGACAATATCTTCGGGTTTCTTTGAGTTATTCCAGTATTCTACTTGTTGTGCAATATACCCTACAACATCTTTTGAGAAATCGGTTCTGGAACTGAACGGAAGTTCTATGAGGAACACCATATCTTCCTCTTCGCTATCAAGGGCAAGCATATAGTCATAGAAAGCATCAAGCATACTTTCGTCTCCCGGATTGATGACGATACGGATTAACTTGACCGGTTTCCTGACTGCATCTTCCCATTGGTAGAGCATCTTGTCTGCTATTTGTTGTATGGCGTTGCTCATATGCTGTTAATTCAATTTGACAATAGTTCCGGCTACGGCTGTGGTTCCGGAAGAATCTATCGTAGCCTTTGTTGTACCGCTGACCGTGGCACTGCTGCTGCCGGTTGCTGTAAAATCAGTACTGGAGATATTATAATTGCTGCCTGCTGTACAATCAATATTTTCTGCTGATTGCGCAATATTGGCACCCGCGGACTCTGTTATGTCCTTTTCCGCATTAGATGATATATTGCCTTCGCTATCAATCATTATTTTGTTTTCTCCAACACATAAGGTGATGCTTTTAGAGGCAGATATTGTGATATTTCCTTCTCCGTCTGCCGTATAGCTGTTGCCTTCCTTGTCTTTCATCATAACGCTTCCTTTTTCATCATCAAGCGTTATGGTACAACCGCTGCGGGTAGTCAGGCTTTTTGTTTTGTTTGAACTGCCGCCACCGGTGCCTGACTTTCCATGGAATAAGCTGCCAAGTACAAACGGACGGTTCGGGTCATCATATCTGAATGCCACCATGACTTGGTCTCCCTTTTCGGGTATGAATACAAATCCTCTGTTTGTGGCCACTTTGTCGCTTGTACCTGCGTCAGGAGTGAGCACCCGTATCCACGAGGTTTGCATCGGGCCGGTCTGCCAGTTCATCTTGACTTGGACGCGGCCTAACTTTTTCGGGTCCTCGTTGCTGACAACCCCGGCCTGCTGTGTATGAGCAACAGGCAGAGGTACATCCGGGCATGGAAGGGTGGGAATAGAAGACGGAAGTGCGGTGAAATAGTTCTGGTAACTGTCACCCATACCGGCTACGTGGGTTATTTCCGTAATGATATAGGTGCCGATGCTATTTTTTACGTGGATACCTATTCCTGTATGGATAGCGGTATGAACATCTATGATACTGCCCACCGTGAGGATGCGGCAATCGCTTTCTCCGGTGATGAAACTGGATGCGGCGCTGTCGCTTTGCTGCTTGCGTTGGAAATAGGCGTCAAGTTCACCCTTATTGGTTATGCGCGGTTCCGCCCGTTGGACAGCGGGAGCGGTAAACAAAGCCAATGACGAGTCAAAGGCCGCTTGTCCCAATGTGTTTTGTCCGGCTGCGGTATCGGGGGATTGACCGTTATAGGTCTGGTCGTTCACCGAATGGTAAGAACTTCCCTTTATTGGTCGGGCAAGTGCCTGCGAGCAGACATCGAGCACGGATAGTTCCTCGCCGTATGTCAGCTTGGTCGTCGAGCCGGCCTGTGGCTTTCCGAATACAAGGTTCTGTCCGTCGTAGTAGAGCCATTCCTGATATTGGCGGGCAAGCCGTTGTATGAATCTGAAGTTGGTTTCCTCGTACTGGCATTCGTATTCCAGCTTCGATTTCGTTTCCGGATTGACAAGAGCTTGCACTCCCGCCTTGTCTGTAAGTTCCTTAACGATGTCAGACAAGGATTTGTTGCACCATGAGGCACAAGTGTGGTCTGACTCCAATAGGAATGTTGACGAATATCCCGTCACTTTTATATTTCCGTGTGTTCCACCGGAACGATGAAGTCCCACCATGGTGGCCACGCCGACAAAAATAGTGCCGCCGAAGTCCATGATTACTTTTTTCCCAACCCAGTCTTTTGACGCCTCCGGGATTTCCACACCATAGGCTTCTATGGCTTGGATATCCAGCGTTATCTCAAAGTAGTGATGCTCATTGATGCTCTGTTTGAGCATCAACTGCACAAACGACGGCATGGGTATGCCGGCTATTTCCAATGTGACTTTTTTTTGTTCCAGCATGGCGGCATTATATTTGACGGTTTATATCCAAATTGCCAAAGCCGCCCGGCGGAAGTCCGTCGGACGGCCTGACAAATGTTTTGATTTAGGATTTACCTATGTACGCCGATTTATTTCTTCGGCCAACGGTTGTCAAGAGCTGCGCTGCCGACGATGATTTCTTCAGCGGAGAACGTAATGGTGATTGTCATAGGCACATCGTTATTCGCGTCCAGAGTTTCCGAGTAGTGAACGATGTATGCGTTCTTGAACTGGATCTCCTTCATCTTGGCATCTTCCTCCGTTTTTTTGTAGATAATCTTTCCTTCTACAGGTTTGAAAGGACTGTTCAACATCGCTTCGATGACAGAAGTGTCTTCTGTTGATTCGATGGTTGCTTTTACTCTACCACCCAATACGCTTGAAGAGGGCATACCTTTAGGGTCTGTGTTACGACTAAACTCATAGTTTGAATAAAGGACGTCAAATTCCTTGTTGTTAAGTTCCAATGATGCTCTAAATGCCATAATACTTGGATTTAATGGGTTAAACTTAATTATTTTACTTCGGTTTCTCCGTCCTTGCGCCCTAACCGGTATAGATGCAAAAAAGAGAAAACCTCAAAAACGATTTTTTGAAATTTCCTCTCAGCCTCCGGATGACTCAGTTTTATTGTGGGAAAAAGAGAAGAAAATAAAACATCATCTTTGATGTGAGCAAATATAAGTGCTTATATTCATTTTTCCAAATTTTTTAGCGCGTTTTTTTGCTGTTATTTTCATTTTAACACGTTTTAAACTAATGTTCGTGTATAAAGCCACTGTCCTATATGATTAGAAACACGCCCCGTTGATGATGTGTCGCTATTAAATTGATTCCCGGTATTGTACAATAACACTTGTAGAAGAAGTTTCATCAGGAATGGACGAAACCGTCGGAAAGAAAACTGCTGCCGGAATGCAGAAAAACGGTATCCACCGCATGAAAGTGGCAGATACCGTTAGCAGATTGACTATGCAGTCTGAATGTTTGCGTATGTCCTAATTCTTACGCCCGTATCGGCAGATGAGCAATGAACTTAATACCAGGAGTGCAAGGGCAATCATCCATGTGTAGATCTTCCGTTCCTTTTCCAAATGTTCGATGTCCGCCGCTTGTTGTTTGGAGCAAGTTGTCAGTATATTAATCTGGGATTGTTGTGCCTTGCAGATATCCATAAGTTCAGCATTAATCCGTTGCTGTGTATCCAGCGAAGTTTGGATGTTCTTGAAGTTGCGGTTGGTCGTATATGCGTCACGGATATATCCGGGCGTGCTTACCTGTAACGAGGGAACTTGTATGCTGTCCGGAAGGTATGTCAGTTCTGCATTATTGCGCCGTTCCGTTGCGAAGCTGTTGAACAGGAGTATGCCAACAAGTGTGCCGCTGATCAGAAAGGCTATTAATGCTATGATGGCAAACATTGTGTTTGATGATTTCGCGACAGGTTGTTGGTACTCTCGTTCAAGCCATGGATGATGGTTCATCGTGTGAGGCGGAATGGATGTTCCATACTCCACAGTCCGGACTTCGGCATTTTCTTCGGTCTCTTTTTTCTCAAGAGCCTTACGTCTTGATATATCCATAAATTCGCGCTTGGCAATCTGGTATTTATCCGCTTGATAAATTACAAGGTCGTTTTTTACCAGCCAGTCAAGAACGTCCTTGACACTCCGTTCTGATACCTTGAGGTTGCTGATGCTCCAAAATATTTCTGCACAAGATACCCATATTGGCTTCTGGAGGCACTTCTGATATAGGATTTCAAGAATCTCTGCCTGTAGTTGTTCTCTTGTTGGTTCCATTTTATTTACAGTATTAATTGTTTCGGAATAAAATAATATTTCTTGCCGGCGATGAATACAGGTCTGAAAAGGTTGCGTTGATACATGTCTTCCAATCTCTTCATCTTTGAAATCAGGGCTGTATAGCCACTATTAAAGTCCGTCAGTTCAACCTTTCTTTTCTTCAGTTTCTTCACCTTTGTTGAATTTAAAAGGCTGTCATTGGCCATGACTCCCGTCTTACAATAGAAGATTTGAGCCAAATATGGATTTCTGGGCAATACTTTTCGATAGAAACTTCTGTTTATGCTTTTCTTTTGCCGGTTAAATTGCTTGCGAAGCACTCTTAGCTCCTTTTTCCCTATGTTATCTGAGAACTCCGGGAGCAGTCCCCTGTAGCTTTGCAGCAGTTCCATCACTTCCTTGTCATCGAGTAGATATCCATATTCGTACCCGTCCATTATACTGTCCGCTACGGAGGTCTTTATATAGTAGGTGTCATTCACGCTGTTTCTATCTATATCGTCAAGGCTCATACTGTCAGGATTTTCCGTATGATGGAATATATGCGTCAGTTCGGATGTGGGACGGCTTCTTAGGACACCTATATTTCGCTCATAATCTTTAAGTGAGTGCAACAGTAGGCTGTCCGTCTCGAAAGATTGCCATAACACGGAATCCAAGGCTGTTTCCAAAGCGTTGCTTTCCAGCCTGTTTCTACCTTTAGGGAATAAGATTCCTCCTACCGTAAGGCTGTTGTATGGAGCATCGTACAGGTATAAGTTGGCATCCGTAGCTTCTATGTTCTTGAACAGCTCCGTCTTTACCAGTCTGCTGTCTGCGATATAATTGGATATATGGTCTATGTATTTCGTAGAATGGCTGTCCAGAATGGATTTGGCCTGCAATAGGAAGTCCTGATAAGAAGTGCCTGACGCTCTGTCTATCTGGGCAAACAGAAGCCTTGCCGGTTGGGTTGCCAGCCACGAGAGTTGTTGCTCGTGCAAGGATAAAGTTTGCTTTGACCCTAAAATGACAAATACATTGTTGCTGAAACGGCTTTCGTTATCATAACGGGAGATTTGTTTGATAGCCCCGCCAAAACCGTAAAACGATGATTGTTCCTCTTGCTCGTTTTTCCGCTTGGAAGAAATGGATTGTTTGATATAGTCGAGCCAGGCTGAAAAGTCCTTGGTTGGGGCCAAATGTCTGTTTTCTCCGTTGGAGGATATGCAAGTTGCCGAGAAAGTGTAGTCATATTCGGGCTTCATTTTCAGCTTTAGGTTCTGTAGCACATTGATATATGGGGATAGATAAGGCAGGTCGGCATCATTGAACAGTACATGTATGTTCACGTTTTTGTTTTCCGCTTCCATCTTTCGGACATCGGAAACCATGATGTCTCCGCCTTTGATATTGATGATCTTATTCCAGTTCTTGTCCCAGACGGACAGAGGATAGTTCAGCCGGATATTCCCATTCGTTATAGGCCCTGCCGGGTTTCCATCCAGGTTGAACAACATCGTACCCTGAATATTCGCATTATGTAATGCCAACGTATCGGGATACATTAGGTTGACAGCACACAACAAAGAATCACGGTATCGTGAATAATCAATATGATACACCTCATTTTGGCCGACTTCTGCAAGAAGGTCAGCGGGAACCCACCCTAAAAAGCGTTTGGTACTGTCTGATAATGCGGGAACATTGGAAATCAATGCGGATTTGCCGCTCTTGTCTAACTTGTATAGGTAAACAACCTCTCCGCTGACAACTACCGCATCCGTTGTTGTTTTCAAAAACGGCTCTCCGTATATTTTCAGGGTATCTCCATTGAAGAATTGATGGATATCGAACAGCTTGTTAATGCTGTTTATGCCTATACGGTACCTTATCGGCTGGTTGTTGCGGGGATTGATACGGGCATGGTCGTACATCAGTACATTTTCCGATGGTATCCATCCGGCATAATTGACTTTACGGGGTTCCTTAAAGTGTCTCTTGCTGTTATATAGGAAACCTATTATCGACTTGGGCTTGCCTGTAATGTCTGGGTCAGCCTGAACGAGCTTGTAGGTTCCGTTCTTTTCACCTACTATGTAATAGGGTGTGCCAATCCCGTGTGAAGACCGCTTACGCTGGAAATACGGGTCTTCATAACTTTGATTTCCAGTCCTGTCCGAATAGACAATTCTGTTTGTCTTGCTTTTCTTTGTTTTGACAGGAGTTTCTGTTAATTCCGGATAATTGAATATATCCCTATCCATTATTTGTATTCTGTCGCGGATGGACACTTGGGCAGATACGTTGCACGCAAGAGTAATCATCACGGCCACAGAAAACAGATTTCGTATGAGATTCAGTTGTTTCATTTTTCAATATAACTTTGTGTCACATGGATGGACTTGACGCAATTCAAATCGTCAATTTTCACATCATCAATACTCACACGCTTTTTCCTGTTGCTTTCAAGAAAATGCAGTCCTTGGCAATAGCCGTTGAAGTCATTGTATTTTTCATCATTGATGACGACCACTACCTGGTCTGCATCAATGCAAAAATATTTGTTACGGATATAATTCGTATGTTCGTAATAGACCGACTTTTGTGAGACTTTGGCGTCAGCTATGGCTTGCAAGTGTTTTTTTATATCATTCTGTACCAGTACCAACGAATCCACCGTGACCAGTTCCTCTGCTTTTTCAAAGCGTGGGAGAATGGTTATACGGTGCTTCACCGGATATTTCGTCGTATTGGTTTGTAATGAGATGGTGTATTCTCCCGGAATATCATACGAATACACGACTTGCTGCTCGTATGCGTCCACAGTACCGCTTTCTCCAAATTCCCATAGCCATGTGTCCATACCATAGCCTTCTGCCGAAAAGACCAGCTCTTCACCTTGATAACCCTCTGACACTCCATTTATACGGGGTATGGAATCAATGGCCTCATGCTCCAGCCCTGAGATAACTTTGATATACTTGTTTACGGAGTGTTTTCCGTCTATTTTCAAAGTAATAAGATATTTGCCGGCCTTACGGTAAGTGTATGACACATCCGTATTTCTCATCAGTGTATCACCGTTTCCCATTTCCCATATGAGCCGCTTGCCTTTAATCGCTGCCGTATCGTTGACTAATAGCTCCAACCGCTCATTGACCTCATAATGAAAATTATCATTGGTGTCATACACATAAAAGTCAATATTGGCAAGGTGCGACTTCGAAGGCAGGAACAAAAACAAAAGGATACCTGCCATGGCAACCAGTCCCAATATGATGATTGTTATAGTTTTCTTATTATCCATCGCGAATGTTTTATAAATTGGCTTTACATTCTTCCAAATCCCGTTCAATCAGTGCATTGTTATGTACCAGACTGTTCAATTCCTCTTTTATGTCGAATTGGCATTTAAGCATTCTGGAGGACAACACGCCGAAAAGGAATTTCGTATTCATATTGTTTTCCTTGTATATATGCTGCAATTGGTAAATCCCATCCTTCACCTCGTCCATCTTTTGTACTTGATGAATGTTGAAGTCCAGAGAGTCAATCTCATTCCAGATGTTCTGCGCTTGCTGCATATGTGTATGCTGGATTTCAAAAATGCGTTCGGAATGGTTGATTTCGTTTATCAACTCCGAACTGTCCTCTGTCGGTACGTTGAGTATATACCGGCAAAGTATGATATAAATTGCGGCTACTGAGAAAATCAGCAGCAGGAGGAAACGGATGTTTCCCCATAGCATTTCGTCTTTTGTCATGGCTTCGTCAGTTTATTCTTGGTTAATTCCTGATATTTGATTCTACACTTTTCAAGTTGCTCCATGTTGCTTTCACGCTTTTTGCTTTCGCGGTCAAGGTCATCCATTGATGATTGGATGACACGGATCTGTTCAAGCATAGCTTTATACACTTCGTACTTGCTTTTATCGGCCTGCATCGCAATGTCATTTTCCATTAATAACCGTTTTTTGGTTATCAATTTTTGCATGTGCTTGTGTTCACTCGAATTTCGCCGCTTGGTCTTCAGATTGTTCAAGTCCCGGAACAATTCTTCTATCTGGAAGTTAAGTTCTGCCTGTTTCTTGAACACATTGTCATATTCGGCCTTCTTGCTTTCAAGAAGGGATATTCCCTTTTGTGCAGTCACAATCGTTACGATACCTCCGGTTGTGGTAACAATCAGTGCGATAGCGAATACCAAAGTAAATCGGAGCTTCGCTTTCAAACGAGCTTTTTTGTTTTCTGCTTCCATACTTGCTATGATTTAATCGCTCAACCTATAAATGACCATGATCGTTTCTTTTGAGCCTCTATTGTTTCGTGACTTTCGTCTCCTACTATAATATTCTCACGAACCATTCCGATGTATTCCAGTTCACTCATTTTGTGGAACATATTGCTGAGCAGTGTCACAAATGCCCCTGCCGTCTGCAATGATTGGTTTATATTGGTATGATCATACATAAGCTTGGTTAGGCTCTCTATCTTCGTGATAAATTCAGAGGGTGTGACATTGGTCCACTCATAGAAATATTGGAGCAATTGTTCTCTTTCCGTTTCAGAAAGACTTTGAAGAGCGGAGTTCAGACCGTTTGCAAGCTCATTCACGGCCTGCACAAGATATATCGGCGGTTGCTCTAAGGCGATTTGTTCGATAAAGAAGATTCTTGAGTTGTAAAAGGCCGAGAAAGCCTTACACAGCTCAAATGTATTATTGGCAAGCGTATCTCTACGCTTGTCAGCAACATTCCTGCTGTAAATGAGTTTCACGTCTTCTTTTATCGACTGTAGGGTACGTGCCAATTGGGAAATGAATGTTTTAATCCCATCGTGGCAAGCGGAATGTTGTACCGGTGGAATATATTGATGATTGATTTTATAGGTATTCCCTTGTCTGCATACCTCTGCCACCAGCAAAAAATTCTGGCTGTAGAAAGATTTGTTGACTTGGTTTCTGGGAACGATATGGAGTTTTATGCTCGGCAAGACATACGGGTGATGCAAAGGCACCTCTTCCGGGTCCGGTTCACCGACAGGTATCAAGTGATACGGATCTACGGATATTAGTACCATATACTCGCTGTCCTCGGCTTGCAGACCGGATTCTGAAATGGTTGCACAGGGTTTCTCATCCCCGTATAAACCGTCGTAATAAACGATGGGCAGACCGCCTTTGGTGATAGCGTTGCAGCTTTTCAGGCGGACACAGAGAGTGGACATGGTATCACCTGAAATCTCTATTTCAAGATTGTCACCTATCCCTTCAAGGACCTCTCCAAGACCATAGTTATAACTGGTCAGACTCCTTCCTGCTTCGCGGTTGAGAGCTTCCGTTTGGCAATATTGGTTTGCAAAGAAATGCTGGCTGGTCAGCTTCAGACCATTGACCCAGTTTACAGGCAAATATGTTAGTGTTTTCATATATTATGATGTTTTTGTTTCTACTTGTACACGTCGGATATATATCGTTTGATTATTCTTAATCTTATTGCCCTCACTCGTCAGAGTGGGGTCAAGTATTCTTATGAACAACGGGAAGTTAAACCATTTTGAGGTATAGAACATCCATCCGATTTGCATATCTTCCTTCTCTGTTTCAATCTTGTTTTGGGGGAAACGCCTGTTTTGGTCTTCGATAACCCAATTGAACCAATTCCCAAGAGATATTTCATTGGGCAGGCGGACAACCAACGAAGCGTATGTCGGGTCTTTTATATTCCGTTTGATTTTGACTTTGACCGTTCGGAAGCCGAAGTTGTCTATGTTGTCCCAATATTTCCGGTCAAAGGTACCATAGCTCAATTCCCATGGGGTATATATCGGGTGCGGGATGTCCAGGAACAGGGTTCTGCTGTACATAATCAGATATGGGATTGCAAACCACAGGATATTTGTTGTGTTCCATAGCGAATAAGGTAGCTTGCTTATCAGTTCAAACAGTAGATAGTAGCACCATCCGCCTAAAGCGCATATTGTGGTTAGAGTGAGAATGACCGCTGTTCGGGAACTGCCAATACCGATTGCTCCGAACAAATCGGAGGTTGACAGTTTGCAGAACAATGCTCCAAGGAGGATATAGGACAATATCGTGAATGTCAAGCCTCCCCAGACGTATTCGTTTTTTAGGAAACCGAACAGGCTGGGTAAAGCAACGGCAATGGAAGCCAGAAGAATGAATATGATTAATTTCTTCAGGCTAAGTTTGCTCTTGATCGTTTTTATTCCGGTCAAGACAAATATCATCACGGCTACAAATAATGGAGCCAATAAATAACGTGCAAAGAAATATAGCAATATCTTCATATTATTAGATTTTTCATAAGTTCATATTATATCCTAATCGGTTTTCTCCGAGTATAAAATCCGTTTCTCCACGTACCAGATAATCAACTTCGATATTTCTTGTTGAAAGGATGAAAAATTCAAGTATCCGGCGGACATTGGATAGATGCGTTTTTACCTCCTCATAGTCATCTGTCGGAGTATCAAGGATGATTGTCGCCGTCAAATCATCGGTTTCGCTTATCATTAGACCATTAAGGCCTAATGTCTGTCCGACACATCCGGAACCGACGGAAAGGTAAACCGTTTCATCAATCTCATGGACTTCCAGTCGCAGTTTCACCTTCAATCCCAAAACGATAAGAAGCAGTTGCTCGATAGCAGGCAGGTTCTCTTTATACCGTTCTGCATTGCAGAGGAATAGGAACAGCTTATATTTCTGATGGGAAGTAATGGATAGTTCGACATTTTCCATTACTTCAATCATCTTGATGAAGTTCTTCTTGGAGTCCGGGTCTGAAAAGAAATTCAGATGGCGGTTATTGATACGGACCTTTTCTTTGAAAAACTCTGTATCAAAGGGTGCAAAGAATTGTATAAGCTCTTTATCCTGTTTTTCATTGGCTCGGATGGCTTCAACTATCTCCTTGTTGCTCATGCCCGGTGTGCTAAGCACCAATGGATGAAATAGTAATTCCGGCAATTGATGATAGATGCTGTTTCTTGCCAGATTCAGCAATATATATTCTTTGTCGGCATTTGTCGCCGCGATATGCTGTACCGAAACACTTAATACATCTCTGGATTTCACACGACTGTTCATACCATGGCAATTAACCATAGTATGGTCCAACAGCCGCCGGTCAAGAATAAATTGAAGTTCATCATAAAAGATTTCTGCGACAAAATTTATTGCCTGACTTCGTTGGATGCTTTCCAAGGGTTTCTTTTGCGCTAACATTGTTCCCATATCAGTTCACCGTTTCGATAGTTTATGACGATGTTGTCACCCGACTTGATTTGCTCAGAGACAATCAGACGAGATACGGACTTCTTGATATAAGTTCTTATGACTCCTGCTATCGGACGTGCGCCGTATTTGGGAGAATACCCTTTGTTTGCCAGATGTTGCAATGCTTCATCCGACAAATTCAACTGGATGTTTTTCTGTTTCATCAGTTGTTCTTGCAATCTTCCAAAATGGAGGTTGAATATCTGTTTGGCGACATTTTCATCTATTGGCGCAAACGGAACCACCTCGGTGAGACGTCCCAAAAATTCAGGTCGGAAATACTGTGCCATAACCTCGATGAGCTTTCCGGAATCAGGAGTATGTCCGGATTGTATTTGTTCCACAATCCACTGGCTTCCGATATTGGATGTGAAAATGATTATGGAATTTGAAAAATCTCCTTCCCGGCCCAGTTTATCATGTATTTTGCCTTCATCCATCATTTGCAGGAAAACATCATAAACGCTGCTATGGGCTTTCTCAATCTCATCGAATAACACTACCGAATAAGGTTTCTGTCTGATTTGAGTGACCAGTAAACCACCTTCCTCATATCCTACATATCCCGGAGGTGCACCATACAGCAATGCAGCCGAATGTTCTTCCTTGAACTCGGACATGTCAAATCTGATCATGGCTGATTCGTCATCAAACAGTAACTCGGCCAGTGATTTTGTGAGTTCTGTTTTTCCCGTTCCGGTAGGGCCAAGGAAGAAGAATGAACCTATAGGCTTCTTGGGGTCACTCAGTCCGCTGCGTGATTCTATAATGGCATCTGATAAAGTCGTAATAGCCCGGTTCTGTCCTTTGACCCGTTCTTGCAATTTGCTCTCGATGCTCAAAAGTCGGTCCTTCTCGCGGGCTTGTATTTTTCCGATAGGTATATTGGTGCACTCCGCTACAATCGCCTCTATTTCCGAAGAGCGTATCTCTTCAATAGACTGGTCGGATAGTGCCTTTAATTCTTTGATGATGCCCGACAAACGTCCTGCTTTTATCGCGATGTCATCTTCTTTATCCCATACATAGTTGTCTGACAGTTTGGTGGTCAATACGACACTGATTTTGCTGAATACAGAACGGTATAGTAAGTAAAGCGGCCCTTCAGATATTTTTTCGTCGAGACTCTTTATTTCCTCAAAATCCGCTTCCAAATCAGAAACACTGGCTCGTGCATTCTTATTGCATAGCCGGACGGCAGCAGCGGTTCTGTCAAGCAGGTCGATGGCGGCAGATGGCAGGCTGCGTTCCTTAAAATATCGTTTGGAGAGTGCGATTGAATCTTTAATACACGCATCTGAAATTCTCAGCTCGTAATAGTTTTCAATCCTTTTTTTATGTAATTGTATGGCACTTTCAAGTGTAGCCGTATCCAGTTCTTCAATCTTTATGATATCAAGACGCCCTTCTATCGGATGCTTTTCGATGTTCTTCCGGTAAGAATCGTTCGTGAGTGTGAGAACAAGATTTGCGGCTCCCTCGCTGATTTGTGCACTTAATATGTTGATGAGTGTGGATGCTTTGCCTGATACGCTGTTCTCCAAAAGGACCTGTAAATCATCAATCACCAGCACAGCTTGTTCCAATTGGTTGAGCTTGTGCATCAGATTGACAACTTTTTGTGCTATCTCCGTTTCAGACGAGGTTGATGCGAGCAGTTTTGCCGTATTGAGTCCGACAATAGATATTTGCTTTAACATCTCGTCTTCATTCTCACAGATATCTTTGACAAAGGCGTTGATGATGGAACTCTTCCCGATACCGGATTCACCGACAATCAGTATGCCCTTGTTCTCTGAGCGTTCGAGGCATTCTAAAATAGTACGGACCTCTTTTTCCCTACCGACGACAAAGCCACCGGCATTGATGGTTTCTTGCTTTTTTAGGTTGTCGGCATAAGGAACGCTTGCTGTTATCTGCATTTCCTCTCCTTGATAAGAATGCAACGGGGTAAGGGCATTGTAGTGGGACAATATGTCATCTTCCGAAACATCCAGTATCTCTATCTGCTGATGCGAATATACGACACCTTCACGCAATATGGCGGTAAACACACAGATGGAGTCTATGGAATCCGCTCCTAATTTAATTTTAGACCGTTCGGACTCATCCAAGACTTTTGACACTTCTTCGTCAGGCTCCACTTCTTCTGTGGAAGTGCCACTGGACCTATACATTTCGCGGTGGGTGTCAAACCATTCCATTATGTAGCCGACATCCTTCTGCATCGAGGATAAAATTTCTTTTAGACCCGTGTTTTCTGCAAACATGGCCATGACAAGATGTGACACGCCGAACGTGTTATGCTTGTCTTGAAGTGCCATTCCTCTTGCTATCTTAAGGGCAGACACCAAACTTGGACTATAATTGCTATCATTCATACGAATTTGATTTTATAGTTTGAATTACATACAGAGCGTTCAGTCAAATCTTTTTCAAGATAATGGGCCAATTCTTCCAGATTGGGAATTTCATCTTTATCAAATTGTCCAAGTTTTATCTTGACCTCTGTCACTCTGATTAATCCTTTTTTGCTGTCAGGAGATATAGCTACGCCATTACCGACTTCGACTGATTCAACATGTTTTCCCAGCTTGTGAAACAAGTAGCTTTTGATGTCTTCTTTAGATATAATCCGTTCCCGGGACAACAGACCATACCTTAAACTATTAATAAGTTCCTGTTCGCTATCATGCGTTGTTCCTCCTTGCATACAAGTGCGCAACATGATGCCTGAAGCGTCATATTTTTCTATGTTGAATTGCTGTATCAGTGTGCGTTCATTGAAACCGTTCGCCAGAGATCCGGAAGTCACCCAATATTTTATCTCGGCATTGGTCGCATCCTTTTGTGGGACACTTAAAACAAAGGCCTTTATTTTGTTATCTCCTTTTAGCGTGGCCTCCAATCCTTTCTCTATATCATTTATCTTGTTGAACAACTCTTTGAGCTGCGTCGAAAGTGCATCCGGATTCATTGAAGCAAAAGCACTCCCGTCTTCTTTCATTAATTGTAACACTTTTGAAATTAATGAGCGGGCACTGTCCGAATCAAATCGTTCAAGGTCGCCAAAATACAGGCTGAATATACCTGTCGGATTTTCCTCATACTGGTTCAGTCGGTTTACATATTCCCGGCCTTTGTTGTCTTGAAACGAGCGTATGTTCAAGAATTGTGTACGGCCCGGACATTTCAGGGGTATAATTCGTCCGGTGGAACGGAAATTATGCTGTTTGTAAACGATTTGTCTGTTTACAACCGGAAATGTGTTCAAATATACTTCCAGATTTTCAAGACTTTCTTTCGTGAATATTTCAGGAAAGACTATCTTGACCCAAAAGAGATTCTCAGAGTCATCCGGGACCTCGCAGTCGGCCACATAACCGGGAAACATTTCTCGGTAGGTATGTTTCTCTTTGGAAGCATCTTTTATACCCACATTAAAATATAGGTCACTATAAAAATCGCGGATTTCATCAAAGTAGTGCGCATTACTATATGGATCTTCAACATGAAGGCCTGTTTTTGCATTCAATCGGTTTCCTGTGCAGTCATAGAAGAAAGCCATATTCATAAACGGAAGCAACCCCATATCGGAAGGCTT
>ENA-ORSY01001226-ORSY01001226.1-human-gut-metagenome-genome-assembly--contig:-NODE-1226-length-19265-cov-3.724518_pt1 | contig 19265 bp, 18 predicted proteins | sample MGYA00242193_ERZ509160 | MGnify/ENA primary metagenome ERZ509160 (study PRJEB26280, sample SAMEA2338670) | human gut metagenome | biome: human gut; feature: human-associated habitat; material: faeces...
GGGCAAAATATAGTGGCCCTCGATCTGGCCGATGATGGTCATGCAGTACACGGAGCCGTGGGGCGTTTTGGTCAGGGCGGAGCCGAAGTCCACGATCTGCTGGGCGCCGTCCTTTCCGCTCTCGTCATTTTCCTCTGTGGTGTCCGCAGGTTTGGTGCGTTCTGTCATGGTAAACCCTCCTTTTCCCCGGTATTCTCTGCAATTTTATGAAAAGTACGCGCTGGACTTTCTTTTTGCCGGTTACTGTGATATGATAAAATATCTAAAGTATCTAATCTTCTACTCTGGCCCTTCTCAATAAGGAGATTCCTATGAAACAGCATTTTCAAATCCCCTGGGCTCAGATCCTGATTGTTTGCGCCGCTCTAGTTATGGCTTTTGGAATGGGGACCTCTGTTCAGGTGGAGCAAGAAGCGGTGGGGCAACGGGAAGCCTTCCGACGGAGCCTGCAAATGCTGGACCAGTACCTTTGTGCCCTATCTGAGGATCTGGGTGATCCGGATATTCTTGCCCTGGAGGCTCCCTTGGAGGATGATCGCATTCAGGAAAACCTAGTCCGGGTGCGGCGGACCTCTGTTGCCCTCAAACAGGACTATGTCTCCAACGCCGGGAGAGAGACTTCCCCGCATCCCCACGTGTATCTCTATCTCTTGGCACTAGAGGAAACGCTATTGGAGAGCAATTATCTGGATCTGGAGGCACTTTCTCAGATACTGACTATCTGCCGTTCCCTGTGGGATATTGAAACTGGACTTTCCTACAAGGAGATCATGGCCCAGCTGGAGGAAAACGTCACCTCCGGGGACTACCAGGACGCCTTGGAACTGCTGGGGATCAGCGATATGATACCAATTACCACCCAAGGAGGAACATAACTTTGGAACAGAACAAACAGCGTATTGTGGTGAAGGTGGGCACCTCCACCCTCACCCATAACTCCGGCGCGTTGGACCTTTGGAGCATGGAACATCTGGTGCGGACCCTGGCGGATCTCCAGGGCATGGGGCATGAGGTGATCCTGGTGTCCTCCGGTGCCATCGCTGTGGGCACCGCCAAGCTGGGGCTGTCCGAGCGGCCGAAGGAGCTGCGGATGAAGCAGGCAGCCGCTGCGGTGGGCCAGTGCCGGATGATGCACATTTACGACAAATTCTTCTCCGAGTACAACCGCTCCATGGCCCAGATCCTGCTGACAGGAGATGATGTGGAGGACCCGGAGCGGGCGGAGCACCTGTCCAACACCTTCTCCGCCCTGCTGGAGATGGGGGTCATCCCTGTGGTGAACGAGAATGACTCCGTCTCCTCCGCCGAGATCGAGACCGGACGCCATAAGGTCCTGGGCGATAACGACACCCTCTCTGCCATCGTGGCGGAGCTGTGCCGGGCGGATCTGCTGGTACTGCTCAGCGACATCGATGGGCTGTACGACGCGGACCCCAAGACTCACCCGGAGGCAAAGCTCCTACACCAGGTGACGGAGCTGACGCCGGAGATCCTGGAGATGGCCGGCGGCGCCGGCAGCTGGCGGGGCACCGGCGGCATGGCCACCAAGCTCTCCGCTGCCCGCATTGCCATGGAGGCCGGGTGCGATATGGTCATCACCAACGGCAGACGGATGGAAGACCTGTATGGCATCGCGGAGGGAAAGGACATTGGAACGCGATTTGTATCGGGGAAAACTAGGAATTGATGGATTGCACCCCCAGCGGAATGATTTGAAATTCGTCCGGATCCGCCGGACCCCTAAATTTCCAACTCCTAATTCCTCTTTCAAGAAAGGTGTGACGATATGACAGCATTACAGCAGCAGGGACAGGCGGCAAAGGCCGCCACCTACGTTCTGGCCACCGCCGGGACGGCCAGGAAAAACGCGGCGCTGAATGCCATTGCGGACGTTCTGACAGAGCGGCAGACAGAGTGGCTCTCCGCCAACGCAGAGGACGTGGCCGCCGCGAAGGAGGCGGGCCGCGGACCCATCGATGTGCCGTTTCTCCTGCTCGTGCTGCTGCTCACCGGCGTGGGGCTCATCATGCTCCTCTCGGCGAGCTTTCCATCTGCCTATTATGAGTCGGGCGACCCGCTGTACTACTTTAAGCGGCAGGCGGCCTTTGCCACGCTCGGCCTTGCCGCCATGGTCGTCATCGGGCGCATCAACTACGCGCGCTTCCGCGGCGTGGCCAAGATCGCGCTGGGCATTTCCATCGCTCTGCTCGTTGCGGTCATCATTCCCGGCGTCGGTATCACGAGCCACGGCGCGACGCGCTGGCTCGGTATCCCGGGCACCACGATGCGGTTTCAGCCGTCGGAGATCGCCAAGCTTGGCGTCATCCTTTATTTTGCCGACAGCATCTCCAAAAAGAAGGACAAAATGAGAACGCTCCGCTACGGTATCCTGCCCTACGGCTTTATCCTTGCCCTCATTGCGGTGCTGATGTACTTCGAGCCGCACCTTTCCGGCACCGTGCTCATTCTCGGCATCGGCGCGGCGATGATGTTCGTCGGCGGCATCCGCGGCTACTGGGTCGGCATCGGCATCGGCGGTATCGCGGCGGTGGCGTATGCGTTCCTCTCGGGCCTGATCACCTACAACTCCTCGCGCATCGCCATCTGGCTCGACCCGCTCAACGACGCCTTTAAGACGGGCACGGGCTATCAGACGCGCCAGAGCCTCATCGCCATCGGCTCGGGAGGTCTCCTCGGTCTCGGTCTCGGCAAGAGTCGGCAGAAGTTCCTCTTCCTGCCCGAGGAGCACAACGACTGTATTTTCTCCATCATCTGCGAGGAGCTGGGCCTGATCGGTGCGACGCTCATCATGGCCATCTTCGCGCTGCTCATCATCCGCGGCTACTGGATCGCGCTCCACGCGCGCGACCGCTTCGGCAGCCTTCTTGTCGTGGGCATTACCACGCAGATCGCCTTACAGGTTTTCTTAAACATCGCGGTCGTGACGAATCTTGTGCCGAACACCGGCATCTCACTGCCGTTCTTCAGCTTCGGCGGCACGGCGCTCGCCATCCAGCTCGCGGAGATGGGCGTGGTGCTGAGTGTTTCGCGGCAGATGCCGCCAGGCTGAAAAGCTCAAAAATATGCCGCGGCGGAAAACAGACCGCCGCGAGGAAGAAAGGGGGACGGAAGGCATGAACGTTATTTTCACCTGCGGCGGCACGGCGGGACACGTCAACCCCGCGCTGGCGCTCGCAGGCTTCCTGCGGGAGAGAGACCCGAAGACCCGCATCCTCTTCGTCGGCGCGGAGCGCGGACTGGAGCGCGACCTGATCGCGCACACGCCCTATCCGTTCCGCACGGTCAACATCTCGTCCTTCCACCGCTCCCTTCGGCCGAAGGAGCTGCGCCATAACCTCGTCTCCGTGCGCAATCTGATGCACGCGAAGCGTGAGGCGGACGCCATTCTCGATGAATTTCAGCCCGACCTCATTGTCGGTACGGGCGGCTACGCGAGCTATCCCGTCGTGCGCTACGGCCACGCGCGCGGCATTCCGACGGCGGTGCACGAGTCGAACGCCGTTCCGGGGCTGACGACCCGACTGCTCGAAAATCATTGCGACCGCATTCTCGTCGGCTTTGAGGATTGCCGGCGGTATTATAAGCACAAGGACCGCGTGGTCGTCACCGGTACGCCGGTGCGCGGCGACTTCTTCACGCAGACGAAGGCGCAGGCCAAGGAAAAGCTCAGCGTGAACGACGGCCGCCCGCTCGTCGTTTCCTTTTGGGGCAGCCTCGGCGCGGGGAACATGAACCGCGTCACGGCGGAGCTTCTTTATCTTGAGGCGGCAAAGGAGCCGTTCCACCACATCCACTCCGTCGGCTCGCTCGGCTGGCAGAAAATGCACGAGTGGGTGAGCGGATACGGCGTGGACCTGCGCGACCATCCCTCGCTCGACGTGCGCGAGTATATCTACGACATGGCGGACGTCATGCGCGCCGCCGACCTTGTGATCTGCCGCGCGGGCGCGTCCACGCTCAGCGAGCTGACGGCGCTCGGCGTGCCGGCCATCCTCGTGCCGTCGCCGAACGTGACGAACCACCATCAGGAGAAGAACGCCGCCGTGCTCGGCGAGCACGGCGCGGCGCTCGTCCTGCCCGAGGAGGGGCTGGACGGCAAACGCCTGTTCACGGAGGCCGCCGCGCTGCTGCGCGACGAAACGCGGCTCGCGGCGATGCACGAGGCGTCGCTCCGACTCGGCGTGCGCGACGCGACCGAGCGCATCTATGAGACCGTCATGGCGCTTGTCAAATAAAAGCCTGCGGCGCAAGCCACAGGCTCAGAGCATATTCAGTTGAGCTTGAAGTCCATCCACACGGGATTGTGGTCGGAGTAGAGGAAGCCGGCGTCCAGCACGGCGCTGTCCACGACCTCCACGTTATCGCTCACGAGGAAGCCGTCCACCGTCAGGCGGAAGGTCGTCTCGATGCTGTACGGCTCAGACGCCGTGCGGCAGGAGGCGGCGGGTGCGGTCTCGTCAAAGGGCGCGACGAGCGTCAGCCCCGCGGGGATCGTTCCCTCCGGGATGGGCTGCGCCCAGGTGTCGTTTTCCCCGGCGGCCACACCGAAGATCTCCGGCGAATTGCCGAGCAGGTCCTTGTTGAAGTCACCGCCCGCGACGCAGTAATTGCCCGCCTCGTATTCCGCGAGCATATCCGCGCACAGCAGCTCAAGCTGCTCGGTGGCGATGGCACCGTCCGAGGTGTAGGCAGAGAGGTGGAGATTGTAGAGGACAAGCTCCTTGCCGCTCGCCGTCGGGATGCGGCTGACCGAATAGCAGCGGTCAAGGTCAAGGAACTTCATAAAGCCGCTCTCCACCGGCAGCTCCCGCCGCGCGGCGGAAGCGATGGGGTGGCGCGAAAGCGTCACGATGCCGGACTGATTCGCTCCGTGGGGTTGAATGAGCGGGTAGAAAAGATAGGGGCTGTCGTAGTTCTGCGCGAACACCTCGTCAAATTCGCATCCCGTCATGGCGTCGCTCAGATAGGCGGTCTCGTCGATGTGCCAGCTGCGCGTGCCGTCGGTATCGACCTCCTGAAAGAGGGCAAAGTCGGGCGAAAGGCCTTTGACGAACGCGACGATGCCGCGCATATTTTCGTCGACCGCCTGCCGGCTGCGGGCGCGGCTCTCCCTGCCGCCGTCCATAAAGAAGCTGTAGTCGGCGCTGTAGGCGCCGAAGCCCGCGTTCGCGGACGAAACGCGGTAGACGGCGCCGGTCTCGACCGCGTCCTCCATGGGGACTGCGTCCCTGCTGCTGCAATGCATTACGCTGAGACTCTGGTCGCCGACGCGGTGGTAGCTCGCGAACACATAGACGACGTACAGCACGACGAGAATGAGCAGCGCGAGCAGTACGAGCCCAAGCGTTTTGCAGATCGTTTTTCCCTTCATGATATGACCTCGCTTTTGGATTTTTTCGGAATTTTACCATAAAACACCGCGAAAGTACACCCCCTTTTCCTCCCGCGCCGGAACCACGGCGCACCGTGGGCGCATACTATGGCTTAGTTTGTTGACCCATCGGGAAAGGGAGGAACGGCACATGAGCTATCTGAGCATCGAGGGCGGCGCGCCGCTTCACGGAGAACTGACGATACAGGGCAGCAAGAACAGCGTCCTGCCCGTGCTGGCGGCGACGATCCTCGCGCGGGACGTCTGCCGCATCGAGAACTGTCCGCGTCTGCGCGACGTGGACGCGTCCGTCGCCATTCTGCGCCACCTCGGCTGCCGCGTGCGGCGCGACGGCACAGCGCTGGAGGTGGACACTGCGCCGATGGCGCGCTGCGACATTCCTGACGAGCTGATGCGCGAAATGCGCTCGTCCATCATTTTTCTGGGCGCGATCCTCGCGCGGCAGGGAGAAGCGGTCTTGTCCTACCCCGGCGGCTGCGAGCTCGGTCCGCGGCCCATTGACCTGCATCTGGCCGCCCTGCGCGAGCTGGGCGCGGAGATTACCGAGCGCTACGGCGAGCTGCGCTGCAAGGCGAAATGCCTTCGCGGCACGGACATCACCCTCGCCATTCCGAGCGTCGGCGCGACGGAGAACGCCATTCTCGCCGCCTGCGGCGCGGAGGGCACAAGCGTCATCTACAATGCGGCCCGCGAGCCGGAGATCGTCGATCTTCAGGCGCTGCTGCGGAGCATGGGCGCACGGGTGAACGGCGCGGGCGGCTCCATCATCACGGTCGAGGGCGGCGCGGTGCTGCACGGCTGCACGCACCGCGTCATCGGGGACCGCATCGTCTGCGCGACCTACCTCTGCGCCGCGGCGGCGGCGGGCGGTGAGGTCCGGCTCACCGGCGTGGACTACCGCGCGGTGTCCACCGTGGCGCTCTCGCTCGCCGAGAGCGGCTGCGAGGTGAGGAGCGAGGCGGACGCCGTTTCCCTGCGCTCGACCGGAGCGCTGCGCTCCGTGCGCCCCGTGCGTACTGCGCCTTACCCGGGTTTTCCGACCGACGCCCAGCCCGTGCTGATGGCGGCGCTGCTCAGGAGCGAGGGCTGCACGGTCTTTGTTGAAAACATTTTTGAAAACCGCTACCGACACGTTGACGAGCTCTCACGCATGGGCGCGGAGATCCGCGTCGCGGGACGCGTGGCGGTGGTGAACGGCGTGAGGACGCTGCACGGCGCGGCGGTCAAGTGCACCGACCTGCGCGGCGGCGCGGCGCTGGTGATCGCGGGGCTTTCCGCCGAGGGCACGACCCGCGTGACGGAGCTCACGCACATCGATCGCGGATACGACGCTATCGAGCGCGACCTGGCCGCGCTCGGCGCACAGATCCGCAGGGAGACTACATAGAAACGAAAAGGATACAAAAGCTATGGCACGAAATCGCAGCACGAATCGCAGACGCCGGCGGGGAAGATTTTCTTTCCTGACGAAGCTCCTGTGCATCCTGCTCATCGCCGGCGCGGTCGTCGCGGCGCTGACCGTTTTTTTCAAGGTGCAGAGCATCACGGTGAGCGGCAACGCGCGCTACACGAGCGAGGAGGTCGTCGCGGCCTCGGGCATCGAGATCGAGGATAACCTCTTCCTGCTCAACAAGTACAGCGCCGCACAGGCTATTTTTGAAAAGCTGCCCTATGTGGAGGAGGCGACGATCAACCGCGCTCTGCCCGACACCATCGTTATCACGGTGCGGGAGTGCGCGGCGGCGGCGGGCGTCGTCACGCCGGAGGGTTATTGGCTCATCAGCGAAAACGGTAAGCTCCTTGAGCGGACCGACACGCTGCCGTCCGGCTGCCCGAGCATCACGGGCGTCGAGCTGGAGTCGCCCGCGCTAAGCGCGCAGCTCTCGCTCGGTGAGGAGAAAACGCTGACGACGGAGACACTGCTCACCCTCGTGCGGACGGCGGGAGGTTACGGTATGCTCGCCGGCATCGGGAGCGTCGACCTGTCTGATGCCGAGGCGATCACCTTTACCTATCTGGGCCGCTTCACCGTGCGCCTCCCGTGGGACTCCGACCTCGACTATATTTTCCGCAGCGTGCAGGATCTGGTAAACGGTCTGGAGTCGAACGAGACGGGCGAGATCAACTATATGCTGCTCAAGTCCAAGGGCGAGATGCACTTTATCCCGTCCGCGCCGGGCGCGTAAAAAAGTTTTCGGGAAATCGCGCGCGGCTATTGACCGCGAGAAAAAAGCGTTATACAATAGACTTGTTTTAGAATACACTTGATGTTGTGGCGGCACCGACATGATCCGCCCGCATTCTACAAGAGATAGTAGGAGGAACCGATATGGCATTCGGATTGGATACCGGCGTTGAAAACGTCGTCAGGATCAAGGTCATCGGCGTCGGCGGCGGCGGCAATAACGTGGTCAACCGCATGGTGCGCTCCGGGACCCGCGGCGTGGATTTCGTCGCGGTCAATACCGATAAGCAGGCGCTCAACGTTTCCAGCGCTACCTATAAGATCCAGATCGGCGAGAAGCTGACCCACGGCCAGGGCGCGGGCAGCGATCCCGAGGTGGGCCGCAAGAGTGCGGAGGAGAGCCGCGCCCAGATCTCTAAGGCGCTGGAGGATACCGACATGGTGTTCATCACCGCCGGCATGGGCGGCGGCACCGGCACCGGCGCAGCTCCGGTTGTTGCACAGATCGCTCGTGAGCTGGGCATCCTGACGGTCGGCGTTGTTACCCGTCCGTTCGCATTCGAGGGCAAGAAGCGTCTCGAGCAGGCGCTGAGCGGCATCGAAGAGCTGAACAAGAACGTAGACTCCCTCGTTATCATCCCGAACGAGCGTCTGAAGTATGTATCCGAGCAGAAGATCACCTTCAAGAACGCATTCGAGATCGCTGACGGCGTTCTGCGTCAGGCAGTTAAGAACATTTCCGAGCTGATCACTGTTCCGGGCTTCATCAACCTGGACTTCGCGGACGTTACCTCCGTCATGAAGGACGCAGGCTTCGCTCACATCGGCACCGGCTCCGCTGCAGGCAAGGACAAGGCTGCAGAGGCTGCACGCGAGGCAATTTCCAGCCCGCTGCTTGAGACCTCCATCGACATGGCTCACGGCGTTATCGTTTCCGTTATCGGCTCTGACGATATCGGCCTCGATGAAGTTGAGACTGCGGCTACCATGGTTCAGCAGGCAGCTCATCCGGATGCACACATCATCTTCGGTGCATTCATCGACGAGAACATGGACGACGAGATCCGCGTTGTTGTAATCGCAACCGGTTTCGACAATGTTCCGAACTCCGCAAAGATGAGCATGGACGGCAATAAGGACAAGGATTCCGGCTCTACCGGCCTGTTTACCGAGGCTGCTACCGCAGCGGCTGACAAGAAGCCGGCTCGCGCATCCGCTTCCAAGCCGTCGTCCGATGTTGGCTCTGACGATGCTGCATTTGATGTTCTGATGCGCATCTTCGATAAGGACAACCGATAATCTAACTGATAGCTATTCAAAACAGCCCGTAACAGGGCTGTTTTGTCAGGTATGGGAAGGTTAATTTTAGATGAAATCCATATTAAAAAGGAGAGTGATCACCGTGAGTACGGACCCTGGAAGTAGACAGATGAATATTACTCGCGGTGGCATTTTCGAGGAGTGCCGCTGCTGAAAGGCGGTATAATATGGTTGAATTTTTCAAAACGGTGGACGGCCGCATCACAGAAGTGAGCGAGTTCACCGAGGGCTGCTGGGTCAACATGGTGCATCCCAGCTCGGACGAGCTGGAGCAGATCGCGCAGGCGGCTCAGGTTGAGGAAGAGTTTGTTCGCGCGGCGCTCGACCCGGAGGAAAGCTCGCGTGTCGATACCGAGGACGAGCAGCTTCTCATGATCGTCGATATCCCGATGGTGGAGAAAAGTTCGGTCGAGGACGGCGGACAGATGTTCACTACCATTCCTATGGGCATTGTTGTGGCGCAGAATGCGGTCATCACGGTTTGTCTGGAGGACAGCATCATCCTGCGCTCCATCGCGGAAGGCGCGGTAAAGGGCGTGCATACCTCACTCAAGACGCGCTTTGTGTTCCAGATTCTGCTCCGCATCGCGGGCCGGTTCCTGAAAAACCTGCGTATGATCGAGCGCGACTTTACCCGCATCGAGAAGCGTCTGTACGACTCCCTCAAAAATGAGGAGCTCATCCAGCTGCTCGGACTGAGTAAATCGCTGGTTTACTTCTCCTCGTCACTCAAGGGCAACGAGGTTACGATGGAGAAGGTGCTGCGCGGCCGCGTGCTCAAGCTGTACGAGGACGACCGCGACATTCTGGAGGACGCGCTGATCGAGGTCCGTCAGGCCATCGAGATGGCGAATATCTATTCCAACATTATGGCGGGCACGATGGATGCTTATGCTTCCGTTGTTTCCAACAATCTGAATATCATCATGAAGGTTTTGACCATCCTGACCATCATCATGACGATTCCGAATATTGTGTTCGGTTTCTTCGGTATGAATATCGGCGAAGGACAGATACCGGGCGACTGGGTCTGGTGGATGCCGCTGGCCATTACAGTGGTAGGCTGCTTCTTTGCATGGTGGATGCTGAAGAAGAAAAATCTGGACTGATACAAGCTGCGCTTCCGAGAAATACTCGGAGGCGTTCTTTTTTGCCTTCTGTACGCATAGAATGAAGCAAAAGCAGGAGGGACAATGCCATGATCGTTTTTGCGGCAAAGGTGTCGGTGAGGAAAATCGTAGTGGGCGTGCTGGCGGTCGGGCTGGTGCTGGTCGGCGCGGCAGCGCTGCTGCCGAAAACGGCAGAGGCGGATACTGCGGTCAGCGCTGAAGGTGCAGCGCTTAGTGCAAAGCTGAAAACTAACGAGGACAGAGTAGCGTTGCTGACCGCATGCGGCTGGTCGGTGGAGAGTGAACCGGTCGGCACACAGGAGGTGCAGATACCCGACACCTTCGACGAGGTATATGAGCAGTACAACGCTATCCAGCAGGCGCAGGGACTGGATCTCACGCCGTATCAGGGCAAGCGCGCTACGCTGTACACCTACGCGCTGACCGCCTATCCTACCGGAGAGCAGGGCGTGACCGCCAACCTTTTGGTACGCAGAAACAGCCTGATCGCAGCGGATATCACATCCGCACAGACGGATGGATTTGTGCATGGCCTGCTGGATATGCCGCAGACCTGACAGCGGCGGGCAATGACTTCCGAAAACTGCATAACTGTGCAATTCAACGAAAAAGTTATCATAGGTTTATGGTATCTATTGGTAACTTTCGGGGGATTGCACTTTTTTTGCATTTAGCTATTGTGCAATTTGCAAAAAAGTGTTATTCTTATAAAAGAAATGTATTGGCGGAGGGGACAAAATGCCACAGATGCGATTGGACAAATTGCTGTCCCACCTGAACTGCGGCAGCCGCAAGGAAGTGCAGGCGCTCATTCGTGCGGGACGCGTCTCGGTGGACGGCACTGTGCAAAAGGATCCGGCGTTCAAGGTAGATCCTGACCGGTCGCAGACGGCGGTGGATGGCATCGTGCAGCGCTACCGCGCACAGCGGTACTACATGCTCAACAAGCCGATGGGCGTTATCACGGCAAGCCGCGATGAGCGCCACGATACCGTGCTCGAGCTGTTTCCGGCCGAGCTGCGGCGCGGCCTGTTTGCGGTGGGAAGGCTGGACAAGGACACCGAGGGATTGCTGCTCATCACGGACGACGGCGCACTCAGCCATGCGCTGATGAGTCCGAACCGCCATGTCGAAAAGGAGTACGAGGCGGTCGTGGACGGCGTACTGGCAGCGGATGCAGTCTTGCGTTTTGAACAGGGCATGACCCTGCGGGACGGCACGGAATGCAAGCCGGCGGAGCTGGAAATCCTCGAGACCGAACCGGAGCTGCGCGTGCGTGTGACGCTCAAAGAGGGCAAATATCATCAGGTCAAGCGCATGATCGCGGCAGTCGGCGGCACGGTAACGGCGCTAAAACGCCTGCGGCTGGGTGGTCTCTGGCTGGATAAAACACTCGCGCCCGGCGAATTTCGGGAACTGACACAGGAGGAATTGGAAAAACTTACCTCGCAAACCTGAAAAACTTAAAAAATCTACAAATTTTTTTGAATTTTTTGTACAAAAATGCGCGGACATGTGATATAATGACTTAAAATGTATAGGGAACTTTTGGTGTTCTTGTGAAGAATGTCATAGGCAGAATCACCATTAGCGGTGAGAACACCATAAGGAGTAAGCGTTTCGGCGGACGGATGCGGAGTAAAGCGCCGGGGCGCGTGAAAAAGACGGGAAAGGTGATGGAAATGGCTTCGAGATTGTTCCAGTCGATTGTTTTGCAGATGAAGGATACGGTGGATCGTACGATCGGCATTGTTGACGCAAGCGGTGCGGTTGTAGCATGTACCGATCTGCCTCGTATCGGTGAAATGCGGGAGGAAGCAATCACTGAGCTGGGCTTCGCCGGCGAGATCGTTCGTTTCGGCGGTTATACTTATCATACAACGGGTGACCGTGCGTCGCGTCTGGAATACGCCGTATTCGTACAGGGCGAGGACGAGCTGGCGCGCAGCATCTGCTCGCTGGTTGCGGTTTCGATCAACAATATCAAGACGCTGTATGACGAAAAGCACGACAAGGCTACCTTCGTAAAGAATATCATTCTGGATAACATCCTGCCGGGCGATATTTATATCAAGTCCCGCGAGCTGCACTTCGGCAACGATGTGCCGCGCGTGGTATTCCTCGTGCGCCAGCAGGCGCCGGCCGATGTCGCTGCGATCGACGTGGTAAACGGCATGTTCCCGGACAAGCAGAAGGATTTCGTGCTGCATATCTCCGAGACGGACATCGTTGTAGTCAAGGAGGTCAAGGCAGGCAGTGAGATCAAGGATCTGATCAAGCTGGCAGACTCTATCGAGGAGACGCTGCTCAGCGAGCTGTCGGTCAAGTGCCTGATCGGCATCGGCTCGGTATCCTCCCAGATGAAGGATATCGCAAAGTCCTTCAAGGAGGCTACAACCGCAATCGAGGTCGGTGCGGTATTTGATACCGAGAAGAACATCATCAGCTTCGAGAATCTGGGCATTGGCCGTCTGATTTATCAGCTGCCGATCACGCTGTGCGAGATGTTCCTGTCCGAAGTATTCCGCAAGGGTTCGATCGACTCGCTCGATCAGGAGACGCTGTTCACGATTCAGAAGTTCTTCGAGAACAACCTGAACGTATCCGAGACCTCGCGTAAGCTGTTTGTACACCGCAATACGCTGGTGTACCGCCTTGAGAAGATCAAAAAGCTGACCGGTCTGGACCTGCGTGAGTTCGATCACGCGATCGTATTTAAGGTAGCGCTTATGGTTCGAAAATACCTTGCAAGCCGCGAAGAAGGTACCAGATAATCGTTGTCTGTTCATAAAATCTACACAGAAAAAACGTAAATTGTGCAATAATGCCACAGTTTGTCGGCTTGCGCATAAACATGATATCTGTTATAATAGACAAAGGTGTATATGTTTACACCTTTGTCTTTTTTGTTTGCTGGAAGGCGAAAATGCCCAATCCGGGGCATTCGCACGCCTTCTGCGTTGGCACCGAGGAGGATTGCCTGTGATACGAATGAGTGAAGCCACCGTGGTTTACGAAAACGGGACCCGGGCGGTGAACAAGGCGAGTCTGCGTGTAGACGAGGGAGAATTTGTCTTTCTGGTCGGCGCGTCCGGCTCGGGTAAAACCACGATCATCAAGCTGCTGACCGGTGAGGTTCGGCCGAGTGAAGGCCGCGTTATCGTCAACAACTATGATATCGGCAGAATGAAAAAGCGGCAGATTCCGTATCTGCGCCGTACATTGGGCGTTGTCTATCAGGATTTCCGCCTGATCAACACCAAAACCGTTTACGAGAACGTCGCATTTGCCATGCGCGCCATCGGCGCCAAGGGCAAGGCCATCAAGCAGCGCGTGCCGTATGTGCTCGATCTGGTCGGTCTGGCCGACAAGGCGCACGAGAAGCCGATGAATCTTTCCGGCGGTGAGCAGCAGCGTGTCGCAATCGCGCGTGCGCTGGTCAACAACCCGCGCCTCATCATCGCGGACGAGCCGACCGGCAACCTCGATCCTGCGCGTTCGCTGGAGCTGATGACCCTGTTTGAAAAGATCAACGAGCTTGGCACGACCGTGCTGATCGTAACGCACGAAAAGGGTCTGGTAGACGAATTTGAAAAGCGCGTTGTTGTGATCGACAACGGTGAAGTCATCAGTGATCAGACAGGTGGGTATTATCAGATATGAGATCAATCGCTTACTATTGGAAGGAAGGCCTGCGCAACATTTTCAAGCACGGCTTCATGTCCGTGGCGGCCGTGGTGATCATGGTCGTAAGCCTGCTGCTGACAGGTACGGTTACGCTGGTGGCCTACAACATTACGAATAACATTACGAGACTGCAGCAGTCCAACCAGATCGTAGTCTGGATCGATGATTCGCTTACCACGCGTGAGGCGAAAACGCTGCAGACGCAGTTCGAGAAGATTGACAACATTGCGTCGATCGCCTTCGAGGACCGCGATGTCGCGCTGGAGCAGTACCGCAAGGAGCTGGGCGACGACGCAGACATCCTCGAGGATTACAACGCGGACAACAATCCGCTGCGCAACAGCTATGTGTTCACCCTGAGTGATTCCATGCAGGCGGACGCAACGATCAAGGAAATCGAAGCGGTTGACGGCGTTGCAAGCGTGCGTGCGGATGAGGATGTTATCCGCAAGCTGATTCAGATTCAGCGCGTGTTCAACATGATCGCGGCGGCTATGATCGTCGGTCTGGCTGTTATCTCGATCTTCATCATCTCCAACACGGTAAAGCTGGCCATGTTTGCCCGCCGTGAGGAGATCTCCATCCAGAAGATGGTCGGTGCGACCAACTGGTTTATCCGCTGGCCGTTTGTCATCGAAGGCATGGTGCTCGGTCTGGTTGCCGGCGGACTGGCCTTCCTCGCGGAATGGGGTCTGTACACCGAGCTGTACAACGTGGCAGGTACGGTGTCGCTGTCTTCGTTCCATCTGCTCTCGTTCGATGTGCTGCGCTGGTGGGTGCTCGGCGTGTACTGTGGTGCAGGCGCTTTGTTCGGCATCGGCGGCTCGGTAACGAGTATCCGCAAGTTTATGGATGTATAACGACTGCATAAAGGAGCGAATGTTTCAATATGATGAAAAAGAAAACCGTGCGCTTGATCTCCTGCATTATTGCGGGCATCCTGGTTGCAGCGATGGTGTTCTCGATGATCGCCTCCGGTCTGGTTTATGCCGGTGCGGTGAGCAGTAAGGAACTGAAAAGCAAGCTGTCCGATCTGGAGGATCAGAAGGCATCGGTCAAGGCGGAGCTGGATAGTCTGGCAGGCAAGGTGGATGAGGTTGCAAAGACCCGTGCCGCCCTGCAGAAAGAGATCAAGCTCACCAAGGAAGAAATTACGACGGTAACCGCGTATATCGACCGCCTGCAGGACCAGATCGACGTCAAGACGACCGAGCTGGATGCTGCGATTAAGGCACTTGACAGCAAGAAGGAGCGTTTTTCTGAGACTGTCCGCACGACGTATGAGCAGGGTGAGACCAGCTATCTGGAGGTTCTGCTGAACGCGTCCAACTTCTCTGATCTTCTCAGCCGTCTGGAGATTGTTTCTGCGATCATGGACGATAATAAGAAGATCGTAGCGGAGTACACCGCTGCCAAGGAGGATATTCAGCAGAAGCGCGATGACCTGCAGGCTACCCAGGACGAGCAGGTACAGTATCAGGAAAACCTGAAGTATAAGGCTGCGGAGCTGAAATCCAGCGAGGAGCAGCAGAAGGCACTGCAGAAGAGCCTGCAGGCGTACCAGAAGGAGCAGAAGGCTGAGTACGAGCGCATCACCAGCGAGATGGACACCGTAAGTGACCAGATCGCAGAGCAGTCCCGCAAGGCAGCAGCAGCGGCAGCGGCCGCAAAGAAGAAGGGCGGCAGCTCGTCCTCGTCGAGCAGCAGTTCGGCAGGCAATCTGAGCAGCGCAACGCTGACAAGCGGCATGTTCACCTGGCCGCTTCCGGGTTACACCAATAATTCGAGTGCCTATGGCTGGCGTGTACATCCGATCTACGGTACCCGCAAGTTCCACAAGGGCGAGGATATTCCGGCACCGACCGGTACACCGATCGTAGCAGCTGCATCCGGCACGGTTACCACCGCAGGCTGGGTTTCCGGCTACGGCAACTATACCGTTATCAATCACGGCGGCGGCGTCATGACGGCTTACGGCCATCAGTCTGCCATCCATGTTTCGGTTGGCCAGAGGGTAACCGCCGGTCAGACCATCGGTCTGGTAGGCTCCACCGGCAACTCGACCGGTCCGCATCTGCACTTTGAGGTATATGTAAACGGTTCGACGCAGAACCCGATGAGCTACTTCAACTGACGCAATCATATAAAAGGGGAGAGTGTAACGCTCTCCCTTTTCTCGTGGAGGAGGACAAACCATGAAAAAACTGCGGGAGAGGCAGGTCTCTCTGCGGATGGCGCTGACCATGTGTGCCGCGGCAGGCGCGATAACGGCAGTCATCTGTCTGATTTCCACCGGCTGGAACACCAACGAGGTCGGAAAAAAGCTGCGCGAGATCGACCGGCTGGTGTCGGACAAATACGTTGGTGAGCTGGACGCGGACAATGTTGCGGATTACGCTGCGGCAGGCTACATTACCGGTCTGGGAGACAAGTGGTCGTCGTATATTCCGGCGGAAAACTACGAAGCCTACCGCATGAGCGGTGAGGGCAAGGGCTGCGGCATCGGCGTTTCGGTGACGAGCACCGAGACGAGTATTCGCGTTACGCTCGTGTACGATGATTCTCCTGCGGCGAAGGCCGGCATCGAAAAGGGCGATTACATTCTCGGTACGGGAGATCTGACGACCGAAAAGGACGGCTCGAGTGCGGTTATCAGCGCGATTTCCGGCAAAGAGGGGACCGATGTGACCGTCACGGTCAAGAAGGCGGACGGCTCTGCCAAGAAGCTGACCATGCAGCGTGCCGTTGTCACGCAGAAGATGGCATGGGGCAAAATGCTGAATGATAAAATCGGCTACATCCGCATCGAGAATTTCCACGACGGCTGTGCCGATCAGTTCAAGACGGCGCTGCAGTCGCTGACCGACAGCGGCGCACAGTCGCTTGTCATTGACGTGCGCCACAACGGCGGCGGCCGTGTCAAGGAGATGAGCGCGGCACTCGATCCGCTGCTCGGCGAGGGCACCATTATGACGCTGCGCATGAAAAACGGCTCGGAGACCGTTTATACCTCGGATGCGGACTGCATCGACCTGCCGATCGCGGTGCTTATTGACGACCAGAGCATTTCGGCGGCGGAATTCTTTGCGGCAGCCCTGCAGGAGTACGACCGCGCAACGCTCGTCGGTACGCACACCACCGGCAAGGGACGCGCTCAGCGTACCTACCAGCTGAGCGACGGCTCGGCGGTCAATCTGTCTGTTGAGGAATACTTTACGCCCAAGGGCAAAAGCCTTGCAGATGTCGGCATTGCGCCGGACATTGAGGTGAAGCTGACCGATGAGCAGACACAGAACTTTTTCTTTCTGACGTCGGAAACCGATCCGCAGCTTCAAAAAGCGATGGAAACTGTGGGATAATCGAGCGCTCCGGCAGAAAATCGGACAGAAAATGGTCGAATCGCTTGACATGGCATTGGTGCTTAATTTATAATATAATGTACTGTACGGCTCGAAAGCCGATGACACTGAGTAAGAAGGGTTTGCAAACATGGCAAAAGAAATTAAACTGACACAGGAAAGTCTGGACGCATATAAGGACGAACTGGAATATCTGAAAACTACCCGTGCGGATGAGGTTGCAGAGCAGCTGAAGGAAGCACGCTCCTTCGGCGACCTGTCCGAGAACGCCGAGTACGATGAAGCCAAGAATGAGCAGGGCAAGCTGTATTCCCGCATTGCCGAGCTTGAGGAGATCATCAAGCACGCAGTCGTTGTAACCGGCGACAGCTACGCTGCAGACGAGGTTTCTCCCGGCTGCCGCTTTATTGTTAAGGATCTCGAGGAGGACGAGGAAGAGGAGTACCACTTCGTCGGCTCTCAGGAGGCCGATCCGATGGACGGCAAGATCTCTGACGAGTCTCCGTTCGGCAAGGCTATGCTGGGCAAGAAGGTCGGCGATGTTGTTGAGGTCGAGGCACCGATCGGCATCGTAAAGTACGAGATCCTCAAGATCGAGAAGTAAATTACCTTTATCGCAAGTGAAAAGCGAAGTCACTATTTCAGGTAACACCAAACAATTTGACAAAGGCGAGTTGTTTGGCGCTGCCGTCAAAAATTTTATGAAAGATGGGGAAGATATGGCAGAACAGCATCAGGCGCAGGATCAGCACGAGCAGACCGCGGAGGAACTGCACGAGCTGAAGCGCATTCGCCGCGAGAAGCTGGCAGAGCTGCAGGCTGCGGGCAAGGACCCGTTCCAGCAGGTGCGCTTTGAGCGCGATCACTATACCACCGATATTCACGAGCATTTTGACGAGCTGGAAGGCAAGACCGTCCGTCTGGCAGGCCGCATGATGTCCAAGCGCATCATGGGCAAGGCTTCCTTCTCGGATATGCGCGACCGCTACGGCCGTCTGCAGCTTTACATCAAGCGCGACAACGTAGGTGAGGACGTATACAAGGGCTACAAGAAGTTCGATATCGGCGATATCATCGGTATCGAGGGCGAGGTATTCCGTACCCAGAAGGGTGAGATTTCGGTTTCCGTAACCGAGCTGACGCTGCTCTCCAAAAACCTTGCACCGCTGCCGGAGAAGTGGCACGGTCTGAAGGACACCGATATGCGTTACCGTCAGCGCTATGTTGACCTGATCGTCAACCCGGAGGTACGCGATACCTTTGAGAAGCGCTCCGCTATCGTGCGCGAGATCCGCAACTTTATGGATTCCCGCGGTTTTATGGAGGTTGAGACCCCGTGTCTGAACACCATTCCGGGCGGTGCGGCGGCTCGTCCGTTCATCACCCACCACAACGCGCTGGACATTGATATGTATCTGCGTATTGCGACCGAGCTGCACCTCAAGCGCCTGATCGTAGGCGGTCTGGAGCGCGTATACGAGATCGGCCGTATCTTCCGCAACGAGGGCATGGACACCCGTCATAACCCGGAGTTCACCACCATCGAGCTGTATCAGGCATACACCGATTACCACGGCATGATGGATATTACCGAGGACATGGTAATCCATGTCTGCGAAAAGGTTCTGGGCAGCACCAAGGTGATGTATCAGGGCGTGGAGATCGATTTCTCCAAGGGCTGGAAGCGCATGACGATGGCTGAGGCTGTCAAGGAGTACGCCGGCATCGACTTTATGGCGCTGTCGCCGGAAGAGGCACTGGAGGCCGTTAAGGCCAAGGGCCTCGAGATCGAAAAGGGCAAGGAGAGCTGGGGCGACCTGATGGCACTGTGCTACGACGAGTACGTCGAGGCAAACCTCATGCAGCCGACCTTTATCACCGATTATCCGGTCGAGATCTCTCCGCTGGCAAAGCGCAAGCCGTCCGATCCGCGTCTGACCGAGCGCTTCGAGTGCTTCATTTACGGCCGCGAGCTGTGCAACGCATTCTCCGAGCTGAACGACCCGATCGACCAGAAGGAGCGCTTCGAGCGTCAGGTTGCTCTGCGCGCCGCAGGCGACGAGGAAGCCGGCATGATGGACGAGGATTTCATCAATGCGCTGGAATACGGTATGCCTCCCACGGGCGGCATGGGCATGGGCATCGACCGTCTGGTCATGCTCATGACGGGC
>ENA-ORSY01001264-ORSY01001264.1-human-gut-metagenome-genome-assembly--contig:-NODE-1264-length-18690-cov-2.930239_pt1 | contig 18690 bp, 13 predicted proteins | sample MGYA00242193_ERZ509160 | MGnify/ENA primary metagenome ERZ509160 (study PRJEB26280, sample SAMEA2338670) | human gut metagenome | biome: human gut; feature: human-associated habitat; material: faeces...
TTTTGATTCGATCAAAAAAGGATCGTTTAATGACATTGAAAGATGAAAATGAAAGACAAATACTAACGAATTGATAATTAGAATAAACGATTTTTTAGAATTAAAAAAAAAGAGCCCAGAAGGCTCCTATTTACAAACGCATTAAACGATCCTTTTTTGATCGAATCAAAAATTTGGAAGATGGAAAATTTAGAAAAAGGTATAGAAGTTTCTCAGTTGATAGTGAAGGACTTGCAGGGATGTATTTCTCCGGAAGAGAAAGTTATGTTAGATAAGTGGTTGGAGGAAAGTCTTGAAAATAGAGAAGTATATCATCGTGTGCAGGGGCGGGTAAATCGGGACGAGCGGCAGAGAATCATTCGACAATTAAATAAACGTGCGGCTTGGGAGCGGGTAGATAGGAATACGAAAGAGTACAAACATTCTATTTTGAGGCGGTGTATGAGGTATGCAGCTACGATTGTATTGCCTTTATTCGTTGTTGGGATTGGCTTTTATCTGACTAGAGATAAGGAGGAAATTCATCCGGTAGCCGAAGTGGTGGCAATTGCTCCGGGAGTAACAAAGGCGGAATTGGTGTTGGCAGATGGGCATAAAGTGATTTTGGGTACGGAAACCGTAGATTCGTTAGCAAGTGAAAGGGGTGTGAATATCGTGAAAGATGGGAATGGTGTATCTTATTTTGGAAATAAAGAAGAAGGTGATTTGGCTTATAATATTATGCGCGTACCCCGAGGTGGTGAATTTAAAGTGAGATTGCAAGATGGGACATTGGTTTATATGAATTCGGAGACCGAATTAAAATATCCGGTACGTTTTGTAGGAAAGGAGAGACGGGTGTATCTGTCGGGAGAGGCTTATTTCGAGGTACAGCGAGATACAGCGAAACCTTTTATCGTGGTCATGAACGGGAATGAAGTTCGGGTGTTGGGGACCGAATTTAATGTTCGTTCTTATAAGGATGAGAAATGTCAATTTACGACGCTGGTAACAGGAAAGGTGTTGTTGACCACTCATGATCGTAAATGCATGGAATTATTACCCAATGAACAAGGAATTGTTGATCCGCAAGGGGAGTTGAGAAAAGAACAAGTGGATGTTGCTCTTTACACGGCTTGGAAAGATGGTAATTTCGTGTTTCGAAAACAATGTTTGGAGAATATAATGGAGATTGTCGAAAGGTGGTATGACTTGAAAGTGACCTTTGAAGACGAGTGGTGTAAACAAGTTAGTTTTTCCGGTAACGTGGAGCGATATGATGATTTTAGTAAGCTGGCAGAAATGCTGGAGGCTACCGGGAGCGTGAAGTTTAAAATAAAGAATAATGAGATCTATGTAACCAAAAGATAAAAAGAAAAAGATGGAATACTTGCACTATTCCACCTTTAGTACCAGTGTGACTGGCATTGTTTTACTTAAAATACAAATGTATGAAAAAAAAGTTCAAATGCAAGGGCTGGTATTCTGGCTTGAGAAAATGTTGTCTTATGATGAAGTTTTTCATGTTATTCATGTTGCTTACGGTACTTCAAGTGAATGCCGTGGTGAAATCGCAGGAGACATTGTTAAATGTAAACGTGGCTCGTGTTTCTTTGGTGGAGGTTTTAAAAATGATCGAATCAAAGAGTGACTATACTTGCCTTTATAGTCACGAGGATGTTGCTAAAGTAAATGACTTAACGGTTGAACTGAAAAATGTGACCGTTCAGGAAATATTGGATGTTTGTTTAAAAGGAACTAGATTGGGATATAAAATTGTGGATCAGACGATAGTGATCCGTAATTTGAGTGAAATGGAGCAAAAAAATGGAGAGGCGAAACAAAGAACTATTACGGGGCGAGTGACAGATAAGAGTGGGGTACCTCTTCCGGGAGTCACGGTGATGATTAAAGGGTTGTCAGTAGGGACGGCTACAGACGTGAATGGCGATTATAAGTTGGCAATTCCCCAAGGAGAGAAAGATTTTGTCCTTCAATTTTCTTTTGTCGGAATGAAGACACAAGAGGTGAAATATGTGGGTAAAGATACGATTAATGTGGTGTTGGAAGAGGAGGTGAATACGATGGATGAGGTTGTTATTACCGGATATCAACGTATTGATAAACGTAAAAATGCTAGTTCTGTGATCAGCGTGAAGGGATCTGAGTTACAGGAAGGTGCTGCTATTTCGATTGATAATATGTTACAGGGAAAATTGGCAGGGGTGAATATTATCAATCCGACTTCAACTCCTGGTGCAGCTCCGAAAGTGCGAATCCGGGGAGCCTCTTCTATTTCTGGAAATCGGGAACCGGTTTGGGTGGTAGATGGAATTATTTTAGAAGATCCGGTGCCTATTTCTGCTGAAGAGTTGAATAGTTTGGATAACGTGAATTTGATTGGTAATGCAATTGCCAGTATTAATCCGGAAGATATTGATCGTATTGATGTTTTGAAAGATGCATCAGCAACGGCTATATATGGAGTGAAAGCGGCTAATGGTGTGATTGTGATCACGACAAAAAAGGGTAAATATGGAAAGCCAACAGTGCATTATTCTGGTAATGTGGGAATTAGTTTGAGACCGAGTTATAATAATTTGAATCGGATGAATTCCAAAGAAAGAATTGATGTGTCTAAGGAGATTGAGGAGAGGGGATTGACGTTCGGAATAAAACCTTCTAATATCGGTTATGAGGGAGCTTTGTATGATTTGTATGCTAAACGGATTACCCAAGAACAATTTGTGGATCGGGTGTATGATCTTGAAAAAGTGAATACTGATTGGTACGATGAGCTTTTTAGAACGGACGTGTCTCATAAACATTCATTATCAATTTCGGGAGGTTCGGAGTTTGTGAATTATTATTTTTCTGCAGGATATGCAAATACAAATGCCGTGGTGAAAGGTTCTGATGTGGAGAATTATAATGCTCTTTTGAAGTTAAATTTAGAATTGAGTAAAAGATTGAATGTCGGGTTATCTTTGAGGGCTTACGCGGCAACAAAGAAATATTTGCATGGTTCTATCGATCCATATGGTTATGCTTATAATACTTCTCGTGCGATTCCCGCTTATAATAAGGATGGATCTTATTTATTCTATAATAAAACAGAAGGTTATGAAACTATCTTGAATTATAATATCCTTAATGAACGAGATAATACCGGTCGAAAGATAAAGAATCAGACAATTGATTTCATGGTGGATGTAAATTATAAAATATTGTCAGGATTGACATTCTCCGGAGTGTTTTCTCTATCAAAAGCTAATACGAAGGATTCTGAATGGGCAAACGAGAAATCATATTATATTGCGGATTTACGGGGTGTGAATTATGGTGATGAATTGCCGACCGATCGTAATTTTGTTGAAACTAGGTGCCGTTTACCTTATGGTGGGGAATTGAAAAATGATAATACATTATCATCTACATACACGGTAAGGGCTGGATTTAATTATTTCAAAAGGTTACATGAGGTGCATGAAATTGATGTGAATGTGGGGACGGAAGCTCGTTCTGTAAAATATGACGGAATATCTACTGTACAACGGGGATATTTACCGGATAGAGGTAAGAAGTTTGTTGCTATTAATGCAACAGAATGGCCTTTATATAACGAATGGTTGATGGCTAATCCGGATGTGGTGGTGGATCGTTTGACTAATGTGGTTTCTTTCTATGGGACTTTCACGTATACTTATGATGACCGTTACACGGCTAATTTTAATATCCGTACCGATGGATCCAATAAATTCGGACAGGATAAGAGTACGAAATTCTTGCCAGTATGGTCTGCCGCTGTCCGTTGGAATATTCATAACGAGGTGTTCTTTCGTAATGTCCAATGGATGAATTTATTGGCATTGAAAGGATCATACGGGGTACAAGGTAATGTACATTCGGACCAGACTCCGGATCTGATCGTGTCCATGAGTGGAATGGATGATGTTTCTAAAGAATATATGTCATCTTTAAATAAACTTCAGAATCCATATTTGAAGTGGGAAAAGACAAAATCTTATAATTTAGCTTTAGAGTTTGCATTTTTGAATAATAGGATCAGTGGTTATGCTGAATATTATTTGAAAAAAGGTGAAGATCAGATTATAACCAAACGAGTTTCAACGGTTTCCGGTAAAAGAGATGTTTCAATTAACGGGGGTGATGTGGAAAATAAGGGTTGGGAATTTACGTTAAATGGAACTCCGATAAAAACGAAGGATTTTATATGGGGACTCTCTTTGAATATGTATCAGAATTATAATAAAGTAACCAGTAAGAATCAGACGCAGACTTATGATTACAAGGATTATTTGCAAGGGAATCTGATTGTGGAGTCTAAGCCTTTGGATGGCTTTTATTCCTATAAGTTTGATGGTTTGGATGAAGAGGGGTTACCGAAATTTAAAGATATAGATGAGCCGGACGGTATCTCAAAAGAGGAAATGTTTGCTAAAGCATTTGCGTATTCCGGAAAACGGGTGGCTGATTTTAACGGAGGATTTTCGACTTATTTCAGTTTTAAAGGTTTTACATTGAACGCATTATTTGCTTTCTCTGTAGGTAAAAAAGTTCGATTGAATAATTTGTATGAATCTACAGGACAGATGTTGCCTTTGCCTCAGCAAAATATGTCTGATGAATTTGTAAATCGTTGGAGAAAAGGGATAAACGAGAATACGGATATTCCAGCGTTGTCAGATTTGAGTTTAGCTTATTCTGATATGGATCGTAAATATACAATATCCAGTAATAAGTGGGAGATGTATAATAATGCAGATTTACGGGTTGTGTCGGGTGATTTTTTGCGGATGAGAAATATTTCGTTGAGTTATAATTTGCCGGAACATCTTTATAAACACATCGGAGTGTCTGGAGTTAGTTTGCGTTTAGAGGCTGGGAATCTTTGGTTGTGGGCTAATAAGAAATTACGAGGACAGGATCCGGAACAGATGACTTTGGGATCCGGAACGGTACCTCCGACGAAGAGTTTTACTTTTGGATTAAATATTTCACTTTAAAACGAGACTGTTATGAAGAAATTGATATATATAATAGTTGTAGTACTTTTCTCTTCGTGTGGAGATTTTCTGGAAGAGAGTTCTCAAGACCTAATTATTCCTAAAACGGTAAAGGACTATAGTGAATTTTTGTTTGGGGAGGGGTATATCCGAAATAATACGTCGATTCATACGTATTTGGATATTATGACGGATGATGTTGAAGAAAAAGCGAATACATGGCCCGTTATGCAGTCAGATATTCGGGGGGATGGGTATGGTTATTTTTGTTGGCAACCGAATCCGGAGTATCGTTTTACCGGGGCGTTGAATACGGATAATGCTTGGGAAACGTATTATAGTAAGATACTTATTGCTAATAATGTCATTGATTTATTGGATGATGCGGAAGGAATTCAGAGCGATAAAGATGATTTACTGGGGGAAGCTTATTTTTTGCGTGCGTATTGTTATTTTATGCTAGTAAATTTGTACGGTGAACCTTACGAGAAAGAAACGGCTGATAAAGCTTTAGGTATTCCCTTTAATTACGAGCATAGTGTGCGGGAGCGGACATATAAACGGGAAACATTGGCACGTTCTTATGAATTGATAGAGAAAGATCTGATAAAGTCTATTCAACTTCTTGAAGCTACGGATTATACGAAAACGGTTTTTCGGATATCCAAAGGTGCTGCTTATTTGTTAGCCTCTAGATTTTATCTATACAAAAAAGACTATGAACAAGCCATTTCTTATGCGGATAAGGTTTTAACGGTAAATTCGGCTTTATATGATATTCGAACGTTAACGGAAGAAGATTATGTGTTTACAAAAGAAAATCCTGAAATTATTTGGACGTATGGTGATTATGAAGTGAATTATCTTAGTGCTGCATATCGTGGGTGTTTTCCTGTTTCAATGGCGTTTTATAATTCATTTCATGCAAATGATGCCCGAAAACGGACTTACGTGAAAGATGATTGGGGTGATTTGATTGTTGGGAAGGGTGCTGCAAATACAGGAGTATATGGTTTCGCTTTTCGTACGGCAGAGGCCTATCTGAATCGAGCAGAGGCTAATGCGGAGTTGGGGCATACGGATTTGGCTTTGGATGATATTGAACATCTGCGGAAATATCGTTATGAGGTAGAGGTTCCAATAACAGTTTCTACGAAAACAGATGTTATTCAGTTGGTTCGGCAGGAACGCCGTTTCGAGTTGTGTTTCGAGCAACATCGTTGGTTTGACCTCCGGCGTTGGGATCGTCCAAGGATAGAGCATATTTACACGACAGACATGAATAGTTCTCAAAAAGTGAAATTTGTACTTGAAGAGAATGATAAAGCGTACACGTTGCCTCTGCCTGTGGAGGTAAAAGAGTTTGACTATAATCTGGAGAATATCAATCGTCCGGAGAGAAAAGGGGTTATTGTACAATAATTAAAAGAAGAATAGGATGAGAACAAATAAATTACTATCGTTAATCATTGTATTAGGTATGGGATTTTCAGCCTGTTATGATGAGAATGACATTCATACGACGAAGGGAGATATCCCTTATGAATTGAAGGAGGGAGGGGATGCGGTCGATCAATATATTTATAAATTTTATCGAGAGAACGGATCAATTATTATGGTTGATTACGATACGATTGATTACCAGTGGAACATGAGTGGACTAGCAAAAAATGTTTATCTGACAAAACAAGAAGACCGAGTAGTTTTGATGAAGGGATTTTCTATGTTAGAAAAGACATTTTTAAGTATCTATGATATAGACTTTAAAAAGAAGTATTTTCCATTGAAATTGTTGATTGGAAAACAAGTGGGCCGGATGAATTGGGGAGTACTGGAGGATAATGCGGCCTTAGCAGGTCTTAGTTATTTGGCTTTAGGAAAAATACGGGAAGGGGTAGAGAATTTATCAGAAGAAGAGTTGAGAAGCATGCGCGAGTCAACTAACGGAGTGTTCTGGCAAGAGTATCTATTACAAAATGGTATTATTCAAGTTCCGGAGAGTTTTTATGAAGTGAGTAAAGGGTATTATCAATCGTTTTTGGAATATTTACCGGAAAATGAGGGTGTGACTGATGTGGATGTAAGAGATTATGGTTTCTGGTATAGAGATCCTTCAAATTCTTATTCATTGGTGACACCTAATAAAGAAGGTGATTTTAAAGATTTTATGGGAGTAATTCTGACGGTTCCTTATGAAGAGTTAAAACCCGTGCTAGATGCTCATAGTAAATTGAAAGATAAATATGACATCTTGGTAAATTATTTTAAGATGAAATATCAGATTGATCTTGTTGCTATTGGAAATAAACAGTTTAAATAATCAAGAATGAATGTAAGGACAGGAATACTAATCTTTGCCGGTTTATTACTGGCAAAGACTAGTGAAGCTCAGTTGTTTGGCAAAAAGTTGGGAGAGTTGAGTCCCGTGACAACCAAGCAGGATTCGGCGGTGAGTGCTAGTAATTATGCCGATATTTTAAAAGATGCGGAGGTGCATGAAGGGATGTTTAAAATATTCAAGAAAAAACAGAAAGTGTATTTTGAAATACCTCAATGTTTGTTGGATAAGGAAATGTTGCTTTCTTCACGGGTAACAGCTACAAGTAATAATACCGACGTGTCGGGAGGAGAAATGCCTCTTCATCCGTTATTGGTGAAATTTACACGGGATGATGAACAAGTGTATTTACATCGGTTGAGTCCGTTGAATCAATGCGACCCGATGTCCCCGATTTATCAATCATTGCAAAGAAATAATGTCGAGCCAATAATGGAGGCTTTTAAAATCGTGTGTGAGAATGCAGATTCTACCGGAATTGTGATTGATGTTTCTTTTTTCTTTTGTTCGGACCAGAAAGAATTAAGTCCTTTTAAACCGCGAACCCCGTTGAGTTTTATTCTTGGGGAGAATCCTTTGGAGGGGAGTTTTTCTAGTGATAAATCGACGATATTAGAAGTGAAATCATTTCCTTTAAATCTGAACATTAAAAGTCGGTTAGTGTATACCGTTGATGATTATCCTTTTACAGCTATTATGACTCGTTCGATCATTCTGTTACCGGATGAGCCTATGAGACCGCGTATATCTGATGTCCGAATCGGGTATTTCCCGTTACGAAAACATATTTATACGGAAAAGGTGGACGAGTTGAAAAAAGTAGATTATATCCAACGATGGCGAATCGAGCCTAAAGATGAGGATGTGGAGCGCTATCGTAATGGAGAACTTGTGGAACCGAAGAAGCCGATCGTGTGGTACATTGATCCCGCTATTCCGGAACGATGGAGAAAATACATTAAGTTAGGGGTTGAAGATTGGCAAGCGGCCTTTGAAGAAATTGGTTTTAAGAATGCGATAGTAGCTAAAGACTATCCGGTGGATGATCCAAATTTTGATCCGGATGATATTCGTTACTCGTGTTATCGCTATATTACGACAGAAACAGCCAATTCAATGGGTCCGGCTTGGATTGATCCTCGTTCGGGAGAAATCATACAAGCTGATGTATTATTCTACCATAACGTGATAAAGTTGTTGCATAATTGGCAATTTGTTCAATTAGCTCAGGTTGACCCTAAAGTGAGGACAAAAGTGTTTGACGAGGAAACGATGGGGCGAGCATTGCGGTATGTTGCGGCTCATGAAATTGGTCATACACTTGGGTTGATGCATAATATGGGGGCATCTTATGCTTACCCGGTAGATTCTTTGCGTTCCGTGACATTTACTCGGAAATATGGAACAACTCCTTCTATCATGGATTACGCTCGTTTTAATTATGTGGCGCAACCGGGAGACGAAGGTGTAAATTTACTTCCCCCACTTTTGGGTGTTTATGATAAATACGCCATAAAATGGGGATATGCGCCTATTGCAGTAGAGAGTCCGGAGGCAGAACGTCCGATTCTGAATCAATGGATACAAGAAAAGCAAGATGATCCGATGTATCATTATGGACCTCAGCAGTTTTCTTTGTTTTCGATTGTAGATCCGTCTGCTTTATCTGAATCTTTGGGTAATGATTGTATGAAAGCTAATCGTTACGGGATTGAAAACTTGAAATATATTACGAGCCATTTGTTAGAATGGACGTATGATGAAGGAGAGACTTTTGAGAAGAACTTTATCGGGAAATATTCGGTCAATACAGGAGGTATATTGAACATATTCTCGTTTATTTGGGAGGTGTTTATTTGGATGCTCCGGTTATGGGTGATCAAAAGAAAGCTTATAAATTCGTGAGCAAGGAAAAACAACAGGAAGCATTAGCTTTTATATTAGAACAATTACGGGCATTCCCAGATTGGTATTGTCAACCTGAAATAGAACGAAATTTCTCATTCGGGAATACAAAAGTGGCAGAGTATATGGGATTGGTTGTTGGTTCTTTAACGTCAAGTGGTATATTATCAAATCTTTCAGTATGGGAAAAACAGGATGGTAAAGATGCTTATACGCCAGTCGAGTATATGGACGATGTTTATAATCTGGTGATGGAACCAACGCTAAAACGTCAGGATCTTAATCATTACGAACGGGTGATGCAGTACAATTACATCTTGTCATTAATGATGGCTGAGGGAAAAGGGATTACAGGAGAGAAAGGACGACGTTCTTTGGTTGAAGGTGATCATGCTGATATATGTTCTTGTTCGACGAGCCATTTGCATGAACGTATGGCTATGAGTCCAGTCGATGGTTCTGACACGAGAATAGTGGCGAATGCTGTTTATCATTATGAGTTGGAAAAAGTTTATAAATTACTAAAACGAGTAATGAATTCTGGAGACCGGGATACACGGGCACATTATCGTAATTTGTATTTCGAGGTATCGAAGTTTTTCGAGAATTAGAATAAGGACGAGATTGATTGAAAAGTTAAATTTTTGGTCAATCTCGCTAATACAATTTTCCGTTGTCTAGTCATACCTTTGAAATTTTCTTAAAATCAAGTGTATGGGACGGTTATATGTATTAATTTTTTTGATTAAGAAGGAGCAATCAGAAAAATTAGTTTCCAATGATTTCCGAGGATTTTATTGATATTACGTGTTAACGAATTTGTCGAGGAAAAGAGATCGGTTAATATTGGCATCCAATTTATAGATAAATTTGAACAAAACATTCATTTCTGTATCAGTGTGGAGTGTTTAAAAATTAAGATTGTTAAAATTTAAGTGATTCTCATGTAAAAAGAGGGATTCGGGTGAAACATACAATATGTTTAGTCCGTATATAACACCGTAAATATTAAATATTTCACGGATTAGAGAGAAAAAGAATGAGAAGGTTATAAATTTTTATTTAAAGGGGAGATTTGATTCGTTTTTGTAAGTAAAATAATTAATTCATGTTAAATATTAAGTTAAAATCGACTTTTGAGTCACCCTTTTTGCTCCTAAAGGTGTTATATGGGTGTAAGTTCAAATTTAAGTATCAAGTATTATGTTGAAAATTGTATTAATCGTAGGTGTTTTATTATTCAATCTTGTTGGAGTGCAAGCTCACGAGAAGGAGATGGATTCATTGGATAATTTAGTGAAGAAGTTCGAGGCGAATCCTGCGGACCCCCAAACGACAATTCAACTTCTGAGAGAGTTGAAAAACCAAGGGAAGCCGAATCGTGATGTTGTGAACAGGTATTTTCAGACTCAAAAAGAGGCGGATTACTTGAAGGATTATAACTGGTCGATTATCCGGGATTACGTGGATGATGTGAATGCTCCCCAGATTAAATATTTGTTTAACAATCAGTCCAAGTTCATGCAGAACTTCTCGAAGGATGATGTGTTCCAGAAGTTGGATAACGTGTTTGTCGGTCATTTGGAACAATACTACAACAGTAACAAGATCGAGTATAACAAGTATCTGGATTTCTTGAAGAGTAGCGGTTACGAGCATTATGACGTGGTGGCTGACTATTTTTACATCAAGCAATTGCGGGCAGAGCGTAAGTCAGAAGATTATTTCTACAAGGCTAGAAAATTATTCCGTTATTTCCCCGAGAACAGGAAAATGATCAAGGAGATCACCGATGGTGCGTTGGAGATCATGAATGATGTTTCCCGTTTGAAGGTGATTCAGTTGTGGGCAGGTAAGACCGTCGAGTCAAAGAAAGATTTTGATGCCCTTTATAATTATGCCTTGATCTCTAACAAATGTGGTTTCGAGGATGTTGCTAAAAGATATGCTAAGATTGCTACTTCTTTGGCAGAAGAGTCTTCTAACCAGACCATGATGGAGAAGGCAAAGAAATTGTTGCAGTTGGTAAACTAGAATTTGTAACAAAAATATAGCAGGGGGTGATCGTCATGATTACTCCCTTTTTTTGTATCTTCGCAATCTGAACAGATAAGATTGAAAATGGAAAAGAAAGGTTTGATTGTTGCCGTTGACGGCCATTCTTCTACGGGAAAAAGCACGGTATCCAAAATACTGGCTGCACGTTTGGGGTACACGTATATTGACACGGGAGCCATGTACCGGATCGTGACGTTGAAAGCAATGCGTGAAGGATTAATCCGAAACGGGAACGTGGATGATGAAAAATTGAAAGAAGTTCTTCCGACAATTATTTTCGGTTTTAAATATAACGAGGAAAAAAAACGTTATGAATCTTACATGAATGGCGAGTATGTAGAGGTAGCCATTCGCGGATTAGAGGTTTCTGATAACGTGAGTTTGATCGCCGCGTTGCCTTACGTGCGGGAGTTGCTTGTTGAGAAACAACGGGAGATGGCAAAAGAGGGTGGTGTAATCATGGATGGACGGGATATTGGGAGTGTCGTGTTTCCTCACGCGGAGGTGAAGTTCTTTATGACGGCAAGTCCTGAAGTACGGGCTCAACGACGTTACAAGGAACTGATCGAGAAGGGGGAGCAGGTGACTTATGAAGAAGTGGAAGCGAATGTCCGGAAACGGGATTATATAGATGAACACCGGGAAACAAGTCCTTTGGTGAGAACGTCGGATGCTGTGTTGATTGATAATGGCGATATGACCGTGGAGGAAGAAGTGGAAGAGATGTTAAAGATCATTCGTTCGAAATATGAAAGTAGAAATTGACGAAAATTCCGGTTTCTGTTTTGGGGTTGTGAATGCGATTGCCAAGGCGGAGGAAGAGTTGCAACATGGAAGATTATATTGCATAGGAGATATTGTGCATAATAGTTTGGAGGTGGAGCGATTAAAACAACTGGGATTAAGTACGATAGATCATGATGAGTTTGCCCGGTTGAAGGCGTGTCGTGTGTTGTTTCGGGCTCATGGTGAACCACCGAGTTCATACGAACTGGCAAAGAAGAACGGGATTGAGGTGATCGATGCCTCGTGTCCCGTGGTATTGAATTTGCAGAAGAAAATACGAGAGGCATACGAGGAAGTGAGAGCGAACGGGGGGCAGATCGTGATTTATGGAAAAAGAGGACATGCCGAGGTGAACGGGTTGGTAGCACAGACGAATGATGAGGCGCTGATTATCGAGCAAGAGGAAGATTTGAAATCCATTGATTTTTCTCGTCCGGTAATCCTGTTTTCCCAAACGACCAAGAGTCTGGATGGTTTCAAGCGTGTCGTGGAGTTGGTGAAGGAGAATGCGAGGGCCTCCGTGGTAGTAAATGATACAATCTGCCGTAAGGTAGCCAATCGAATCCCGCAGTTGAAAGATTTTGCGGCAAGACATGATGTGATCTTGTTTGTTAGCGGGGAGAAGAGTTCCAATGGGAAGCAACTTTTCGAGGTTTGTCGGGAGGTGAATTCCCGGACTTATTTTGTGCAGGGGGTGAAAGACCTGCGTGATGAGATGTTTGATAAAGCCGATAGTGTCGGGATCAGTGGAGCTACTTCAACACCGAGGTGGGTGATGGAAGAGATAAAGGAGGAGTTGGAAGCTAAAAGTTAAAAACTAAAAGCTAAAAAAATAAATTATAGAATTGGGAGTATAGAGATTAACATTTTTAATTTCCAATTTTCAATTAAACATTGTTTTTATGGGAAAGATTAAAAAAATAGGAGTTTTAACTTCAGGAGGCGATGCTCCGGGAATGAATGCCGCTATTCGGGCGGTTGTGAGGGCCGCTATTTTTAATGGCTGGTATTTACGATGGATATGAGGGATTGATCGAGGGAAATATTGTGCGTATGCATTCCCATGACGTGAGTAATATTATTCAACGAGGAGGAACGATCTTAAAGACGGCCCGTAGCGAGGAATTCCGTACGCCGGAGGGACGTACGAAAGCTTACGAGAAGATGCAGGAATTGGGAATTGATGCATTGGTCGTGATTGGTGGGGATGGAACTTTTTCCGGAGCTCGGTTGTTCTGTCAAGAGCATAACGTGCATATTGTCGGGATTCCCGGTACGATAGATAATGATCTTTACGGGACGGATTACACGATTGGATATGATACGGCGGTAAACACCGTGGTGGATGCCGTGGATAAGATCCGGGATACGGCAAGCGCTCATAATCGTTTGTTCTTTATCGAGGTTATGGGACGGGATGCCGGATTTATTGCGTTACGGTCGGCCGTGGCTACGGGGGCCGAGGCTGTTCTGGTTCCGGAAATCGAGACGGATTTGAATGACTTGGATCGTTACCTGGAACATGATTATAAACCTCATAAGTCAAGTGGTATCGTGATCGTGGCAGAAGGTGATAAATCAGGTGGAGCGTATACGATTGCCGATCAGATCGCTAAGAAACATCCCGAATATGATGTGCGAGTAACTGTTCTAGGTCATATCCAAAGAGGAGGATCTCCTTCCGCTTTTGACCGCGTGACGGCTAGTACGTTGGGAGTGGCGGCAGTGGATGCTTTGTTGGATGACCAGACCAGTATCATGGTTGGGATTATGAATAAGGATATTGTTCATGTTCCTTTTAACAAGGCTATCAAGAATTCAAAACCGTTAAATCATAATTTGTTAGATATTACGGAAGTCTTGTCTATTTAAAATCTAAAATTAATTCGTTTGTTGTACGCGGATGTCATTATCCCTCTGGGAGTGGAAAGTTTTTTTACTTATTCGGTACCGGAAGAATATGAACATTCGGTACCGGTAGGTGCGCTCGTGGTTGTTTCATTTGTTAAGAATAAACGTTACACGGGTGTTGTCTATGCGTTGCATACGAATCCGCCTGTCGGATTTGAAACAAAACCGATAGAACGAGTTATCGAGGAAGGATTCGCTCTTTCTGGTTCTCATTTGAAATTTCTATTGTGGCTCAGTGAGTATTACATGACACCACCGGGAGAGGTTATGCGTGCAGCATTACCTGTTTCGATGCGCTTGGAGAGTTACACGAGTTTGAGTTTGGTGAACGGCTGGGAAGAACGGTTGGTAGATGAAAGTGAATTAAGCCGGGAAGAGAAGGAGATCATGGGAGTATTTCGAGAAAGAGGTGAGATATGTATGGCCGAAGTCGAAAAACTCTTGAGGAGAAAGGATGTCTATGTTGCAGTTCGAGCCTTATTGGAAAAAGAAATTATCGGAATCAAGGAGTCGGTAGATGATCTGTTCAAGCCTAAAATTGAACGTTTGGTGAGATGGAAACGAAAGTTCACAAGTGAGGAACTGGACGAGATTCTTGATAGCTTAAAACGGGCGAGGGCTCAATACAAAATGCTGTGTGATTGGGTGTATTATAGCGACGAGCATCGAGTCGAGGGGTTGCCTAGAACGGAGTTTATTCAGAAAATCGGTAGTTCAGCCTCAGCCTTGAAAGGATTGTGTGAACGGGGCGTGTTGGAAATTGTTGTGCAGGAAGTCAGCCGTTTAGAGGTATCTAAAGAGGAAGTGGAGGATGTACACGCTTTGTCGGGGGCGCAAGAAAAGGTTTTTGGCGACATTCAAGGGTATTACAAGGAGAAGGATTGTGTCTTGTTGCAGGGCGTAACTTCTTCGGGTAAGACTGAAATATATATTCATCTGATACAAGAGACGCTAAGGCAAGGAAAACAGGTGTTGTACTTGTTGCCGGAAATTGCGTTAACGGTACAGATCGTGAAACGCCTGCGACGGGTCTTTGGAGATCAAGTCGGCGTTTATCATTCGGGAATGGCAGATAGTACCCGGGCAGAGATGTGGCGTAAACAGAATGGCATGAACCCTTATCCCGTGGTGTTGGGTGTGCGGTCATCCGTGTTCTTGCCTTATAAACAATTGGGTTTAGTTATTGTTGACGAGGAGCATGAAAGTTCTTACAAGCAAAAAGAACCGGCACCCCGCTATAACGGTCGTGATGCCGCCATAATGCTTGGAAAGATGAGTGGGGCAAAAATATTGTTAGGTTCTGCAACACCTTCTTTTGAAAGTTATCAGAATGCCCTAAGCGGGAAATATGGTTTCGTGCAACTGACAACCCGTTACGGGGAAGTGATGATGCCGGAACTGTTGTTCGTGGATATGAAGGAATATCGTCGTAAAAAGATGATGAAAGGGAGTTTTACTCCGGTTTTGTACGAGGAAATGAAACGGGTGTTGGAGAACGGGATGCAGGTGATTTTATTCCAGAATAGACGGGGATATTCGACTTATTTACAATGTGACCGTTGCGGTTCCATCCTGAAATGTAAACATTGCGATGTGAGTATGACTTATTATCGCTACCGGAACACGTTGAATTGTCATTATTGCGGGAGCCTGCGGGCTGTTCCGGCCGTGTGTCAGGAGTGTGGGCAGGGACATTACGTGAATCGTACTCCGGGAACGGAACGGATCGAGGAAGACGTGAAACAGTATTTTCCGGAGGCCCGGATTGCCCGAATGGACTTGGATGTGATGAGTAATAAGGCAAAGTTCAGGGCTTTAATCGATGATTTTGAAAGTGGAAATTTGGATGTGCTGATCGGCACACAGATGGTTTCGAAAGGGTTGGATTTTGAACGGGTGAAACTTGTCGGGGTGATGGATGCCGATAGTCTGATGGGATTTCCCGATTTCCGGGCAGAGGAGCGAGCTTATGATATGTTGATGCAAGTGAGTGGACGCAGTGGACGAAAAGGTGAGCGCGGAAAGGTGGTAATTCAGGTAACAGATATGCAAAGTCGAGTGTATCAGTTGGTGAGGAAGGAAAACTATAGAGAGTTTTACACTCAGTTATCCCAAGAACGGGAAATGTTTAACTATCCCCCCTTTTCCCGGTTGATTCAGGTAGAGTTGAGGCATGTGGATGAGGTGGTTTTGAGAAATGCCGCGAACGAGTTAGCTAGGTTGCTGCGGGAACGGTTGGAACGTAGGGTATGCGGCCCGGCAGAACCGGATGTGTCCCGGGTTAGAAAAATGTATCGGATACAAATTCTGATAAAGGCGGAACAAGGTCTTTCCCTGTCAAAATTGAAAGCTTTCTTAAAGCAGAAAAGTGATGAATTGGTGAAAACTCCTATTGGTAGGGGAGTGCGTATTTATTTCGATGTAGACCCGTTATAATTGGGGTGTATTTTGTCGCTAGTATCGGACGTTGAGCATGATTTATTTCTTATCTTTGTTTGGAACGAAGGCCGTTCCGACTGTTTCGTCGAAAAATAGTATAGGTTATTGTTAAGTCGTAAAACCTTGATTTTTGCTTACTTTTTGAGAGTGGTCTGTTAACAAGTGTGTCATGAGAAAAGGTGAAATGTTAAAAAATAGGCCATATATTAGTAATGTTCTGCATTTTAAGAGGAGATTAGAAATTATTTGGGAAAACCTTAAAATTTGTTTTAACATTATTTAGTGTCTTTGATTTTAACATTTGGCGGAATAATCTCTATTTTTGGAAAAACAGAAAACGGTGAAGATATAGATTCTCTTTTTGAGGAGATTGAAACCGAAGTGGAATATTTACGTTAGACAAAGTAGTAATATAAATCAATATAAAAATCGATGATATGAATACGGTTGATATCAAAGCATTGAATGAGCGCATACAGCAAGAGAGTTCTTTTGTGGATATGATTAGTATGGAGATGAACAAAGTGATCGTCGGACAGAAACATCTGGTAGAAGGACTGATGATCGGTATGCTTTCTAATGGACATATTTTGTTGGAGGGAGTTCCCGGTTTGGCGAAGACCTTGGCGATAAATACGCTGGCACACATTATTAATGCTAAATTCAGTCGAATCCAGTTTACCCCGGATTTGTTACCGGCTGACGTTGTCGGTACGATGATTTATTCTCAGAAAAGAGAAGAGTTCGTGGTGAAGAAAGGACCGATTTTCGCTAACTTTATTCTGGCGGATGAGATTAACCGGGCCCCGGCGAAAGTGCAATCGGCTTTGTTGGAGGCGATGCAGGAGCGTCAGGTGACTATCGGGGATATGACTTACAAGTTGGAAGAACCATTCTTGGTAATGGCAACCCAGAATCCGATCGAGCAGGAAGGTACTTATCCTCTTCCCGAAGCTCAGGTTGACCGTTTCATGTTGAAAGTGGTTATTGATTACCCGAAAAAAGACGAAGAAAAATTGATCGTTCGTCAGAATTTGGAGAAAATTTATCCCCAGTCTAACACGATCCTACAACCGGAAGATATTCTGCGGGCTCGTGAGGTAGTGAAGGAGGTTTACTTGGACGAGAAGATCGAGAAATATATTGTTGACATCGTGTTTGCAACACGTTACCCGCAAGAGCATGGCTTGGAAAAATTCGTTTCCATGATTGCTTACGGGGCATCTCCTCGTGCTAGTATCAGTTTGGCCAAAGCAGCACAAGCGTACGCTTTCATTAAACGTCGCGGATATGTAATCCCGGAAGATGTTCGTGCTGTTTGTCATGACGTTCTGCGTCATCGTATCGGTTTGAGCTACGAGGCTGAAGCGAATAACTTGACCAGCGAGGATATTATCAGTGAAATTTTGAACACGGTAGAGGTACCTTAGTGATTGAAGACCGATTAATTTACGATTTGTGAAAACCGATTTACGATTAAAAAAGCATTGATTTGCGGTTGGAGATCATAAATCTAAAATCATAAATTAAGGGGGCTGGAATTTAAAATCTAAAATTCTTAAATCTAAAATTAACTAAGGTGGAGACTTCAGATTTATTAAAACGTGTCAGGCAGATAGAGATAAAGACTCGGGGGTTATCGAGTAATATCTTCGCCGGGGAGTATCACACGGCTTTTAAAGGTCGGGGAATGACGTTTAGCGAGGTGCGGGCCTATCAATACGGGGATGACATCCGAAGTATTGACTGGAACGTGACCGCTCGTTATAACCATCCTTACGTGAAGATATTCGAGGAGGAACGTGAGTTGACCGTGATGTTGTTGATTGATGTGAGTGCCTCGCGTAATTTCGGTACAGTGTCGAAACTGAAAAAGAATCAGATTACTGAGATTGCGGCCGTGTTGGCTTTCTCTGCCATTCAGAACAACGATAAGATTGGCGTGATCTTCTTTTCTGACCGGATCGAGAAATTTATTCCGCCGAAGAAAGGACGGACGCATATTTTGCATATCATCCGGGAACTAGTGGATTTTTATCCGGAACACAAGGAAACGAATATCTCTGTGGCGTTGCAATATCTGACAAACGCTATCAAGAAACGGTGTACTTGTTTCCTGATTTCCGATTTCATGGATGATCACGATTTCGAACACCCGTTGATTATTGCCAATAAGAAGCATGACGTGGTGGCTTTGCAATTGTACGATCGTAGAGAGAAAATATTGCCTCCTGTCGGGTTGATGTA
>ENA-ORSY01001277-ORSY01001277.1-human-gut-metagenome-genome-assembly--contig:-NODE-1277-length-18591-cov-3.600129_pt1 | contig 18591 bp, 9 predicted proteins | sample MGYA00242193_ERZ509160 | MGnify/ENA primary metagenome ERZ509160 (study PRJEB26280, sample SAMEA2338670) | human gut metagenome | biome: human gut; feature: human-associated habitat; material: faeces...
AATGTCTCGAAACCGACCCAGGCAAACATGCCTTTCGAAAAGCGGAAGCTTTCCGGCATAGAAAGAAGCGCATCGGCCACCCTGCGGTGGAACACGCGAAAATCGGAGGCATCGGACATGACATTGAGCCGAGAAGTTGCATCGAACGTTTTGTAGAACGCGTGCTTGAAGAAGCTCAGCACCGCACCTTCGTTTCGATGCTCTTGGAATGCGGCTACGCAATCGGCGCTAGGGTTGGCCTGCAGCATGCGGTACATTTCAAGCAACGTTGCAGGAGGCTGTTGCAAGTCTGCGTCCATCAGGCCAACCGCATCCCCTTCGGCATATTGAAGGCCTGCGAGCAGGGCGCTTTCCTTGCCGAAGTTGCGGGAAAAATCGACCACGACGATACGTTCAGCCGATGCAGGAGTGGGCAGCTCATGCAGCAGGTGCGACGTACCGTCGGAGCTGCCGTCGTTCACCAAAACCAGCTCGTACGACACTCCCGAGGTGGCAAAAGCATCATCCACCGCGCTGAACAGCAGCGGCAGCGATCCTTCTTCGTTGTAGCATGGCACGACAATGGAAAGATCCACCGCAAGCCCCCTTTTCGCTTGATTACCGCGTCCGATTGTACGCCTAGCAGCAAAGCAAACCTAGCGTGTTGCCGAAATGCAACATCTTGGGAAAATAGGGCAGCTACCGTTTTCCCGCTTTCGATTTGGCGTCAGGTTGCAATGGAACCTGCGCGTGGGGTTCGGTACCAGCCGCTTTGCCATTGGCGGGAAAACGGGACCTGCCCCCCATTTTCTCACCTGCCGGATTTCAGTTTCACAAACACGTTGTGCAGAGCGCCGTTCTTGGCAGCATGAATAGCACCGCCTAGCGCCAGGCACTTCGACGCATTACGCTGCTGCAGGGGCTTCAAGCACAGGCGCAACGCCTGGCTGTCGGCTTGCGCACAGGGCACCAACTCGTTGAACAACTCATCGGCGAACACACCTTGCAACCATTCCTTCTGCGCAGAGCCGCTCATGCCGCTTTCCTTCTGCTTGTTGCGCTCCAGCGCCGAAAGAATGTAGCGCGCATACAGGGCGCCCAGCGTGGCCTTGGCGCTGGCATCAAGCAAACCCCATGAATCCAGCTGGTTGCGCAGCATTTCAATGCGCGCGCGATGCACCTCATAGTAACGCGGTACAAACTTGCTGGTTAGGTTGCCCGTCTCGCGCTTGGCGTAGCGATATAGCGGTGCACCAATCACGTTCAGGCCAGGCAAATCTTGGAACACGCGGATGTTGAATTCGATATCTTCGATAAGCGGCAAGTCTTCGGTAAAGGTAAAGCCGCCCTGCTGCAGGTAGCTGCGCTCGTACACCTTGTTCCAGGCGTAGCCGTAATGCGTACCCTTTTCGAACTCCAACACGTGCTTACGCAGCTTGGTTTTTCCCAAATGCGCCGATTCCTGGCTGAAAGTGAATTCCTGCACGCGTTCCACCTTGCCACCAGCATCGTAGAATTCTTCCACATGGCCCACCATAACCACTGGCGCTTCGTGCTGCTGAAGCGAGTTATACACACTCTGCAGAAAGGTGAAATCATAGCGATCGTCGGGGTCGGGAAACCACACATAGCGCCCCCGAGCAGCGGCAAAACCCGTATTGCGCGCCGCCGAAAGCCCTCGGTTCACCTCGTGCGATACAACGCGAATGCGCGCGTCGGCGGCGGCGAACTGCTGCGCGATGGCCAAGCTGCCGTCGGGCGAGCAATCGTTCACGACGATGACTTCCCAATCGGTGAACAGCTGGTCCTGCAAATCGCCCAAGGCGGCGGCAAGGTAGGGCTCGGAGCTATACGTGGGCAGAACAACCGAAAAGAACGGGGCGGTAGAGGGTTGGGCTGGGACGTCTGCAGTGCTCACCGAGCCCGAAGCTTCCGCAGCGCCTGCACCGCTACGGGCAGCATCGGCATAGGCAGCTGCATCGCCGCGCCCATGCGCAGCGGCAGCGTCCGCGGCATCGACGCTCACGGCACCATTACGCCCCCGCGAGGCGGACGTACCGTTCGCTTCGCCCTTGCCGTGATGTCGTTTTCCCATATGCCCAGCGCCCCTCATGAACTCTAAACGCTTCGGCGTCAGCGCGCGCCGCTATTCCGAATACTTGCTTATGTCAGATATCTTAACAACTACAACGCCGTCGATGGTTGTCACCGAATCATTGGCAGGATACAGCGACATGTTCGCGAATTCACTGGAGCAAATAACCTTGGCGCATTCGTCAAACGAGCAGTAATTGAAGCTCTGCCCCGCAAACTGCTTCATTATCACGTCCCAAGAACGCATGTTGTTCTGGTAATGATTGTCCCAAACCATGCCCCACTTCGCATAGCTGCTTGCGTGAACGTAGGAATCGCTGGTGTTTGGAAAGTTGCCCGCTTCGGGCTTGCCGGCGATCAATACCTTCGCGCCCGCTTGCACATCGGGGTTTGCACCAAGCACGCCGGCAATTCGGGTGGCCAAAGAAGCGGTTTGGTTCTGGCATGCCTGCATAACCTCGGCATCCGCATTCGACTGCAGCGCGTACGACCACGCCCCTACGGCAATAAGGCAACAGCAGCCGACGGACATAGCCTTCGCGGGCATGCGCAGGCGCACATTGCCTCGGTCGGGCGAATCGAGCAAAAGCTGCACCAACAGGGGCAGAAGCAGAAAAGAAACCATGAAACCGCCCAGCATAAGCAGGGTGGGATACCCGTAGCTGGGAACGATAACCAGAATAACGTTGGCAGCAAAGGGGATAAGCACAACGCAAAGCAGCGCCATAGCGGTCGCCCCCAAACGCTTCACACCGTTCATCGTAGCAAGACGGACAAACGCAACCGCCACAACAATCATGCAGGCAGCCGCCACGTACACCCAGCCGAAATGGTTCCCGAAAATGCCGTGGCTAAAGAAGCCGTCGAAAAAGGCAACGTAAGCGCTGGGGACAGACGACGTCAAAGAACCAAGAATGCTGCCAGCGCCAACCGAGGAAGCTCCGCCATAAGCGGAAAGGCCAATGCCTAGCACAAACAGCGAAATCTCGGTAAGCGCGTAGTACAGTACGGCACCAGCCGCGCACACCGCAATGGCAACACCGAAGAACACCGCAAGCTGCTTGGCACCGAGCGAATCGGCGCTGAAGCCTTCTTCACGGTAGGGGTTCTGAGCTTCGCCACGAGCATCGCATGCCGGCGACGCCAGCGATTCAGAGCCGCCGCCCATAAGAGCGCGAATCATCACCAACAGCACCGCAACGCAAAACACGCCCAGGCTCGCTTGATAGCAACCGAGCGAAAACGCCAACAACGCAACCGCCCCAACAAGGGCAACTGGCTTGCCAACAGCCCCAACGCGCCCTACCAGGCATGCTGCCAGCACCGCGCATAAAAACGAGAGCGCATACGAATTCGAGCAGTAGTAGTACGTGATGCAGCAGGAAACGAAGGGCGAAGCGATGAACAGAATCGAAGAAGCGTACCGCAAGCAAGCGCGCTTGATGCCCAGCCTATCTATCAGCGCAACAACGCCCAGCGTAAACAGGGCAATGGTGATTGCGGAGGTAAGAATAGGCGAGCACAGCCCAAACTTAGCGCAGGCAGCAAACAGCAAGCCCCAACGCCCCAAGCTAATATCCCAAGCATGCGGAATAAAGCTTCCGTATCCATTGGGGTTGCTCAAAGAAACAACCGCATCGGAGTTCGAAAGGCCGTTCAGGTACATCTGCGCATGGCATATCATGCCCACCGCAAAGCACACCACCAACAGCTTTAAATTGCGCACAAACCAGAGCTTCACCTTGGAAAACCCCGTTTTCTCTGCCGTTGATTCACTTTCTAACCCCAAGATAACCTCCCGATGCTTTCAGCGGGAACCTGGTACCTGTCCCTTTTTCCATCACGGAAAGTCTACTCCCCCTCAAGGTTATTCGCCTCGAGTTTCAGATCCTGTTACCAACAAAGCGTTTAACAGCAACATGGGAAACAGCATTCATCAAACAAGCCACCGGCACATGGGGCCCATTAGCCCCAGCCCATTTTTATCTCTTTTTGCCAGAGACGCACCGGCGGAACAGGCAACCCGAGCCATAACCTTTATCATAGAAATGTTGAACAAAAACGCACGCTGCGCAGCAATAGCGAAAGGATCCGCCGTGCCCGCAATTAGCTTGCTTATACCCATTTACAACGTGGAGAAATACCTGCGCGAATGCCTAGATTCCGTGCTGGCCCAAAGCTTCACCGATTTCGAGGCAATCTGCATTAACGACGGCAGCACCGACAGTTCTCGCGCCATTGTGCAGGAATACCTTGATGCGGACGGCCGCTTTCGCGTGATTGACAAGTCCAATTCCGGCTATGGAGCATCCATGAACCAAGGACTTGATGCGGCAACGGGCAAATACGTAGCCATCTTGGAATCGGACGATGCGTTCACGCCCGACGCGTTGGAGGTGCTGTACAACCTGGCAACCACGTACAACGCACAGGCGGTAAAGGCTGACTTCTGGTTCTACTGGAGCCAGAACGAAAAGCTGGAGCCCTGCCATGTAATTAGCGAAGGGCTCTGCGGCAAGCTGGTTAACCCTCAGGAAGTGTTTGAGCCTTTCTATGCAAAGCCATCTATTTGGTCGGGCATGTACAACCGCACCTTCCTACAGGAAAATGACATTCGCTTCCTGGAGACGCCAGGAGCATCGTATCAGGATGCTGGCTTTGCCTTTAAGGTATGGGCCGCCGCCGAACGCGCTGCGTTTAGCTCTACTCAAATTTTGAAGTACCGCCAAGACAACGAAGCTTCATCGGTAAATTCCCCCGGCAAGGTGTATTGCGTGTGCGACGAGTACGCCGAAATGCAGCGCTGGCTTGATGCGCGCCCGGCAAAAAAGCAGCATCTACAAGGCGTGCTGGAGCGCATGAAATTCAACAGCTACCTGTGGAACTACGATCGCCTTTCCGCCGAACTGCGCGCCGAATTTTTGAAGCACGCCGCGCAGGAGCTGAAGGCCGATTTGGACGCCGGCCGCGTTGACCTGGCGCTGTTTGAACCTTGGGCCGAAGCCGACCTTCGCGCGCTAATCAAAGATCCCGAAACATTCGCAAAGTGCCGCACTGAATACGCAGCGCCCGGCAAGCTGAATACCTTCAAGCACTACTACCGCATTGGCGGCATGCCGCTAATTGCAAAGCTGCTGAAAAACAAGGTGGCGAAGTAGCGATGGCGGTCGAAAAACCAACTGTCACCCGCGCCGAAGGCGCCCCCAAACATCCCGTTCTTTCCGTCATTGTGCCCGTATATAACGTGGAGGACTATCTGGACGCCTGCCTTGATTCGCTGCAGGCGCAGACCTTCAGCGATATCGAAATGGTTTGCGTAAACGACGGCAGCCCCGATGGCTCACGCGAAATCCTGGCAAAGCGTCAGAAGGAAGATGCGCGCATCGTTATCGTGGATAAGCCAAACGGCGGCCTTTCCTCTGCACGCAATGCGGGAATTAATGCGGCATGCGGTACCTACATTGGCTTTCTTGACGCGGACGACCGCTTCACGCCCAATGCCTGTCAACGTATTGCCGAAGCATTTGCCGAAACCGATGCCGACGTGGCGACCTTTGGCGGTTACTGCAACCCCGCAGAAGCCGCAACTCCCTGGATTACGCTGAAGCTTAGCCCAAGAGACGTGGTGTATGACGGCTTCAAGCCTGCCTTGATGTTCGAAGAACAGAGCACCCCCTACATTCGCACCGCTTGTCGCAAAGCGTTCTTGGACGAATGCGGCATTCGCTTCGAAGAGACACTACCCTTCGGCGAAGACCAGGTGTTTTTCTTCGACATTTACCCCAATTCAAGGAAAACGGCGCTGATAAGCGACAAATTGTACGAGTATCGCATTGAACGCGAAGGATCGCTTACGTCGAAAACTAATGACGACTTAGAAGCAAAGAGCCGCAAGCACTTGCCCATAACCCAGCGCATTTTCGGTACCTGGAAAAAGCGCTTTGGGCTGGATGAATACAGCACCGAGATTGTAAGCTGGTCCATCGAGTTCGTGTTGTATGGACTGTTCTGTTTGCCAGAAGGCGTACGTGATGAGCTGTTGCCCGAATACACCCGTATTTTCCGCGAGTTCTGGGGCAACGGAAGCACCAGCGCGTTGCAGCTGAAGAAGCACGACCGCAAGCTGCTGGAAGTTGCCCTGAGCGGGAAACCCGTAAGCGATACCCAAGCAATACGCCTGCGAGCAGGCTGGTTCCTGGAGAAGTACGGAGCGAAAGCCGTTTTGGGGAAAGTGTTGGGGATGAATTAAGCCAGGTCGGGCGACGCCACGATTCTATATAGCCTCATATTGCCATCGGCCAATACGGCATCAAAACCGGAAGTATCATCGGTTACGGACAGAATTCCTTCCCATTCGTCAACGTCAAACGAACCTGCATGAACAGACTCATCAAGATATAGCAACCATTTTGCGCCAGATTCCTTCACAGCCCGCTCAACATCTTGATTTGTCGCAACTTGGTTCAGAGATGTTTTAAACAAGCAATACTCATCGCTAGGAGAACCGTAGAAGGTGCGGCATTGAGTGTTGATGCCTTCCGTACCATACAGCCACACACTCCCGTCCGACGGAATGTTAACCACTAGATCGTCGCCAACATATGGCTTTACCCTCTCAATAAAATCACGTTCCGCCTGGTCAAATGCAACGGGATTTGAATACTTGTAATCCGCGTCAATCTTATCCGAGACAGACCTCATACCCGATTTCAAGCCAAATTGGCCAAGGATGGCGTCTGAGAGGATACCGAGCACAAGCAGCGATGCGCATAAAAAGCATCCGGCTTTCAATGCCGAAATTGAGGAGCGTTTCGTCAAGAGCGAGACTGCCCAGCCGAGGGAAACTGCGGCGATAGGCATTGCGGCGAGTATCGCCATACCTCCTATTCTGTTCGCCCCTACATACCAGAAGCCGCATAATAACTGTCTTATCGGGTCGTCAACAGAAGCGCACACATAGTAAAGGAAGCAGATGATCAAATACGAGAAAAGGATCCATAAATAGGATCTCTTTCTAAAAATGATTAATAACGCACCAACAAAAACCAAAGCAGCTAAAACCGGTTGTGGCGCGAATGTTCCCGAACCAAACGAAAGCAGGAGAATGTTAATAAGCCCTTGGAAATGCGTTGCGCAAACATCGCGCTGACACTGCACAACTGATTGCATAAATGGAAGGGAGTAGGCGAAATACCACGCTGCTGCTATCGCAAAGCATACAGCGAGAGATGCAAGCACCCCACAAACGACCCCATTGCAAATTGCCTTCCGCCAAGCGAACTGGAACAAAAGAGGGATGCAAAGAACGCCAGCGGTAAACAACGCATTGGTCTGGCATACCGCAAGGCAGAAACCGGCAACCACGAGCATAGCCACCGAACCAAGAACGGGAAGCCTTTCGCTTTGCGAATCAAGAACGCAGAGCACCACATAAAGAAAGGAGGGAACCAAAGCAAATGAAAGCAGATTTGCATCATATTGCCCATAAACCAAAAAATTCCAGGGAAAGCATGCAAATAGATTACACACTATGGCTCCGGCTAGCATGCTTGCTTCGTCATTCGCAAACAGTCGGGACATAAATAACCACGACGACAAAGGGAAAGACACCGCGCAAATCACAAAATTTATAGCGTTATAGGCAACAGTGACCGGGACGGAGGTTGCCCCCCGAAATCAATGCTGTAACAATATGCCAAGCTGCAGGATAAAAACCGCCCTTCCCATTAGCGATTACGTCGGGATACACAGATGCAGACAGTACGGAATAATGCCCAGACTGCAGCATTGCCTGAGCGCATTGGAGATGGAAGGTGGTGTCAGTCTGAACAGAAAACGAAGTTGCCCCATCTATGTTCGCCAAATAAACAACAACTGTTACCAGAGTGCCCATCAAAACATAAGCGCCGAAACCGAGCCAACTCCTTCGAGTCTCTCGCGCTAAAGGCTTACGGAATATCAAAAAAATGATGATACTTACCAATAGAGCAAGAGAAGGAAGGACAAACCAGGAAAGGCTCAAGGGGAAAGCTATTACGCCCAGCAAAACCAGGAGGGCGATCGTAAGTACAGGAGCAAAAGCAAGCGAGTTTGCCGAAGAGGAAAAATAAACCCTACCGAGCAAATAGCCTGGAAGATAGAGCAAAATCAGAGCAAACATGGCGGCAAGCACAAAGCTCCCCCACATATACAGCCTCCCTTCGATCTAAAGCTGGAATTTATCGGTGCCAAAATCGCATTCTTGGCACTTGGCAGACAAAGCAACCCGGCGCATGGACTAGCCAACCAACAACCAGAACCACTTAAGCATGCCTGATTTTTTACGGTTAATTGAATTTTTCACGAACATGCTGAACAGACTTGTAGAAACGAGACGATTCCGCTTTTTTCGCAAGACGCACAACAGCGGTAGGTCGACCACCCTCCATGAGCGTTTTCAGCGGAGTCAGAAAATGAACAGCGTTCCCATTTTCCTTATCGAACGAAATCAGAGACGGATCAAGACTCGATTGCATCTTGGTCAACTCTAACATTACTTCTTCATCGTCAAGGTTCTGCTCGATTGCAGCAAGATAATCGCCTTCGACCCTATTGATCAAACGCGTATATAAAAGCCCTAGTTTCCGCTCTTCCGCGAAGGCGATATTGTGAGCAATCCCCTTGAGAATATCGCGCGTCTTCCTGGCAGTCCAATCTGATTCTTTATAGTCAACGCGATAACAGTAAACCACCTCAGGGATCAAATAGTACTGCCCCGCACAGCTCATCGCATCAACGAAAAAGACAGGGTCTTCATACCATCGTAGACTGGGAAACTTAATTTCGTGCTCGACAAGAAATGACCTTTTGTAGATAAAGCGGATCCAACCATAATCAAACGCATCATCTTCAAAAGATCTATAACCCTCCTGCTTCACTTCGTAGGCGGAAGACTCAAGATCAAATTTGGTTTCTAGTGAACCATCAGGATTTAGACAGCTAAACGATCCACCGCAAACACACGCCCCATTGGCAACAGCGGCATCATGCAAATGAGACAACGTATATTCAGAGGGATAGAAGTCATCAGGGTCGATAAACGCAACGTATTCACCGCAAGCGATAGACATGCCCACATTTCGCGCACTCGCTGCACCTCCGTTTACCTTGGAAACAACACGAAGATTCGAATGCAAAGACCGGTATGCATCGAGCAATTCGAGGGATGAATCGGTTGACCCATCGTTGACGCAAATGACCTCAAACGAAATGTTCTTCTGGGCAAAAACCGAATCCAGGCATTCTTTCGCATATTGCTCAGCATTGTAAATAGGGACAACAACCGATACTTGGGGCATGCCGTTGCCGTCAGCGGCAGCGCTATCCCCGCATTCCTCAAGGGCAAAGCCCGAAGACAGAGTATCCGGGTCTTTACCAACAAGCTTCATGCGATCGTTGTAGCAAAAGCCCTCATGTTGGTTTTTCAACCTATCCCAAAGAGGGATTAGAGCCTTCTTATAAGCAATCAGGGCCGAAGAGTACCCTTGAGTTTGCGCAAGCGTAGAACACCAAGAAAAACAGCGTTCAACGACATCAATGGCTCGATGATAGTCTTCCATAGTGCTGCATCTACAAGATTCCGATACGCCCAAAGACACATCCATGTCGGACTCATCCCAATGAAGCATCAACGGCAGCAGCGACGGAAGAGGTCCGATTTCACCATTGGCGATATCAAATCGCCGCACCCTTCCACAACGACCCTGCCATTCCGACTTTTGCGCAATCGCCTTGGTTATCTCGTCAAACTCGCCAGCTGCTGGCGTTTTCTCGATCCCGATAAGCACCAAACGATCGCCTCGAACCCTAGAGAGGTCGAGCTCGGTCATTGTGGTGCATTTTAAGATTTCGCTATAGAAGAAGCGCGCATCCTTTTCTCGCAATGAAGAATAATCAGCTTCTTGTTTCGAATCACAATAATTTGAAACAAACAGAAGCTCATCATTTGGCTCTATTGCGCTAAGAATCTCATTAACGGAACGCTCAATAGATCTAGATCCCATTTGGGGAGCATAAAGAAGATAAGTTGTTTCAACCTCGCTGGGACCGAAATATTGCGCAAAAAATGAAGACGGACCTGCCAGCATCTCTGTCAGTTTGCGCCAAGAGGGCTCATCAAAAAACCCTTCTTCCAGGAGCCCTTCTTTATCTAGGGCACTAAAGTCCTCAACCACACGCTCATAAAAGCTTGGCTGCAATGCGGGCGTAAGGCGCCCAAGATTCCACATATAACCGCCAAACTGAATAAAGCAAAGTCTCTTAGAGAGAGCGGACATCAGTTCATCGCTTTGGCGTACGAAGCGCCACATTTCTTTGTATTCATCGCAAATGCAAAAAACTTTCGCCTGAGATTTAACCGATGAATTAGCGTTATCAATTCGGTAGTGCAGAAAGGCATCATGCGTAAGGTAGGCGCGCTTCGCCATAGCAAAAACTTTGAAATTAAAAGAAGTATCCTGAAAAGAAGCGCCAGGGGTCCGAAGGAAGCGAATGGCGTTTTCTTCAAGAAAAGATCGCCTGTACAACCCACTCCAGATCGCGGGCTGCATCAAAAACATCTCCTGGTGATCAAGGGGCTGAAATGGAGAGCCGCAATAGCAACCCGCCATGTTGCCAGCTATCTCATCTTTAGAGGGATCGTCGCCGGTTCGGTGGTAATAGAACTCGCTTTTCACCACATCGGCATCGTACTTCTTCGCATACGAATACAACGACTCAAACATGTTGTCATCCCCGAAGTCATCTGACTCTAGGATGCCAACATATTCACCCTTAGCGTGGCTAAGTCCAATATTCATCGAGTCGCCATAACCCGAATTCGGCTTGGTGATAACTTCAATTCGATGGTCGCGCTTTCTGAATTCTTCAAGAATCTGAGGAGAAGAGTCGGTCGAGCCGTCATCAATACAGATGATCTGAATATTCTCTAAAGTCTGAGAAAGCAAGCTGCTCAAACATTCTCGCAAATACCGCTCAACATTACACACGGGAACCAGAATACTTACCTGGCACGAATTTGACATGCTACTGAGCTCCTCCTGATATGTCATAATAATTAATTACGCTTTACCTCGATTGGTCAAAGCCAAGACAAGCAGATCAACAACCTAAAAGGCGTTTTCGATGTGGCTCACCTTTCTTTGCGCATATACGATCATTATTCTACTGCTTTTTATTCCAGGTTTCTTTTTTTTCAGAAGCCTTAGTTTCTCAAAGTTCAATTCCATTTTGTTTGCTCCGCTGTTCTCAATTGCTTGGCTCTGCACAATAGCCGTATTTTTTAACCAGGCTGGCATTTTCGCCTCCGCCCAAACCATCGGAGCTCCCCTCCTCCTAGCCCCATTAGCTCTTTTCCTACTTCGCAAACACCATATCTGCACTCATGCCGAACAATGGGTAAATTGGGGTATTGTCGGCCTCTATATTGTTCTCGGATTCACCGTCAGCGTATACGCCTACGTTCTCCCCCTCGATGGCCCCGAATCCATCGTTCAAACTTACGATAACGTCTTTCACTACAACGTCATTGAAAGCTTCATTCAATCGGGATCATGGTCTACTCTTAGCGTTGATGCGTATCTGGGAAATCAAGCTTTCGACCCATTTCCCGGAACCGGATTTTATCCAGCTGGATGGCATCTTATTTCGGCTTTCGCAGCAAGCGCACTTCAAACAAGTGCCCCACTTGCCGCAAACGCTGCTAATTTTGCATTTATCTCGATAGTTTTTCCTATATCCATTTTCGCTTTACTACGCGCTATTTTCCCCGATAAGCATATCCTGATTGCGATCGGCTCAATAGCTTGCGTCATCCAAATGGCTATTCCTTGGATGCTGTATGCCGTCTGGCCCTTATTTCCAAACGGCGCATCCCTTTGCGCATGTATGCTTGTTGCAGCGATCTTTATTTCAGCCTTCAGCAAGACGGACAATAAGGCCGCCTTTCTCCCGCACGCCCTTGGGTTTCTTTCCGGGATCGCGAGCCTTGCTTTTCTTCAACCAAACAGCATCTTTGCCTTGATGGTATTTCTGATGCCATTTCTTCTTTGGCAAATTGCCCTATACGGGAGTCGCAACGAAAGCCGCATCAGTCGCACAGCAAGAATCAGGAATTGCATTATCTTTCTTAGCGCGTTTACGATTCTGCTAATGCTATTATTCAAACTTCCATTTCTACAGCCAACCATAACCTATTACTGGCCTCCCTTATATAGTCCGATTGACTGCCTGAAGGCAATCATCACATGGTCCCTCGCAACCGAAGCGGCTCAAATCCATATCACCATTCTGCTGCTTTGCGGAATTGCCTTATTACTTACCAAATACAGGGATAATTGCTGGCTCATCTTGTCCTTGCTATCAGGTCTTTTCATCTTTTTCGTTGTTGCTGGAACGCCAGAGAGCCCGGCAAAACACTTCTTCGGGGGATATTGGTACAACGATCCTTATAGGATCGCGGCTTTATGCGGACTTTTCTCCATCCCGATTTGTACAGCGGGCATTTATGCAATCTCGTCTCTGCTGAATCGTCTTTTCAAACAAAAAGAAATAACGGAGGCATTGTGCGGCGCATGCTGCTCCATAGCAATTGCGACAGTAACATTTATGCCAGCTCTTCCAACATCCCAAGGATTCAAGCAATTAAAAGGAAACGCAGAAGGATTGAACTCATCAGCGTGGAATTATCTTGATTACGACGAGACCCGCTTTCTGGTTAAGGTCATGAACACAGTCCCGCAAGACGCGCTGATAATTAATCAACCCTTCGACGGATCAATGTATGCATACGGGAAGACGGGAATTAATCTGTACTACAGGCTCAACACGAACTACGGAATCTCGGATGGGGAAGCCCCAGAAAGCAAAGCGATCAGAAAAGGACTAAAGGACATTTGCAGCGACAATGAAGTCAGGAGCGCGGTAAGCGAAGTCGGCGCTTCCTACGTCCTTCTCCTTAAGCCAAATTTTAAAGAAATCGGCATGTATTACCCAGCTTATAAACCAGAAGAATGGACTGGAATTGACGGCATCACCGATCAAACTCCGGGATTTGAGCCCATTGCCGAAGAGGGCGAAATGAGGCTATATAAAATAACGGACTAGAAAATACACTGCAATCAACTACGTGCTCAACTGGTCACTCTCAATGCCGCGCGTTACTCAATATTATGTTTTGCGGTGCCAGCTTTCGTTTTGAAAACAAGACTTCGATCAAGCTGAGCAAGTCCTCACTGCTTGGATTTGCTCAGATAGTGAACGCCTTTGCCGTTTTCAAAATCGAACACAACATCACATATCGCACAAGACACTTCTCGCTCTATGCGGCCTTCGCGACGCACCGCTTCTTCACCAGTATGACCATCTGCCATGGTGGCAATCATTCTTAAAAACTGAACCCATTCAAATCGGATGCCTTCGCCATCGAGCTGGATGAAGTAGCGCCTATTGTCAGCAGGGTTTTCGTAGCGTATTTCAAAATACTCTGTCTTCCACCACGGAGCAGGAACGTATACATAGCCCTTGGTGCCGGATATAACAAGATCACCCTCGGATTTAGCGCCTGCGCCAACTTTTGCAGACGCAATAGCATCATGATATTCGATGGAAATTCGAGAAAAATCGTCAAAGGTTTTGTTGCCATCAGGGCATTTCGAAGCTATGCGCATCCTTGCTGGATTGACCCCGAGTATTTGGAATATGGGAAGCAAGGCAGTTGGCCCCCATGCCGTCATGCTGCTCCATTTAGGACTTGAGTCGGCAAAGGCTCCGAAGTTCGTTTTGAGGTTGGTGCACGTCGCATCAACGGAAACCACCTCGCCAATACGCCCGCCTTTAATTAGCAGCAGAAGACGGGTGTAGGCGGTTGAATACGCGGTGCGAAGCGAATCCATCAGCACAAGGTTGCGCTCATCCGCAAGCGCAAACAACTCGTTGCACTGTTCAGCGCTTTTCGCAATGGGCGATTCGCACATAACGTGCTTCCCCGCCAACAATGCCTTTTTTACCTGATCATAGTGATAATCGGGATGAGAGTGGATATAGACAATATCTACAGCATCAAGCATCTCTTCGTAATTGGAGGTAAGGAAATCAACGCGCAGAACATCTTCATCGAAGTCGCCAATGTTGTCGGAGCAAACCGCCGCAACTTTCAAGCCGTTAACCAAACCGCATTCATGGAACACACGGTTCATGTAGGCCGTGTAGCCAACTAAACCAGCGCGAAGCTCTTTTGAACTACGGATCTCGGTGCTCGAAACACCCTGGGTGCGTTCGAGGTAGGTGACTTGGCAAAACTCGGAAAGATAATCGAAGTGTCCTTCCCAATCGGACCCAACAGTGAAGATGTCTACGCCATAGCGCTTGATGTCGTCAATTTTTTGGCCTTCGTATTCTTCAACAATGATCTTGTCAGCGATGCCGGTTGCGCGCACGGCGGCAATTCGTTCTTCAAGTGGCTGCTGAACGTTGATCTTGCCGCGCTGCTTGTCGAAGTCGTCCGAAGTGACGCCAACAATCAGATAATCGCCCAGGGCCTTAGCGCGCTCTAAGAGGCGAATATGGCCCCTATGCAAATGATCATAGGTGCCATAGGTAATTACCTTAACCATGCAAGGCTCCAATCTATTTAGCACTCAAACGCGAAACGGCCTCTTTCAGAGCCGACACCAAAAGAGCATTGTCGGACAGGGGGTGGTTCCCAATATGCCCAACGCGGAACGAAAAATCCGCCTTGGCGCCTCCGTTCGGGCATAGCCAGATGCCGTACTCATCCTTCAGCAGGGTAAACAGCGCCTTAGCCGAAACATCGGGGCAATCAATATACGTAACAGCATTCGAAGGAGAAACGAGCCTCATTTCGAAAGGAAGGCCCGACTCCACAATGCGCCTGCGGAAATCTTCCGCCAAGGCAGCGCACGAAGCCACCGCAGAGGCAGCCCCGCCCGAAGCAACAATTTGAGACATGCGCTCATGAATCTGCAGGAGCGTTGTTACTGCTGGGGTGAATGGGGTTTGTCCGCGTTCCTGATTTTTAAGCAGATCCGCCAAATCGAAATACATGCAAGGTTGGGGCAAGGTCTGGGCGCGCTTGACGGCGCGAGGACCGAGCACCATAGGAGCAATACCGGGCGGGCAGGCAAGAGCCTTTTGCGCATCGGTAATAAGGACATCGGCACCCATTGCTTCCATGTCAAACGGATCGGCAAGGAACGAGCTGATTCCATCTACGATCAGGAAGAGGCCGCGCTCACGGCAGTACGCTCCAATTAGATCGGCATCGTACAAAACGCCCTGGGACGTTTCCCCAAGGTTGACCAAGAAAGAGGTGAAGTCGCCTTCAACCGCTTCAAGATGCCCAGACGTAAGCGGAGTGCCCGGCTCAAGCTCGATTGCGACATTCGCAATTCCATGGAGATCGAGCATCCGACGGAACCTGTGCCCGAAGCTGCCGCCATCCACAACAAGCGCTTTGTCTTTTTCGGGATCAAGCAGCCCCATAACGGCTGCCTCCATTGCGCCTGTTCCCGAAGTAGTTAGGAATACTACCCTTGAGCCCTTTGGCGCAAAGGCGAGGCTGCGCAGCATTTGTTCGTTTTCGAGCATAGCCTGGGAAAACTCTGGCGTGCGAAAGTACGGGGAGTCTTCCCCACCAAGCGCCCTAACCCTCGGGTCAGAAGGAACAGGGCCGACAGCAAAATTCAACATGTTTCTAATCCTTTCGGATAAATGTCAACGCAATAGCAAAGAAGCCAATCGACCATCGCACATGGAAGCCACACGCGCAAACATAAAACCAAAGCCAAATCCGATTAAACAACTCTAACATGGTAGCAAACTGCAGCTCTAAAGCATTTGGCGACTGCACCCGCATACAGTAAAGCGGCAACCTAAGCTGCCGCTTTACTGTGCTATTTCACAAGTTCGCTCTTCACGTATTCATCGAGCCTCTGCTCCCAGTCGGGAGGGTTGAAGCCGATAGCAACGATCTTGGAGAGGTCCATCGCCGAATGCTCAGGGCGAGGAGATATAGGACCCGCAACGCTGGCATAGTAACCAGCCGTAGTAACGGACACCACCTTGTCGGCATTCCCATTGGCAAGTTCGAACACGCGCTTCGCAACCTGCGCCCAGCTCTTGGGCTCGCCCGAACCAGTAAGGTTGTAGGTGCCGTACGGCGCGGGGCTGCTGGGCTCGACGTCGCCCTCGCGGTAGCCGAGCAGCCAGAAGATGCCCTCTGCCATATCGCGCGTGAAGGAAAGGCGGCCCACCTGGTCGTCCACTACTGTAATCTGCGGAATCTCGCCGGCGGCAACGCGGTTCGAAAGGCCCATCATCGTCTTCACGAAGTTATGGCCATCCCCAATCACCCAGCTAGAACGCGCAATGTAGTGCTTAGGGCACCCGCCAACGGCAAGATCGCCTGCGGCCTTCGACTGGCCGTATACGCCCATCGGGGCAAAAGGCTCGTCTTCTGGATGGAGCTCACAAGTGCCGTCGAATACGTAATCGGATGACACATGGACCAGCGTGATGCCATGCTCTGCGCAAACACGCGCCATAAGCGCAGGGCCGGTTGCGTTAGCCTTCCAGCAAATTACGCGGCCTTCGGGCGTTTCCGCCTTGTCAACAGCCGTATATGCCCCGCAGTTGATGACCGTTCCATATAGGCTCCAGTCAATGCCCTGGTAAGCCGCGGGGTCGGAAAGGTCGAACGTGTCGATGTCGCAATAGTCGAACCATTCGGCCAAACCCCGCTCTTCGGCCAACGCGCGCACTGCGCGGCCCAACTGACCATTACAGCCGGTGACCAGCGTGCGCTTGGGCGTCATGGGCAACGCGTCCTTCAGCATAGGGTGGGCTTTATCGGCATCGGAGAGCTCGCACTGCTCAAGCGGAATAGGCCACTCGATGTTCAGATCGGGATCTGCCAAGTTCACAAACGTATAGGTCTTCTTCAGGTCGGCGGACCAATGGGCGTTCACCAGATAGGTGTATGCCGTGCCATCTTCCAGCGCCTGGAAGGAATTGCCAACACCACGAGGCACATAGATCGCCTTCGAGGGATCGATGGTGCAGGTATACACCTGGCCAAAGCTCTTCCCAGGGCGCAAATCCACCCAAGCGCCGAACACGCTACCGGTAGCCACGGAAATATACTTGTCCCAAGGCTCAGCATGAATGCCACGCGTTACGCCACGTTCGGCATTGAAAGAAATGTTGTTCTGCACAGGCCCCAAATCGGGCAGACCAAGGTCAACCTGCTTCGCTCGCTGCCAGTTTTCCTTGAACCATCCGCGGGAATCGCCGTGTACGGCCAGATCAAACACCAGCATGCCGGGGATATTCGTACGTTCTGCCCTCAACGGCTTCTCGAACTCAAAAGACATTTCCAACTCCCCTACTGGCCCTGCGCCTTGTACTTTGCCTCGGTAGACTCCTTGGCGGGACGCCACCACTGCTCGTTTTCGCGATACCACTCAATGGTTGAAGCAAGTCCCTGAGCAAAGTCGGTATGTTTAGGCTTCCATCCCAGTTCACGACGCAGTTTCGAAGAATCGATGGCGTAGCGGCGGTCGTGACCGGGGCGGTCGCGCACCCAATCAAAATCATCGGCAGCCTTGCCCATCCCCTCGAGGATGGCATGCAGAACGTCGATATTGTTCTTTTCGCCATCGGCGCCGATAAGGTACGTCTCGCCGTAGCGGCCCTTCGTCAAAATAGCCCATACGGCAGAAGAGTGATCCTCGGTGTGGATCCAGTCACGCACGTTCAGGCCATCACCATACAGCTTGGGCTTGATGCCGCACAGAATGTTAGTGATCTGGCGGGGAATGAACTTCTCCACATGCTGGAAGGGACCGTAGTTGTTAGAGCAGTTAGATATGGTGGTGCGCAGGCCATAGGTTCGCGTCCACGCACGCACCAACATGTCGCTAGCAGCTTTAGTGGAGCTGTACGGAGAGCTGGGCTTGTACGGCGTTTCCTCGGTAAAGCGAGCAGGGTCGTCCAGCGCAAGGTCGCCGTACACCTCGTCGGTGCTTACGTGGTGGTAACGCACGTCGTGCTTGCGGCATGCCTCAAGCAGGCAGTAGGTGCCCTCGACATTAGTGCGCAGGAATGGTTCGGGGTCGGCGATAGAATTGTCGTTATGGCTTTCAGCGGCATAATGGACGATAGCGTCACAGCCAGGCACGATGCGCTCCAGCAGCTCAGCATCGCAGATATCGCCCACTACCAGCTCTACCCTGTCAGCGGGCAGACCGGCAATGTTTTCACGGTTGCCGGCATAGGTAAGTTTGTCTAGCACGGTAACATGCACATCCGGGTGATTGTTTACCACGTAGTGCACGAAGTTGCTGCCGATGAAGCCGCAGCCGCCCGTGACGATGATGTTCCTGGGCTCGAAGAGCTCTTCAGACATATCTGTATCTCCCATTGAATCGTTTAGTACTCGCGCGGGCTGTTGACGATCTCGCC
>ENA-ORSY01001291-ORSY01001291.1-human-gut-metagenome-genome-assembly--contig:-NODE-1291-length-18425-cov-5.603430_pt1 | contig 18425 bp, 20 predicted proteins | sample MGYA00242193_ERZ509160 | MGnify/ENA primary metagenome ERZ509160 (study PRJEB26280, sample SAMEA2338670) | human gut metagenome | biome: human gut; feature: human-associated habitat; material: faeces...
CAACCTTCATTTTAAACCCGTCAGGTGCCATTTTGGCATAAGTATAACATCCTTTTGCCGCCATGCCAACCTATTTTAGCAAATTCACCCGACATTGCAGAAATGACATTATGGTACAACACGCATTAAAAATATTACATTTTATCTGTACGTTCCACTTTTCCTGCTATCAATATTCCAACCTCATAAAGCCCATACATAGGCAATGCCACCATTGTTTGCGTAAATACGTCTGGCGGAGTTATCACTGCGGCCACGACAAGTATCAGCACCAAGGCATGGCGGCGGTAACGCTTCATGAAGGCGGACTTAAGAAGTCCAAACTTGGCAAGTATGAATGACAGCACTGGGAGCTGGAATACAAGTCCCATGAGCAGCGTCGTAGTTGTGAAAGTTGAGATGTATGATGATATGTTTATTTGGTTGACAACATCCGGCGAGACCTGATATGTGCCAAGAAACCGCAACGCAAATGGAAACAGGATGAAATAACTGGCCGTCACACCTAACATGAACAGCATATAAACTGCAACGCAAACGGGTACTGAATAACGACGCTCGCCTGCGTAAAGAGCCGGAGTTATGAAGCGGTAAAGTTCCATCAAGACATACGGTGAGGCAAACAACAGGGCAAGGCAAGCCGATGTTGACATGTGAAGCATAAACTGGCTGGACAGCTCTGTGTTAATCAATTGAACTCTGAACGGTTCGAAACGATAATTGAAACCTGCTATTTCAGCTAATCTTTCTATAAACCTATAAGTCACAAAACCACTGTTGCACGGAGCAAGCAGTAACTTAAAAACAGTCTCTTTGCAACAGAAAACGGCCACACCAACAACGAACGTAATGGCAAGGATGCGGAAGAACATCCTGCGCATGACGTCAAGATGTCCTCCGAAGGTCATCAAACCACTGTCACTGATGTACATCTGCCTCATGTTTTTTGTCACATGCGGCTGCATTTTCCTTTTTTGCGGATTCTGCTTCAGCCTCGTCTGCACTTTGTTTTTCAGTTTCCGCCGCTCCTTGCTCTTGCCTGTCGCCTGAAGGTTCGCGCATACCTTCCTTGAAACTTTTTACTCCTTGACCGAGTCCGCGCATCATCTCCGGCAACTTCTTACCACCAAACATCAGCAACACGACACCTGCTATGAGCAGCATCTCCGTCGTGCCAATCATCAAAAACATGTCTGTCATTGTACACCTCCCGTCAAATAAATATCACATGTGTCAAAATTTATTTCCCAATGGCCGCCGTCCATTCCCTCCCATTGGTATTTACTCATCCTGTCCCACCATTGCTGGAACCGCGAACCGGTCTCTCCAAGATCTTTCACCAACTTTTCGTACAACTCGTCGTTGTCTGCCGTAACAATCTTAGCCAACTCGTTCAGTCCGTTACGGCGCTCAAACAGCGTACGGATTTCGTCTCTTTCTTCGGGCGTTACGCGCCCCACTTGCTTTTTCACCATTCTTTTCTTACATCAAAAGGGTCTAAATAATCTATTTCTTCAATCTCATATCCCGGCATAAAGCTGCCATGCCGCCTTATCGCAGCAAGTAGCCGCCGCGCCACATTGCGCTCAATGTGCGCCGTGACACACTGTTCATGCCCCGGAGTATTCACCTCAAGCGTCGCCTGGCGGTTCATCCACACGCATCGGCGGCACTGGTAAGCATCGCATTTGCGGCACAACGGAGCATGGTCGAGCCTGTACAGACAGGCGTTCTTTATGTCAAGACCGTCAGCCAAAGAGCCTACTGCATAACCGTCAGAAGCACAATAAAATGCCGGACATACGTAAAACTTGCCGTCAGGGGCGAGCGTTATGTTTGTGTCTCCTGCCCCACAATTATTCATTTCTTCAAGCATCATACGGTCGGTGAGCATATTCAGCTGCGGTGTTTTGCCGCCTGCATAAAGGCATTCCATCTTATCTGCTAATGCTGACAGAGCCACTTCATAGCGGTGGAAGTCATCATCAGTGAATTTATCCACATTCGTCAGCACAATGTTCAGCCGCGTTACGCTTTCCAACATCCAGCCTATGGCATCAATGCCGGCAAACATTTCGTCCTTTTCCAGGCGCAACACGCATGTCATGCCGCTCTCAAACTCTATATCTTCAGCATCGGCCAGTCCGTCAATCACAACGACATCTGCTCCATCATGTTGCTTGATGGGCTTTATCTTGCTATGGTCTATAGTCTCTATCGCCTTATTGTATTCTTCAGGCAGCACGTAATCGGGATATACAAACTGTATGTTTAGGTTCTCTTTCATGCCATACAGTATTCCCGCTTTCAGCGTTTCAATGGGCATCAACCGCCTTTCAGTCAGACTGTTGCTGTAATGGCAAAAAGACACAGACGTGTCATCAAGCAGAATAACGAGATATTGTATCATTGCGTCAGCCGTTTTTAAGGTTCAACTTGTTTTCATCATACCCTTCAACCGCATGCCTTCCGTCAAGTTCCAACTTGCGGAACAGTTTGTTCCAATAGTAGTTGTTGGCACGCACTCGTGCCTTGTGCATCAGACAGATAGCCGTAGAGCGTTGGTATATGGTTGGCGTATCGGCCGCATCATAGTTTTCTCCTTGACACCAAGCGCACCCTTCGGCCACCTCGCAGTCTATACATTTCTGCGGTGATTGTGTACATCGGTCAAGCGTCAAGAACGGACGCAACTTGTTTTTGTCAATTCCGTCACGTATATTGCCAATTATCCACGCTTTCTTTGACCGCAAAGAATATTGCGCAAAACGCGTACAAGGATAAAAATTACCCTCCGCATCAACGGCAAGCATGCGCCCTGCGCCACACCAGTTTTGGTTTTGCGTTACGCAGTCAAGCGGCTTTCCAAGTCTTTCCGAGAAAAACGAGCAGGCATAATCTTCGTAATATCCACCATCTATGATGGCATCTGCCAATTGCATCAGCTGTTCCTCAAAGCGCAGGTCGTCGCCTTTCCGCCACACATCTTCAAAAACACAGTTGATGTTGACCTCGTGTATGCCGAGACTATACAAGTGCATGACGCTCTCTTTTATATAAGGTATGTCATCACTGCTGATTGTAACCTTCGTGCCTGCACTCGGAAACTGCTTCAACCACAGTGGAATGTTGCGCACAACGTCGGCATACGAACCGCGCCCGTCGCCCTTATATACGCGGTTTAGGTCGTGTTTCCGTTCCGTACCGTCGATAGTTATGCCAATGGAAAGGTGCTCGTGGTTCTTCTGTATGAACCGCTGCACCTTGTCCGTATGGTAGTTTATGCCGTTCGTGGAAAACGAAAAGCGGTATGAGTTGAACCAATGGTGGTTTCTTACAAACATTTCCGTCTTCAGGTAGTCACAAATCCTGTCAATCAAATCGATTTCAAGAAAAGGCTCACCGCCGATGAAGTCCCAAACCACAGAATCCTCCTTCATGTCGGCTTCGCAGTCAAGAATATGGTCAATTGCCCGCTTCGCCACCTTCCAAGGCATCCTTTCATTGGAGTTCTTACCCACCAAATAGCAATATTTGCAGGCAAGCTGGCAGTCCTTCGTAACAATAAAGGTGATATGTTTGGCCCTACCGTCTTGCCACTCATTTCGATTTCTTGTCATTATATTAAATGAACAAAATCTTAAAAATTATCAACTCCTTAAATGATAAATAAATTCTAACTACTCAAAAGTCCATTATACACATAAAAAATCTTGGCAAACAAATTAATTTGACCAACCTTTACATGATCCAGAGCAAGAACCTGTACAATAACTTGAACATGAACCTTTGCATCCTCCAGTACAATATCCTCGACAAGAATTGGTGCAATCATAAGAGCATCCTCTACCACAACTGCCTGAACAGCCACCAGAACAGCCAAATTGGCATCCCATTTCTTCATTGTTTTCTGCAGCTTGAGACAACAACGGCACATGAGACAACACTACTGCACCAATCACAGGCAGCAAACCTTTTGCCGCTTTCTTAAAGAAATCCCTACGGGTTTGGAGTTCTTCATTCCTTTTCTTTTCTTTATTTTCCATGATAACAAGAATTAATGTTGCCTTGTAGAACTCCCTAATTAAGGCTTATTAAAATGCTTGGAATAAGATACTAAAAAGGGCGTGAGAGTCCTACTTCTCGCTTATCTCGTGTCTCAGGCTCTCGCATTGCCCACCACCAAAGATAAGCAACGCAGTTAGCCCACGCCGTGACATATTATAACATAGTATAAGTGTACAATACACTCATACGAATATAATACATCCCACGTGGACGTTTCCCGTTGCGTTTCTCTTTAGGTGGTAGCCAAACTTGCGAGATTTGAGACACCAAAAGATAACGTCCGTAAACGTCCTTTACCAGTAAATAACCCACCAGCCCGTACAAATGGACTAACTGGGTCGGCACAAAGATACGCATTTTATTGCAAACGAACAATATAAAACGGATGTTTTTTGCATAAAATGAATAAACGAAATCATTTTTCTGACGATGATTGTCCGACTATACAACAAATGCCACAATGCTACAATTATAGCGGAAACGCTTTCTTTTTGATTTTACATGACGCTTCCATACGGCGTTATTTCAAAGGCAAAAGCCGAACAAAGGAAATAACACAAAAAGAAGTGTGCAAACATAAAGCACTGAAAGCCAAGGCAAAGAGCAGCATTGGCATCAAGGTGTGCACAAAAAGCAGGCATAGTAACGCATGAGAGACGGCTAAACGGAATACAAAAGACAGTCAATTGCAATACAAAAGGCGGCCTTTGCTGATGCCAAAGGTCGCCTTCAAGTTATCAAAAAAGCACATTTTACCCTATTGAAACAGTTTGGATACACCCTTTCGGTATCATTCAAAACTGACAATAACTGCCGTTAGTAGCTCCATAATTCTATTTTCAACATTTCGGTCGACATTTTTCAGATGTCATAATGTTGCTTTTGGAGTTGAAACCATTACACCGTAACAATAGAAAAACGCGACACGACTGCCACTGTCTACAGCGCTTCGCTCACCGATAGATATGATGCCGGCAGTTATTTCCCTGCGCATACTTCTCAAAAAGGCGGATAAGGTATTCGGCGTTGGCCGTAACCTGCGCCTCGTTGCCGTCGTAACCGTTTATGAGAACGAGAACACGGCGCGTTGAGATGTCAATCTTCGTGCGCTCGTTGTCGCTCGTTGGTGTGCCCACTCCGCCGATGGCGTCGCGGTAAACGGGCAGACCTGCGATGTTGATTGTACCTCGCCCGATGCCCTCGTAAGGCTCGCCCTCACGTCCGATGCCGAGCGTAAGCGTGTCGCCTGAGAACTTGTCGGCATCGAAACCGCCGATGCTGTAGCCGTAGGCGATGCTCGCAAGGTTGATTAAGTCTACAAGAGTGTCGATTTGGTAAAGCTGCTTGCCCTGCAACATGCGCCTGATTAAAGCCTCGGCCGCAGGCCGGTAGCGGCTCGGGTCTTTGCCGCACAGGCGGTAGACGCGGCGCGTAGCCTCTATGCCGGGAATGCTTTTTATCGTCGTTGTGTCATATTCGACCCTGTACTTCTCGCCAAGAGCCTTGATTCCCGCCCACAGTTCGGGGCTGTACTGGCTGTTAACCACGTCGGCCTCCACCGCCGCACCTACGAAACCGGGGCACACCTGTTCGATTTCTTCAGATACTATTATGTTCATTGTCCACACTTTTTAAAGGTGAAAAAGTAAAAAGGTTAAAAAGTAAAGAAAGTGCATCTTACTCCGCATGGCATTTTCTACTCTTAAAATTTCACTTTTTTACCTTTTTACCTTTCTACTTTTTTACTTTTCTCCAATCATTTCCAAGAACGTGTCCTCATCCACAATGGGCACGCCGAGCTTCTCGGCCTTCTGCAGTTTGGCAGGCCCCATGTTGTCGCCTGCAAGTATAAAGGAGGTCTTGCCGCTGATACTGCCAACGTTCTTGCCGCCGTTCTGCTCGATGATGCGCTTGTACTCGTCGCGGCTGTGACGGGTGAACACGCCGCTGATGACGATGCTCTTGCCCTCAAGTTTTGTGCTGGCGGCCTGTATCTGCTCCTCGCTCAGCGACATCTGCAGGCCATAGCCGCGCAGGCGGTTGACGATTTCCATGTTCACGGGGTTGTGGAAATACGTTATCACGCTCTTGGCTATCACCTCGCCTACGCCGTCAACATCCGTAAGTTCCTGCAAAGAAGCCGTCGAGAGGGCGTCCATCGTTTTGAAGCGGCGTGCCAGCAGGCGTGCCGACGTTTCGCCGACGAAGCGTATGCCGAGAGCGAAGACGACACGTTCAAACGGCACCTGACGCGAGGCGGCTATGCCATCGACAACCTTCTGCGCCGACTTCTGGCGGCTTCCGTCGCCGTTGATTTGCTCAACGCGGATGTCATACAGGTCGGCAACATTCCTTATAAGTCCGCGGCGATAGTACTCGTCAACGGTTTCAGGACCAAGGCTGTCGATATTCATCGCCCGGCGCGATATGAAATGTTCTATCCGTCCCTTGATTTGCGGCGGACATGCCGTGTCGTTGGGACAGTAATGGGCGGCCTCTCCTTCATAACGCACAAGTTCCGCACCGCATTCGGGACAGCGCGTGATAAACTCGACAGGGCGTGCCGACGCATCGCGGCGCGACGTGTCGACACCAACTATTTTCGGGATTATCTCTCCTCCCTTCTCCACATACACGTAGTCGCCCTCGTGCAGGCCAAGACTGCGGATAAAGTCCTCGTTGTTCAGCGTGGCGCGGCGCACCGTAGTTCCGGCCAGCTGCACAGGCTCCATGTTGGCAACGGGGGTGATTTGTCCGGTGCGGCCAACCTGATAGGTCACTTCGTTAAGGCGCGTACACTCACGCTCGGCCTTAAACTTGTAGGCTATTGCCCATCGCGGACTCTTGGCCGTATAGCCGAGGGCGCGCTGCTGACGCAGCGAATTGACTTTAAGCACTATTCCGTCAGTAGCCACAGGCAGGTTCTTGCGCTCCGTGTCCCAGTAGTTTATGAAGTCGTATATCTCCTGAAGCGTCTTCACCTTGCGCATGCCGTCGCTTATCTTGAAACCCCACGCACGGGCGCGCATAAGGTTTTCATAATGCCCGTCGCCCCCGATGCCGTCGCCGAGGAGGTAATACAAATATGCGTCAAGCTTCCTTCCGGCGGCAACTTTCGGGTCAAGGCTCTTCAGCGTGCCGCTGGCGGCATTGCGCGGATTGGCGAACAGAGGTTCTTCGGCGGCCTCGCGCTCGGCATTGATGCGTTCAAACTCCTTCCACGGCAGCAGTATCTCGCCGCGAATTTCAAACTCGTGGGGCCAGTCGCCCGGCTTAAGTACCAACGGAATGGAGCGGATTGTACGCACGTTCGCCGTAACATCGTCGCCCTGCACGCCGTCGCCGCGCGTCACTCCGCGCACCAACCGTCCGTCTACATAGGTCAGCGAGATTGACAGGCCGTCATACTTCATCTCGCAGCATATCTCAAAATCTTCGCCGCCAAGCCCCTTGCTCACGCTCTCGTAGAAGTCGGCCACATCCTGCTCGTTGTACGTATTCGCCAAAGACAGCATCGGATAACGGTGAGCCACCTGGCGGAACTCCGTGCTGATGTCGCTCCCCACGCGCTGCGTAGGCGAATTCGGGTCGGCCATTTCGGGGTGGCGCGCCTCAAGTTCCTGCAGCTCGTGCATCATGAAGTCAAACTCCTGGTCGCCTATAGTAGGCTGGTTAAGAACGTAATACCTGTAATTATGCTCGTGCAGCTCCTGCCGCAGCTGCAATATCCGCTGTTTCTCGTCCATCGTTCTGTGTATTAATAATGAAACGTTTTGCCGCTACAAAGTTAGCAAAAACAAGCGACAAACGCAACCAACAACAAACTTATTCGTAACAGCCTGTAATCCAGCATTTTGCAAAAGGTTGTATTTTGTAATGCAAAAGGTGGCCTTTTACAGTGTAAAAGACCACCTTCCGCAATGCGTTTTGCCGTCAATCAGAAGATAACAGAAAGATGATTATGACATAATGCCTGTCAATATGACCTCCAGCTACTTCTTTGTAAACTTCTTTATCGCACTGTAAGCATCATAAAGTCCCAATTCTCCGGCCTTGCTAAGGTCGCTTATGCCAAGGTCGTTCTTGCCAAGGTTGATATTGGCTATACCCCTGTTATAATAAGCTTCGGCAAGTTTCGGGTCAATCTTTATCGCCTTGTCATACTCTTCTATCGCCTTGACATAATCCTTGTTGGAAGCATAAAGGTTGCCACGGTCGAAATAAAGATAGGCGTTGTCCGGACTAAGTTCTACCGCCTTGTCCAAATCAGAAATAGCTCCTACCGTTTTCAAACGTATGTCAACCCCACGTGAAGCGTCATACTCGTTGATGCGTGCCTGGCATACGGCACGCTGCCAATAAGCCAGCGACGACGTACTGTCGGTCTGGATGTAAGCCGTAAGGTCGCTTACAGCCTCGGCATAGTTCTGCACCACGCTGTTTGCAATACCCCGCTGCAATATAAATCCCTTGTCTTCACGCAAATTACGTGAAGCGTCAATACGTGCCGACAATGTATCAATAAGCGCGAATATGTCTTTGCTTTCCTGCTCTGACAACTGCTTCACGCCACACCTTATATATATGTTGCGCAACGGCTTGCTGGTGAAATTGAACGTCTCAACTTCGTTGTGAAACGCCTGATATGCCTTGACAGCATTGTCATACGGACTGAACGAAAGCTGGAACATAGGCTGGAACACCACGTCAATCTTCCGGTTTTGCACACGACCGCGGTACACCGTGGAATACTCATGCTGCACGGTATTCTCATCTTCAACAACAAGCTGGTTATACTTGTCGAAATCAATCTCGCTCTTCTTGCGGACTTCATCTTTTTTACGGCGGCTCCACCTCTGCTGGCGGCCGTAATGCTTGTCCATCTGCGCCTTGAAGATGCGGAACTCGTCAAGTTCAGCTTTCGACGTCATACCTACCTTACGGTAACAACGTGCACGGTTGTTAAGCCCGGCCCAGAAATTCGGATATTGGTCGATTAATTTTGTATAATCACGTATGGCACCGTAAATGTCTCCCGTCCGCTCAAGAAGTATGGCACGGTTGTATATGGCCATTACATTGTCCGGCTCGAGGCTTATTATGTAATTGAAGTCCTCTATGGCCCTGTTATCATCGCCGACCTGAACACGCAGCTGTCCCCTGTTATAATGCGCAAGGAAATTATTGGGGTCAATCTCCAATGCCTTGTCATAATCTGCCATCGCACCGTTGAGATTGTTGATGTTATAACGGGCCAAAGCACGGTTTACATAATTAGCAACGGTATTGGGCTTCAGATGAATTGCCTTTGAAAGCTGCATGTCAGCATCTTTCCATTTGCGCTGCGACAGGCTTATCATGGCGCGATAAGCCCACGCATCGCCGTCATAGGGGTCAATCTCAAGGCTCTTGTCAAGATATTTGGCGCCTTCTATAGTGTCTTTTTGTTGCATGCAGACCTCAGCTTTAAGCGAAAACGCCTTGGCATAAGTCTTCCACATGGTCATCATCGAGTCCAAATCGGCATTAGCCGCATCATAATCCTTCTTCTCAATCTTGCACAACACACGGTTGAACCATAGGTTCTTGTCGTAAGGATTGAAGTCTATTGTCTTGTCATAATCGGCTATTGCCTCATCGAACTTATGCTGCTTGATACGGCACAAGCCACGAAGCTCAAACAAGTCAGGCACATACGGATTAAGCCTTATAGCCTCGGAACAATCTTTTTCCGCCCCAACAAAGTCGTCAAGATAAAACTTTGCCACTGCACGCAAGAACCAAGGTTCGTACAGATAAGGCTTAACCATTATCACTTGGTTGAAATATTGTATCGAAAGAACATAGTCCTCATAATACAGCGCACTACGCCCAACGTCGATAAGCCTGTCTGTCCTGAACTGCGAACAAACCGGCAAAAACGCAAACAGCAGCAAAAACGACAATAAAAACTTGCGCATATAAAAAGAGGATGTCCTGAAATACAAATAAAAAATACGCGCCGGAACCCTGCAACGGCCACGACGCGAAAAACCTTACAGGCTATTTACGTGCAATCTTTGTACGATAATTGCAATTGAAACGGCCTTGCAGAATAGACTTCAGCTTGTTCTTGATAAGCTGCCGGCGAAGCGGTGACACGCGGTCGATGAAAAGCTTTGCGTCAAGATGGTCAAACTCATGCTGCATGACACGTGCCAAATAACCCTCAACCCATTCGTCATGCTCCACAAAACTTTCATCCATATACTTGACACGGATACGCGTAGGACGCTTGACGCTTTCGTGTATGCCCGGCACAGACAGGCATCCCTCCTCTGACGAGTCGACTTTCGTCTCATCATACTCAAGTATATGCGGATTGATGTACGCCTTACGGAAGCCCTTATATTCGGGCAAGTCTTCCGAAAGGACATCAAGGTCTATTACCGCAAGACGGATGTCACGGCCTATCTGCGGAGCAGCCAGACCCACACCGTCAGACGCAGTAAGCGTCTCGAACATGTCAGCGATTAGTTCTTTCAGATTTGGATAACTGCCATCTATATCCTGCGACACCTTGCGCAACACCGGATGGCCATAAATATAAATAGGTAATATCATCGTTTTCTTCTTGCAGATTCCAAATAACCTTGCAATATTATCGTTGCACTCAACTCATCGACAAGGGCTTTATCTTGCCTTTTCTTCTTATGCAAGCCACCGTCTATCATAGCTCTATGAGCCAAAACGGAAGTGAAACGTTCATCGTAAAACTCAACCGGAATATCAGGAAACTCCTTGCGCCAGCGGTTTACAAACGGCACTATCCTCGACATGTTTTCACTCGGACTTCCATCCGCCTGCTTAGGCTCTCCGACAACGATGCGTTCAACTTGCTCCCTGCCAACATAATCACGAAGAAAATCGAACAGTGAGGACGTGGAAACCGTCACCAATCCGCCTGCAATAATCTGCATCGGGTCGGTGACAGCTATGCCGGTACGCTTCTTTCCGTAATCGATAGACAGAATACGGGCCACGTATTTACTTTTGATTATACAACAACCAGGCGTCAGGATACTGCGCCCTAAGCTCATTACGGCTGTTTACCGCATCCGCCTTAGCATCATAAGTTGCGGCAACAACACGGTACATCTGGTTGGAAGGATTGTAAGCCACCTGTGCATCATACCCCTGGCTCTTAAGCGTAGACTGCAAACCTTCGGCATTAGCCTGCATAGAGAAAGAGCCGACTATAACGCTGAAGTTCTTAAGTCCGGCACCGTTGACCACAGACAAAGCCTCTTGCCTAACCGGAACATTGTCGGCATTGTCAACGACAACAGTCTCACTGGCAGGTTTCTCTACAACAGGAGCCACTACGGCAATTTCCTCATTACCCTGATTTTGTTCTGTGGCACGGTTCTCTTCCTGCGCTTTAGCCTTCTCGTACATCTTCTTATAAGCACTTTCAGACGACTTGCAACTATTAAACGCCAAAGCCACACATAAGCCGGCACACATAACCATGTATTTCTTCATAATTTCTCGTGTTATTGTTTAGAAATCAGTTTATTTTTCTACATTTATCGTGCGAAATTACACAAAAACAAGCAAAACCGCCGAAAAGCGGCACATAAAGTTTGTTAAATCAAACAAATACATTGTTTTTAACAAAAAAGTCAGACAAAAACATTGGCTTTCGGGAAATTATCACTATTTTTGCTATCAGTAAATCCATTTACACGAACAGACTTTATTGTCAATAGAAACATTGTACAACATTAAACATATATTGATTATGAAAGCATTAGGTTACATCGGCGCATTCCTTGGTGGCGCCATCGCCGGAGCGGCTTTAGGTTTGCTTCTTGCACCGGAAAAAGGTAAAGACACTCGTGAAAAGATAACTGACGCTATTGACGACTTCTGCCAGAAGCACAACATCAAGTTGAGCAGAAAGGAAATGAACGACTTGGCTGAGGACATCACGGACGCAGCTGACACCGAAAGAGTCTAAATCACTGTTTCACACATGTTTTCAAGCGACAAAAACATTGAAACTATCGGCCAGCTTATACGGTTGGTAAAACGCAGTATCGGGCTTCAGGGAGAATACCTGAAGCTCGATATAATGGAAAAGACGGTAAGGATTATCACCGCCCTGTTGCTCTTTGCCATTCTAACACTGATTGTTATAGCAATCTTGTTTTTCATTTCAATATCGGCGGCAATCGCCATAGGAGAAGCCATCGGCTATCCGGCATCATTCGGCATCATAGCGGCTTTCTATGTAATTATATTCATTTTATTCCTCACCTTTAGAAAAAGCTGGATAGAGAGACCGTTAATCAGATTTATAACCAGCCTGTTAATGGAATAAACCGTTCAAAAGGACATGAGAAAACCTGAAACTTACAGCACACTGCACGAAATAAGGCTTCGCAAAGAAACCATCTTGTCTGAAATCAGAATGAACAATCAGCAAATAAACATTCTGTGGAAAGACATGTTCCGCAAGCCCGAACCAAAGAAAAAAGCCTTGTCGCTCTCATCCATCATGACAATGGGAACTGGCATGGCAGACGGTTTCTTACTAATATGGAAATTATACCGAAAATACAAGAGGAAATAACCTGAAAACAACAAGAAAACACAATACTTACAAAAGCATATAAACAAAAAAAGGAGTACCGCTGTACTCCAACCTTGTTAACCTTAAATCTAATACTATGAAAAACACGGTGCAAAGGTATTGACATTTCTGCTATCTACAAAATAATCGTATCCTTTCCGACCGCATTTTATCATTTATTAATCAAATCATACTGTATTTTGAGATATTTTTAGACTAAAAATCTATTATTTGTCCATCGTATGCAAGTTTGATGCCGTTTGGCAACATCTTGTTAACGTCGTCATGCAGACCTATATCGTGCCCCATGTGGGTAAAAAAAGTATGCTCAGCTCCTACCTTCTTGGCAAAAGCAACAGCCTGCCCGACAGTAAGATGTGAATGATGTTCAGGAGTAAAACGAAGAGCGTTTACAACAAGCACTTTAACTCCATGAAAGTACTCAAGTTCATTGTCACCAATGGTCTTCATATCTGTTATATACATCAAGTCCCCAAGCCTGTATCCCAAAATAGGAAGCTTGTCATGCATTACCTGAACAGGCATCACATCAATGCCGCCAATATGCAACAACTGATGTGGCTTGATAACATTAAGACGTATGTTCGGTACTCCCGGATATTTATTTTCGCCAAAACAATAAGGTATCGAGCACTTCAATCTTTCTGAAGTCTTGAAATCTGAATATATGTCAATCCTGCCAAACGCACAAAACGGCCGTAAATCGTCAATTCCACCAACATGGTCGTAATGCACATGTGTCAATAAAACCGCATCGATTTTTTTAAACTCTTGCCCCAACATCTGCTGACGGAAGTCCGGGCCACAATCTATCAATATCCTCGTACCACCCGACTCTACCAAGGCTGAAGCACGCAATCTCTTGTCGTGCGCATCAACACTCGAACACACCTTACAAGTGCATCCGACAGTAGGCACACCAACAGACGTACCTGTTCCCAGAAACGTAAGCCGCATCGTCAAATGATATTAACTTCCGGAGTTATCTCTATTCCAAATTTGGCATAGACATCGCTCCTTACCGCATCACACAGTCTCAATACATCTTCACCGCTGGCTCCGCCGTGATTCACAAGCACCAAAGCCTGCCGCAGATGAACACCAACATTGCCAAGCGACCTGCCTTTCCAGCCGCATTGTTCTATCATCCATCCTGCCGGTATTTTTTCATGGTGCTCATCAACAGAATAATGTGGCACATCGCCGAACCGCACTGCCAACTCTTCGTATTTTGCCCTGCTTACAACCGGATTTGTAAAAAAGCTACCTGCATTGCCCTCCACTGCCGGGTCTGGCAGTTTAGCCTTGCGTATCTCTATTATGATATTTCTCAATTGAGACACCGTAGGTGAAGTTATGCCTTTCGCCTCAAGCTCTGCACGTATGTTTCCATAACAAAGATGCGGCACAAAAATGTCAGACAGTTTATATGTAACGTATGTTATCATGTAACGGTTTCGCCATTCCCCCTTGAACTTGCTCCACCTGTAAGAATATTCGCAGTCACTGTTTGAGAACTCGCAAATTTCCCCACTTACCATGTCTACAGCCTCAACCTTTTCTATCAAATCCTTGGCTTCCACGCCGTAGGCTCCAATGTTCTGCACTGCAGTTGCACCAACCTCGCCGGGGATAAGCGACAGGTTCTCCGCACCATACATTCCATTGTCAACACACATCCTTACAATGTCGTCCCACGTTTCCCCGCTGCCGCAGCGCAAATACACGCTGCCGTCCATACGCATTACATGGCGTCCTTTTATGGCTGAATGCAGCACCGTCCCGTCATAATCCTTCGTGAAAAGGACGTTGCTGCCAGCGCCCAAAAACAACAGCGGGCGGTCAGCGTCAGCAAGCGACAAAACCACCTGACGCAGTTCTTCAACATTTGAAAACTCTATGAAACGGCGGCACTTGACATCCATTCCAAACGTATTGTGCCCTTTCAAGCTATAGTCATGCAAGTCCTTCATACCAACGATATTGACTGATTAAAAATCCAAAAGCAAACCGGTTTACTCCGACAGGCTGACCAGTTTCCACTCTCCGTCGATGCGTTTGAACGTCAACCTCATCTCCATTCCATTGGCGATGCCGCGCATCACAAATATCTTTTGATTGCCCTCGGCGTATTTCTGCCCATACATTATATTATATATAGCCCCGGAAGGCAGTTCGGGAGCAAAAGCCGGCCATGTTTCAGGAGCTATCTCGCCTGTCATCGTACTGAAATCGTCGTCGGGGTCCGGCCCGGTAAACTCTACCGGATTGTTCAGACTTTCCAGCTGGAACTCGGAATCGGTGGCAAAACGCTGGTAAAAAGCAAGGAATGACGCATTGGTGTTATGCACCATATCGTTTGTCCTGACAGATGTCAGCATCCAACGTCCTCCAATCCTGTCGAACATATATTTCTCAACCTTTTCTTCCACAAGGTTGACCTTCTCTACCACAACATTGTTTATCGAAGTGTCTTTCACCACATCCATCTGCTTTTCGTTGTCGAATATCAACGTGTAATAGCCCTGCTCCATGAAGAAATGCTCCATCTTCCACTGCTTCTTCTTCACATAAGCTACACTTTCCCCATCGGCAACCTTCAGCGGGAACTTTATCCTGCTGAACTGCAATTTTCTGTTTGCGGCAAAATTGAAAATGAAGTCATCAAACAGCTCGTCGGCAGCCTTCGGCATCGGTTGCTCAGAAATTATTTCCTCGATAGTGTCAGCTGCAGCGGTGTCTGCAGCCAACGTCGTGTCTACGGCCGTGGTGTCTGCCGCCTCCGGCTTTTTGTCGGAGCAGCCTGTCGTCCACACCATCATCATTGACAGGCACACAGCAAAGAGCAATAAAAGACCCTTTCTCATAATTCCTTACTATTTCAGAGAATGCGGAAAAGCCGTCGCCGTTTTTTTGCAATCTAAGGCGCGGCCGCATCATTCAGCCGGCACAACACCATCAAACCGCACCTTCAGCCTCGCTTTACACGCGTCTGTAACAGTCTCTCAAAATTTGCGCAAAAGTACAACTTTATTTTGGTTTATAGTATATATTCAAGCTAAAAATATTACCTTTGCATCAAGATTTTAATAAGCATCTAAATTATCTTCAAAATGATACTCGACAAAATTGCGAAACTGCTTGAAGAGGTGAAAGAACTTAACGCTTCAACGCCTGAAGAGATAGAAGCATTAAGGCTCAAATACCTCAGCAAGAAAGGCGAAATCAACACCCTTATGGCCGACTTCCGCAATGTTCCGGCGGAACAGAAAAAGGAAGTGGGAATAAAAATCAATGAACTCAAACAGACTACACTCGACCGAATAAACACACTGCGCGAGCAATGCGAGTCAGAAGAAAGCAGGAACGACGACATCGACCTCACGCGCACACCTTATCCTGTAAGGTTCGGCACGCGCCATCCGCTCACAATAGTGAAAAACGAGATAATTGACATCTTCTCACGCATGGGCTTCACGCTCGCAGACGGCCCCGAGGTGGAAGACGACCTGCACGTGTTTACAAAGATGAACTTTGCTTCAGACCATCCGGCACGCGACATGCAGGACACGTTCTTCGTCGAGACAAACCCTAACGACGTTACCAAAAACATCATACTGCGCAGCCACACCAGTTCCGTTCAGGCGCGTGTCATGGAGACAACGCAGCCGCCCATCCGCGTAATCTGCCCGGGACGAGTCTACCGCAACGAAGCCATAACGGCGCGCGCGCACTGTTTCTTCCACCAGATAGAAGGACTTTACATCGACAAGAACGTATCGTTCACCGACCTGAAACAGGTGCTCCTTACATTCGCACGCGAACTTTTCGGGGCGGACACGAAAATCCGCCTGCGCCCAAGTTATTTCCCGTTCACTGAACCAAGTGCGGAAATGGACATATCGTGCCACATCTGCGGCGGCAAAGGCTGCGGCTTCTGCAAGCATACGGGATGGGTTGAAATCCTCGGATGCGGAATGGTTGACCCCAATGTGCTCGAACTGTGCGGCATAGACAGCAAGGTTTACAGCGGCTACGCATTCGGCCTCGGCGTCGAGCGCGTCACAAACCTGAAGTATCAGGTGTCTGACCTGAGACTGTTCTCCGAGAACGACGTGCGCTTCCTGCACGAATTCGATTCGGCTAACTGACAAGGGAATTAAGAACCAAGAGTTAAGAAATAAGAAAGGTGTGGCGGTTGGCAAACCAGACAAGACACACAGCCTTTCTTAATTCTTAACTCTTTAATTATACGGTACACATGGAGGCGTGACATTTTTTCACAACGCTTAATCCTTAACTCTCAATTCAACACGATGAAAGAGCGCCTTTTCACCAGCAGCTACATATTCATTCTGGCAGCAAACTTCCTGCTGTTTTTCGGTTTTTGGATACTCATCCCTGTCCTGCCGTTCTACCTTAGGGAGACTTACAACTGCCCTGCGGCCATGCTTGGCGCAATATTAAGCTGCTACACGGTCAGCGGCCTGTGCATACGTCCGTTCTCCGGCTTCCTGATGGACAAATTTCCACGAAAGCCCATTTACATATTCTGCTATTTCATCTGCGCGTCAATCTTCCTCGGCTACATAGCCGCCGGAGTGCTGGCATGGTTCATCGTGCTGCGCGCCCTGCACGGAATCGCCTTCAGCAGCGTCACTGTCGGCGGCAACACGCTCTGCGTAGACATAACGCCGAGCAGCCGCCGCGGCGAAGCCCTGGGGTATTACGGACTTACCAACAACATCGCCATGGCACTCGGCCCCATGACCGGACTTTTCATGCACGGGCATGTTAGCTATACAAACATATTCCTCACCGGCATGGCCTTCAGCGCCGTGGGATTGATGTGCGCCGTATGCGTAAAGCCGCGCACGCCCGAAACAATAAAAACAAGACTGAATGAAAAGCTACAGACGGGCGCAACCCCGGCCAAGCCGACGCGCAAACTGTCACTCGACCGTTTCATCCTGCTGAAAGGGATACCCGTCAGCATAGCCCTGCTGATGCTCTCCATACCCTATGGCGCCACGACGAACTTCGTCGCAATGTACGCGCGCGAAATACACCTCGACGTGCCATCGGGCTTTTTCTTCACCCTCATGGCAGCCGGCATGGGCGCATCACGCCTCGTAGCCGGCAAAAAGGTAGACCAAGGTTATATCACACAGTGCATACACATCGGGCTATACCCCGTAGTGCTGGCTTTTTTCATGCTAAGCATGTGCCGCTTCGTAGCGCCTGCCTGCATGGGCGCCGCCGAGGCAATGTTCTTCGCCGTGCCGCTATTGCTCGGCATTGGCTTCGGCGTCATCTTCCCTGCGATGAACACGCTTTACATCAACCTTGCGCCCAACAACCAGCGCGCCACGGCCACAAGCACATACCTCACGGCATGGGACGTTGGCATAGGCATAGGCATCGCCACCAGCGGACTCATAGCCCAGCACTTCACCTTTTACATGGTTTACCTCATCGGCTCCGTGCTTTGCCTCGTATCAATGATTTATTTCAACATGAAAGTTACGCCGCATTACAACCGCAACAAACTAAGATAAAGACACTCTTCCGGCCGCATGCCGCTTTTGGCGTCACCGTTGACCGTGTCTTACGTTGCAAAAAGCCACGTTTTACCCTGCAAAAGGCCGTGTTTCGCAATGCGAAACACGGCCTTTTGCAATGCGCTGGGAACCAGGATGTTACGCCATACGCTCCCGGC
>ENA-ORSY01001298-ORSY01001298.1-human-gut-metagenome-genome-assembly--contig:-NODE-1298-length-18327-cov-11.955725_pt1 | contig 18327 bp, 19 predicted proteins | sample MGYA00242193_ERZ509160 | MGnify/ENA primary metagenome ERZ509160 (study PRJEB26280, sample SAMEA2338670) | human gut metagenome | biome: human gut; feature: human-associated habitat; material: faeces...
GCCCGGCAGCTGCCGGGCGCGGGCCTTATTCGGCCTGCCGGGGAAATCAGCCGCTGCGAGACCGGCCCGCAGATTGGCCGCAGGCCCCACATCCACCGTTGGGCTGTCGGACGTATGTTCCTTAACCGTCGGGTCTGCAGAGATCGGCTCCTCTGGGGCGAGGATCGTACGAAGTATTTTTTGCGGCATACACGCCCAACGGAAGCCTCATGGGGGGCGCTGCCGTGAAAAAGAGATCGCCTCCGCCTTTTGGAAAGAAAGATCGTTGCGAAAGAAACCCATCCGGGGAGTCTTTCACTTTCAATCACTGCATTTTCAGAACCTTTATGAAAGTTTTGAAAATGCGCGGGTCGGAGCGAAATCTCTTTTGCCAAAAAAAGGCACCGCTCTTTTTTGACAAGCTGAGAGGAGACCCCGGACTTTTGTCCGGGGCCTCCTCTTTTATGCAGTTGAGAGTTCGGCGGAAGCCGTCACAGCCAGTTGGGCGGGACTGTGTGGTTTCGGTTGACTTTTCAGCGGGCCTTGCGCTTCAGGGTGACGGTCATGGGGATCATCACCACGGTGAAGGAAGCAGCCAGAACCCAAACGATGATGCTGCTGGTGTCGCCGGTCTTGGGGGCGTCGGGCTTGCCGGGCTCCTCGGGCTTGCCGGGGTTCACGGGATCGGGATTCTCGGGCTGGGCAACGCCCTCGTAGGCCGTCTCAGTGAGGCTGCGGGAGAAGATGAAGTTGCTGATGAAGGTGTACTCGTCGGTCTGGTGGATCTTGTGGTTCAGGACGTTGGCAAACAGGGCCATGTCCAGCTTGCCGCTCTGATACTCGAAGCCTACCACGCCGTTGTTGTACTTGTTGAACTCCTCGGTCAGCTCATCGTCCGTCAGGCAGATACAGCCCTGCAGCGGGGTCTTGCCGGCGTTCTGCACCAGAACGGTAGCGCCTTCGGGAATCTTGGTGAACCAGTTGGTGCCGTACTCGTACATCACGTCGTCAGCTTCGTTGATGTAGCTGGCGTTGACCAGGGTGTTGTTGGGATACACCACGCGGCCCAGGAAGTCGGTGCCCATGGTGCAGGAATCGAGCTTCACACCCAGACCCAGCAGGAAGTTGCCTTCTCCCATGAAAGCAGTGGCGCCGTAGGCCATATAGGGAGTACCGGCCTTCACAGCGCCCAGGGCCTCATCGCTGAGCTTCTGGGAGCCCACGATGACGTTGGCCTTGCTCAGGTCCTCGGTCATGGTGAAGCCCATGGCGGTCAGAGCCAGCCAGTCGAAGCGGTAGTTGTAGGAGCCGGAGCGCAGGGTGGTCTCCACATAGCCGGAGGTGTTATTGGCAGGCTTGCCGGGCAGGAACACCAGAGGATTCAGGATCACGGCGGCCTTGTAGTTCGCGCCGTACACGCCGGTGGCAGTGATAACATAGTCCTTGGCGATGGTGAGGAAGTCCTCGTAAGAGCAGATGAAGTTGCCCTTCTCGTCGCCCTCGGTGATCATGGCAACGGTCTTGCCGGCCCGCAGCAGCGCGTTGACAGCGGCGGCGGAATCGTTGGACACATTGTCGATGATGACGTCGGCATTCTCCACGCCCTCAAACTGAGCGGCGAAGGTGGCCAGATAGGTCACGGCCTTGTCATAGCTGATGGTCTCGGGGCAGGCAGCCATAATGGTCTTGTAGGCGGCGGGCTCGGCCACGATGATGCGGTCATAGCCGCGGGCGTTGCTGCGCTGGGCAAAGCTCTCGGAATACAGGCCCCGCCATACGTTGATGAAGGTGCCGTCAAACAGCTGGCTGTTGGCCAGGGAGCGCTTGGCCTGATACATGGACACCACCATGGTGCCGGCGGGATAGGTCACGCCGTCATAGGTGAACTCCTTGGAGGCCACGTTGACCTTCACGTCGTTGCGGGTCAGATACTTCATCTCAACGGCGGCGTCATACAGGTTCTTCTGGTTGGCGCTGTCCATGGGAATGATGTAGCACTCGGGATAGAAGTTGCCGTTCTGGCCCTCGCCGTCATACACAGGGCGCATCAGGTCCGCCTGCTCGCCAACCCGGTCGTACTGGTCCACATACCAGGGAGCCACGAACTCGTTGGAGTTGGTGTTGTTGACGCCACGGGAGAACAGCTTGGCCTGGGTGGTCAGCATGTCGATCTTATGGTTCTGGATGTACATCGCCTGGGTCATCAGACCGTAAGGCACCACCAGCTCGGAGCTGACGTCGCTGTACACGGGCAGCTCCCAGGTGATACCGGCGGTACCGATCAGGACGGGGAACTGGGAGCCGTAGGCGGTGGTCATGTCATCCCAGGGCTCGGTCCAGGCCACACCGGAGGGGGAATCCTTGTCTACCCGCAGGAAATCACGATAGGGCATCTCGAAGCTGTTGTGGTCGGGGTTGTTGGCAATAGCGCCCATACCCACGGCCTCGCCCAGCTGGATGAACTGCTTGGCGATCAGGTCGTACTCATAGTTGGGCTCGTGAGGAGGCGTGCAGGGCTCGATGAGCATGGCCTCCACGCGGCCGTGGATCTCGGTGAACACCATGGGGTTGAACTTGTTCACCAGGGCCATAGCGTTGGAATCCTCAAACAGGGTCTGGTTGGCCTCGTCGCGGTTGGGGTCATAGCCCTGGCTGGTGGTACGGGTCATGTGCTCGTAACCCTCGATATTCTGCTCGGGAACGATGACCATGAACACGTCGCTCAGCAGCTCCTTGACGTTGACCTCATTATTCTTAACGTTGTAATACTCCTCCAGGTCCAGCTGGCCGGAATACAGGCTGCCGTTGGCCTTATAGCCATTCTCGCCGCGGATAAAGCCAATGTAGGAGGCAAAATCCTTGATCTGCTCGGGAACGGCTGCGCCCTGCTTCGCCATCTCGGCCTTCAGCTGGGCCTGACCGGCCTCGGTGAAGCCCTCCAGGGTGTTGACGCTGATGGTCTCATTCTCCAGCAGGAGGTGGGCAAACTCCAGGATACCATTGACGGCGGCATTCTCGTTGGAATGAACGTTGGAGGCGAACATGGGGACCCGCAGATCGTCAAAGTCGCCGTTGGCCAGCTTGGTCAGCGCCAGGTCGGGGTCGGATTCCACCAGGTCGGTGTATGCCAGCCACTTGTCCACAGACTCCTTGGAGTCGGCAACGATCAGATAAGGCATGTCGTAGCCGTCCACGGTGGTCTGGCCCATGGACTCCTTGGCCACATACAGGTCGGTATCCGTGGCGGCCAGGGCGTCGATGTCGTCATACAGCTCATACACGGTACGGAAGCTGTCATAGGGAACAATCTTGGTGTGAATGGAGCCTACCGTCTCGTCACCGGCGGTCACATTCAGGGTATAGTAGCCGCACAGATCCAGATACGCACCGCCGTTGTTGTGCGGAGCGCTGAAATCCACGTTGCCGGAGCGGTTGCCGAAGTAGCAGTTGATGTCGATCCACAGCTTCAGAGTGACCTTGCCCGCCTCATCGGCAGACATGCCCATATCCGTAATGCGGAACAGGTTCTGGGGCTGCTTGTCCTGCTTCCACTGGGTCATCCAGGTGTCCAGAGCACCGCCCTGGTAGGGATAGGGGAACTTTTCAGGGTCCAGATAGCCGCGGGTGCTGTCGCGGTCCAGGGACAGCGTCAGGCCGCCGTTCATAGCGGCGCCCAGCTCTTCCGCCGTCATGTTGGTAGGAACGGTGACCTCCGCCTGGGCATTCTCCGCCAGGGAGATCTGCCAGTCGATGTCGGTGTATGCGGGATAGGTATTTGCCAGGGACTTGCCAGGGGCACGAGTGTCCTTCGCCACGTCTGCAACGCTTGCAAACGCAGATGCGGGGAATACGAGAGCGAGGATCAGGACAAACGCCAGGATCTTCGTCGTCAGACGGGATCTTTTGTGCTGCATAGTTTTCTCCTTTTCTTCTCTTTCTTTTCCATGGTGGTCCTTGGTGGTCGTTCAGCGGGAGCTGCCGCTCCGCTCCTGGGCCTGCCGCCAACTGCTCCGGCCTGCCGGGAAACCGGCGCTGCACTTTTCCCTGCTGAATCGTTGATTTCAGCTTAACATGCCTCGTCAGTGTTGTTAACCTGTACAGACATAGGCAGTATTGCAGAAAATTCTTTGTGCAATTTGGTTATTCTGCTGCTATGCTTTTCAATCATGTATTCGCACAGATACATGATGATGCTTCAAACAGTCGACCATGCGTTCCACTATCCATGGCAATTTTGGGCCATTTTCCTCACTTTGTCCCCAAAAACTTCTATAATTGTCAAATTCCGCTTTTATATCCACTAAAAATTCCTGCATGTACTCAGGAATTTGACCCCATTTTCGTATGCAGAAAGTGAATAGACGATTTTTCAACATATAGAGAGTTCTCTCTGCACTATGCCAGGTAAGGAAAAGATTACCTGATCTTCGGCTTGCGGGGCTTGCAGTCCACAAGGAAAAACCGCCTCAGACGATCCTGCTGGATCGCCTGAGGCGGTTTTTTTATTTCTCCCGCAGCATCCGGAGTACGCGCCGGAGGGAAGGCGGGTTCCCCTTATACAGGGACATCAGCCGGTACACACGGCCTGCCAGGGCCGTCAGCAGTCCGGCGCAGGCGACCACCAGCACCAGGGACACAAGGCCCCCCATCAGGGACGTCTGCCCCAGCAGGACCCGGCTGGGCGTTACCAGCACGGCGGTGAACGGCACATAATCCAGCCACCGGGCAGAGGAGGTCATGCCGTCCATGTCCCCGGCGAACATGCAGCACAGGAAGCTGGCCACCAGCACCAGGGAAAACAGCACGTTGGTGCTGGACAGATCCTCGACCTTCCCGGCCAGGGAGCCGCCGATGGCGGACAGACTGCAATACAGCAGGAAGCCTGCCAGCAGCAGCCCAACGGCCTCCAGCATAGCCGGAACACTGAACAGACCCGCCAGCCGGCCCGCACCGCGCAGCACCTCCAGCAGCGGCAGCGTTACGCCGGGGGCCGTCTGCCGGGCCAGAGCGCCGCCGGCGGCGAAGCCGCCCATCAGGCTCAGAATCCATACGGCCAGCTGCAAAAGCCCCGCCAGAGCCGTGGCCAATACCTTTCCCAGCACCATGGCCGTGGGCTCCACGGACACCAGAAACAGGTCCATGAGCTTGGAGGTTTTTTCCAGGAGCACGCTGGCCGCCGTTCCCTGGCCGTACAGCAGTACCAGGAAGTAAAGGAGCATCAGCGACACAAAGGGCAGCACCATGGACAGCACATCGGCCGCCTGACCCTCGCCGGTGCGCCCGCCGGTGACGGACACGTCCACGTGGACCGTCAGCAGCTCCTGCTGCCGGGACGTCAGCCCGGCGCTGTCCAGGACGTCCTGGTCGTAGCTTTCCCAGGCCGTCACATTCTGATCCGGGGCGGCATTTTTCTGGTGCTGTGCCGCTGCTGTCAGGGAGACGATGGGGATGATCAGGCACGCCAGAGCCAGCAGCAGGGTAGTAGTGCGCCAGCCCTTCTGGCGCACCTGCTGGATCAGGGTGAAGGAAAACACCCGGCCCATGCCTTTGTATTGTTTCATCGCGCAGCGCCTCCCTTCGCCATGGAAAATACCTCACGCCATTTTACCCGGCTGCCCCGGTGGACGATGAGGCCCGCATATACCCGGGCAGCCAGCGTCAGCAGCCCGAAGATCACAGCCGCCTGGATAAGCCAGGACAGAAGCACCAGCCAAATGGACACATTGCCGCAGGCAAACTGCACCGGCGCGCAGAAAATGCTCAGCACCGGGCACAGGGCGGCAAATACCGCCACCGTTCCCGAGGGCACGCCGCCTACCACGCAGGAGGCCAGATACCCGGCCATGGTCAGCAGCATCACGGGTCCCGTGGCCTCGCCGGCCTCCTCCATGCCGGAGCAGCAGGCGCCGGCCACGCCGCCGATGATGGACATGGTCAGGTAACCAAGCGCCAGCGACACCAGCAGCACCGTCAGCAGGCTCACCAGGTGCCAGACATCCGGCGCCGCCTGGGGCAGCGCCGCCAGCACACCGGACAGCTGCCGGTGCAGGACATCGGAGCCCATCAGCGCAGCCGTCAGGCCGCAGGACACCCCGAAGCCCGCCAGCATAGCCAGCAGCCAGCCGAAGGTGAACGCCATCACCGCCAGAATCTTTCCGGCCAGCAGGGCCATGGGCTTTACGCTGACCAGCAGCAGCTCCACCAGCCTGGAGTCCTTTTCCTCCACCACGGCCCGGATCACATAGGATGCACTCATCAGGCACACCATCATAGCCAGGATGGAATACCCGTACTGGACCCAAAAGCGGCTGCCGTCAAAATTTTCCTCCGGCAGGGGGGAGCCTTCCAGCTGAGCCAGCTGCTGCGCCGTCAGCCCCGCCGCACGGACGCATGCATCCCGGATCGCCGTCTGCACGGCGTCTGCCAGTAGCCGCAGCTCGCTCTGGTCCACGTCGTCCGCACCGCTTACCGCCACCTGATAGCCGGTGACGTCACCGCTGACGGTGACCACGGCGTCGGGGTCCTCTGCGCCGGCGGAAAAGACCGTATCCGCCCAGTAGGAATCTCCGGAAAAATCCAGGTCCAGAGCGGTGCGGTTTTCCAGCCGCACCGCCGTCAGGCTGCTGGTATCCGATACCTCCGGAGACTCGCCGCGCATCAGCGCCGTCAGCGGCATGCTCACCGCCGCCAGCAGCACCATGAGAAGCAGCGTTATCCGGTTTGCATTGCTTTTCAGCAGCTGCGACAGGGTGAAGCGGTATACCTGGCCGGTTCCGGACAGGTCACGCATCAGACTCACCCCCTACGGTTTCCACGAAGATCTCGTGCAGCGACGGCTCACGCAGGTTGAACAGCACCACCGGTACTCCTGCCTGGGTCAGCCGGGCCAGCAGACCGTTGGCCTGCTGCGCACCGGTGACCTTCAGCTGATACTCAAATTCCTTCTGTGTGACGATCTGCGCCCCGCATTCGGCAATGTACGGCGCCGGGTCCGATTCGGTTTTCAGCTGCAGATGCACCCGGCCATAGCTGCGCTTGATATCGTTGAGGTGGCCCTGCAGCACCGTTTTGGACCGGTCCAGAATGGTCAGGTCCGTGCAGAATTCCTCCACCGTGGCCATCTGGTGGCTGGACATAATCAGGTATTTCCCGGCGGCGATCTCCTCGCGGATGATCCCCTTGAACAGGTCCGCGTTAATGGGGTCCAGGCCCGACAGAGGCTCGTCCAGGATCAGCAGCTCCGGGTCCGACAGCAGGGCCGCCATCAGCTGGATCTTCTGCTGATTGCCCTTGGACAGCTGGTCCGGACGCTTGGGCATTTCCCGCTTGGCCCCGCCGCCCAGCATGCTCCGCCGCCGGCCCATCAGCGCCGCCTCAGGCTTTGCCGCGTTGGGGTAGAGGTATTCCGTCACCTCCAGGCGCTCCGCCCAATAGCGGATGCGGCGCTTGGCCTCCGCCCGGGGCACGTCCCGCAGGGACGCGAAGTACAGCAGCTGATCCATCAGCGCGTACTTGGGATAAAGCCCCCGCTCCTCCGCCAGATAGCCCACGTTGCAGCGGCTGATGTCCAGAGGCTCTCCGTTCCACAGCACCTGCCCGCCGTCCCGGGACAGCATGTTCAGCATCATCCGGATGCTGGTGGTCTTTCCTGCACCGTTGGTGCCCAGCAGGGCGTATACCCCCGGCTGGGACATGGCAAAGGACAGATGGTCTACCACCACCTTATCCCCGTACCGTTTCGTCAGGTCCTTTACGACCAGGCTCATTGTTCTTCCTCCTCCCAGAATAATTCGTCCAATGTTTTACCCAGCGCCCGGCAAATGGAGATGCACAGGCGGATGGTGGGGTTATAGTCCCCCTTTTCAATGGCGTTGATGGTCTGCCGGGACACGGACACCAGGTCCGCCAGCTGCTGCTGGCTCAGATCCTTGGCAGCCCGGGCCGATTTCAGCCGAAGATTCTTCATGACTCGTCATCCTCCCGCTGCCGCCGCAGCCGGACGATGGCGCAGACCGTCAGCACCAGAAACAGCGCTCCGCTGGCCGGAGACAGGGCGTCCCAGGTCAACAGGCCGTCCTCCACAAAGCCGCCGCTGCGCAGAGTGATGATGATGTTGGGAATTTGCAGCACCACCACTGCGCCGAACAGCCACAGATAGGTTCGGGGATTCTGGGCCACGGCGAAATACGCGTCCTTCCGGACGCAGGCCACGATGAACACCCCGATGGACAGAAAGATCATCATCCACACCGCCACCCCGGGCTTGGCCCAGGGGCCCCAGATGGTCTCCACGCCGGTATTGGCCAGCAGACTGAAAATCAGCGTCATATACGCCCACCGGTAGGCGATGCCCCGGGCGGCCAGCTGCCGTTCGTCATACTCCGCCTTGGGTTGGCCCTGTTTTTTTCGCACCGCAGCCATAACGGCTATGACCACGGCTGCCGAGCCGATTCCCACCAGAACTCCTGCCACATATGGATCCATAACGACCGCTCCTTTCTCAACTCGCTGGTATCCTATCACATAGCAGACAGTTTGTCAAGTATATATTACAAAAAATATGGTGTGAATGGCATTTTGACAGGTGACACTTTTGTAATCGACAGGAGACACGGCTTTGGATATAATGAGGATATCCCACAAAGGAGGTTCTTGGATATGAAGAAAAAGCAATGGCTCCTGATCCCCCTGTGCCTGGTCCTGCTGGCGGCGGCATATTTCCTGCTGCGCAGCCGTATTCCCCAGCGGTGGTACACCGCCGATGAGCTGGGCATCCCCCAGCAGCAAAGCGCCCTGGATGCCGACGGCGACGGCGTGGACGACTGGACGGACATGGTGCTGGGCGCCCGGTCCTATATTGCCACCAACCCACACTATGAAAGCAAGTATTATGCCGGGGGCTATCCCGACGACGGACTGGGCGTGTGTACCGACGTGATCTGGCAGGCCTTCCGGGCGGCGGGCTACTCGCTGAAGGACCTGGTAGATGCGGACATTGCCGCCCATCCGGAGTGTTACCCCAACGTTGAGACGCCGGACGGCAATATCGACTTCCGCCGGGTCAGCAATCTGGATACCTTCTTCCGCCGTCATGCTCAGGTGCTGACCTGTGACCTGGACGACCCTGCCCAGTGGCAGCCCGGCGACATTGTGATTTTCGGCGACCGGGACCACATTGCCATCTGCTCCGACCGCCGGAACCGCCGGGGCATTCCCTTTATCATTCACCACGGAAACCCCATTGACGAGGCCGTGGAGCGCAACGACATCTATAGGCAGCCGGTCACCGGCCATTTCCGGTGGATGGGATAAGCCGGTTTTTGCAAAAAAGTATCCGGTTTTCACCGGGAAAATGAAAAATTTTCTTGCATTTTCCGGCGCGCTGTGTTATTATATTTCAGCATTCCGCACAGGGGCGGACTTTCGGTCGGTGCCGCAAGGTTGGCCGGGGGGAGGAAGCTCCTGGAGGCAACAAACTAAAATCAAAGGAGAAATGAACAAACATGGCTAACCAGAACGTCGTATCCATGAAGGCCCTGCTGGAGGCCGGTGTCCACTTCGGTCACCAGACCCGCCGCTGGAACCCCAAGATGGCCCCCTACATTTACACCGAGCGCAACGGCATCTATATCATCGATCTGCAGAAGACCGTGAAGAAGCTGGAGGAGGCTTACAGCTTCGTGCGTCAGCTGTCCGAGAGCGGCCAGTCCCTGTTGTTTGTGGGTACCAAGAAGCAGGCTCAGGAGGCCATCAAGGATGAGGCCCTCCGCTGCAATATGTACTATGTCAACGCCCGCTGGCTGGGCGGCATGATGACCAACTTCAAGACCATGCGCACCCGTATCGACCGCCTGAACCAGCTGAAGACCATGCAGGCTGACGGTACCTTCGATATGCTTCCCAAGAAGGAAGTCATCAAGCACCTGGGCGAGATCGAGAAGCTGGAGAAGTACCTGGGCGGCGTGAAGGAAATGAAGAAGCTGCCCGGCGCCCTGTTCATCGTGGACACCCGCAAGGAGCGCAACGCCATCGCCGAGGCCCATCGTCTGGGCATTCCCGTTGTGGCTATCGCCGACACCAACTGCGATCCCGACGAGATCGACTATCCCATCCCCGGCAACGATGACGCCATCCGCGCCATCCGCCTGATCTCCTCCGTCATGGCCAACGCCATGATCGAGGGCCGCCAGGGCGAGCAGACCGAGGAAGCCGCTGCCGAGACCGCTGAGTAAGCGTATATTTTCTGGCTGTATCACCGCGTAACCACGGGGCAGGGTGTATGCCCTGCCCCTTTTACCGTACTATTAAGAAATTGGAGGATATTACAATGTCTTTTACTGCTGCTGATGTGAAGACCCTGCGCGAGATGACCAGCGTGGGCATGATGGACTGCAAGAAGGCCCTGACCGAGTGCGACGGCGACATGGACAAGGCTGTTGAGTACCTGCGGGAAAAGGGCCTGGCCAAGGCCGCCAAGAAGGCCGGCCGCATCGCTGCCGAGGGTATGTCCTATGCTCTGGTGGAGAACGGCGTGGGCGCCCTGGTGGAGGTCAACTGCGAGACCGACTTCTGCGCCAAGAGCGACCTGTTCGTGGCCTTTGTCAAGGACATCGCCAAGGTGGTTCTGGACAATGATCCCACCGATGTGGACGCCCTGATGAACTGCAAGTATCCCGGCACCGAGCTGACCGTTTCCGAGACTATGCCCGAGAAGGTCATGTCTATCGGTGAGAACCTGCAGATCCGCCGCTTCGTACGCTTCGCCGACAACACCAGCGTGGGTTATGTCCATGCCGGCGGCAAGATCGGCGTGCTGGTGAATCTGGCTGCCGACGTGGACGTCACCGAGATCGGCAAGAACGTTGCCATGCAGATCGCTGCGCTGAATCCCCGCTTCTGGGATAAGTCTCAGGTCACCGAGGACGTCCTGGCCGAGGAGAAGAAGATCGCTCTGGCCCTGATGGACAGCGATCCCAAGATGGCCGCCAAGCCCGCTCAGGTCAAGGAAAAGATCGTCATGGGTAAGATGAACAAGTTCTATGAGGAGAACTGCCTGCTGCAGATGGAGTTCGTCCGCAGCGACATTTTCCAGGGTACCGTGGAGCACTACATTGCCGACGCCGGCAAGAAGCTGGGCGGTTCCGTGAAGTTCGTCAACGCTGTTCGCTTCCAGACCGGCGAGGGCATCGAGAAGAAGCAGGAGGACTTCGCCGCCGAGGTTGCTGCTCAGATGAATATGGGCAAGTAAGCCTGTTCTGCCCCGTTTTATTCAGCATAAGCTTCCGTAGGAAGAAATAAAATGCACCCCGCTGTCTGACAGCGGGGTGCATTTTATAGCCGCATTGTTATGCTGTGCAGTAAGATGTTTAGGCCTCCTCTGCGGATTCCTGCTCCTGCCGCAGCTCCTCCTTGGCCTGCTGCAGGATCTTGCGGTCGTGCTTGGTGGTGAGCTGGCTCTCGTCGAATTTGGCGAACATGTCCGGGCGGCGGCGCATGGTGCGTTTGTAGCTTTCCTTCTTCCGCCAGTCGTCCACGTTGCCGTGGTGGCCGGACAGCAGCACCGGAGGGACGGCCCGGCCGTGCCACACCTCAGGGCGGGAATACTGGGGATATTCCAGCAGTCCGTTCCAGTGGCTCTCATCGGTGTAGCAGCTCTCCTCCGGCAGAACGCCGGGAACCATGCGGCACAGACAGTCCGCCACAGCCATGGCGGGGATCTCGCCGCCAGTGAGGACGAAGTCGCCGATGGAAATTTCCTCATCCACGCACTCGTCCAGGAACCGCTGGTCCACGCCCTCATAGTGGCCGCAGACCAGGATCAGATGGTCGTAGTTTGCCTTCAGCTCCTTGGCCACCTGCTGGTCAAACACCCGGCCGCAGGGCGACATGTAGATGGTGTGGACCCGATGGCCTGCCTCCTGGCAGATATGCTCCCAGCAGCGGTACAGAGGGTCCGCCTGCATGACAGCACCCCGGCCCCCGCCGTAGGGGTAGTCGTCCACCTGCATCTGCTTGTTGGTGGTGTAGTCCCGGATCTGGTGGGCGACGATTTTGATATAGCCCCGGTCCTGGGCCCGGCCCATAATGGACTGGCCCATCATGGCATCAATGGCGTCGGGGAACAGGGTCATGATGTCAATCCTCATCGGTGGCCAATCCTTTCATCATGTGGACCCGCATTTCTCCGGCGTCAGGGTCCGTGCTCTCGATAAATACGCCGGGCACCGCCGGGATGAGATACTCCCGCTGGCCGCGGATCTGGTAAATTTTATGGGCGGGATAGGTGAGGACCCGATCAATGATGCCGATCTCCTGGTCGGTGGCGCAGTCTATCACCCGCAGCCCCAGCAGCTCCTGGTCGAAAAACTGCCCCTGGGGCAGGTGGGCGTCGGTGCGGCGAATGGATACGGTCTTTCCCTTCAGAGCCAGGGCCGCGTCCATGTCGTCCACGCCGGGCAGGGTCATCAGCACCGTGGACTTATGGACCCGGGCGCTGCGGACCTTCACCGGCTGATTGTCTATATAAATGGTGTCAAATTCCGTGAGAAACTCCGGGTCAAAGCCATGGGGGTTTACCTTAACCTCTCCCCGGATGCCGTGGGCGTTGACGATCTGCCCCACGGGGATGAATGCAGGCCGCATAGTCGTTCTCCTTTGCTGTACAAGTGACTCCATCATACCACATTTGTGCCCTGTTTTCAACGGTGCGATTTTTGTTTCCATTCGTAACTTTCTGTAACTTTTTTACCAGTAATCCCCTGATCCGGGCGTGTCAGAACCCACTCAAATCCGGTGCCGGTGGTGCTAAGAATTCAGGAAATAGCATAAAACTTGACAAAAGTGGGTATAAGTGATATACTCCTACCATATTTTAAAATAGTAACAAAAGTTACAAACCGGTAAACGAACCGGAAATCTACCTCTTGGGAGGGTATATGAAAGACATGAAAAACAGGGTTTGGCGGGCCATTTCCGCCGTGGCCATGCGGGAGCACTGGCGGGTCCGCCGGGTGCTGCTGCTGGTCATGGTGGCCGTGACCGCGCTGAGCATGGTGACGGTGAAGAGCATGGGCGATACGGTGCAGCCGCGCCGGGTGTATGTGGTGCTCACCGAGGACGGCAGGACGGAGATCATCTCCGGCCGCCCCAGCCGGGACAAGAGCTTCGGTATTCTGGAGACCCGGGTGGATTATAACGCACGGGAGGCCCAGCTGCTGCTGCAGCACGGTCATGATATTACCGTCACCAGCGGGGAGGAATCCCGCACCGTACAGACCCGCAGCGAAACGGTGGACCATCTGCTCCACCGGCTGCATATGGAGCCTGCCGACGACGAGATGGTGTTCATTGACTTCACCGGCGACACGCCGTCCATCTATTTCCGGACGGAGATGACCCGCCAGCGGACGGTGCAGCTGTCTGTGGGCTACAGCAGCCGCCGGGTGGTGAACCACGCCCTGGCCAAGGGCACCGAGCGGGTGATGCAGCAGGGTGTGCCCGGCACCATCACCAACACCTACACCGACACCTACCGCATGGGCTGCGTGGTATCCACGGAGCTGACGGACACCGTCACCGACGGCGCAGTGGAGGAGGTTGTGGAGTACGGTACCCGGGTTACATCCGTGGACCGGTCCGACCGGCTGGTATCCGTACACAGCAACGGGGACGGCTCCGGCTATCTGCTGTTTGCCTCCGGCGACACCATGACGTTCTCCCGGACGCTGGTGTGCAGCGCCACCGCCTATTCCATCGGCACCCGGACGGCTTCCGGCCGCCCCACGGCGGTGGGCAATATTGCGGTGGATACATCCGTGTTCCCCTATGGCACGCGGATGTACGTTCAGACGGTGAAGGGCTCCTGGCATTACGGAATGGCCACGGCTGCCGACTGCGGCACGGCCATCAAGGGCAACAAGATCGACCTGTGGTTCAAGACCTTCTCCGAGGCCTGCGACTGGGGCCGGCGGGACTGCACCGTGTACGTCCTGGACTGACGGAACAACAGAATCGTGAAACGGCAAAAAGCACCGATGCGCGGCATCGGTGCTTTTTTATGCAGACAGGCACGTTTGGGGTGCCGGGCACATATATTGGCCTATGCAGCAACGGATGGAGGCGTTTTGATGGACCAGAAGGAAATGATGGAGCGATTGAAGCGGGACCCGGCGGCCTTGCAGGCGGTAATGCAGTCCCAGGACGGACAGATGCTGCTGCGGCTGCTGTCCGGCAGCGACGGGGGGCGGACTTTGCAGCAGGCGGTCCGCCAGGCTGCGGCGGGAGATGCTGCGGCCATGAGCCAGATGCTCCAGGGCATTATGAGCAGCCCACGGGGGGCGGCCCTGGTGCAGCGTATCGGCGAGAGCCTGCAAAAATAGGGAAGGAGGGACGGCAGTGTCGGAGCTGGAGGAAAAACTGAACGCGCTGCTGTCCGACCCCAACAGCATGGCCCAGGTCATGCAGATGGCGCAGCAGCTGTCCGGGGCTATGGGGGAGCAGAAGGCCGCGGCGCCTCCGCCCCCGCCCCCGGTGCCGCCGGCTCCTGATCTGGGGGCGGCCCTGGGTGGCCTGGACCCGAAGCTGCTGGGGAAGCTGCTGCCTCTGGCAGGGGAGCTGGGAACGGAAAACAGCGCCGCCATGCAGCTGCTCAATGCCCTGCGCCCGTTCCTGAAGGAAGAAAAGCAAGGGAAAATCCAACGGGCGGCACGGCTGGCGCGGCTGATCCATGTGGGAAAGAAGCTGTTGGCGGATTGGGAGGGGTAGCCATGTATAACCGCTATATCCGCAATGATAACGGCGTATACGACCGGGTACCCCAGCAGGAGACGGCTCCGCCGTCCTGTCCAACACCCCCGCCCAGACCGGATGCCCCGCCTGAACCGGGGCCGCCGCCGGGGCCAGAGCAGCGTCCGCCTGTCCCGCCGCCGGCGCCGGAGCGGCAGTTTCTGAACCGCCTGCTGGGAAAGCTGCACCTGGGGGACATGGATGCGGGAGATCTGCTGTTGCTGCTGATCCTGTTTTTCCTGTTTCAGCAGAAGGCAGACGAGGAGGTCCTCATTGCCATCGGGCTGCTGCTGATCCTATAAAAATTGCGCTGCCGGAAAGGCAGCGCAATTTTTATGTACGGGAGTTACGCGTTGTAAACGGCCTTGCAGCCCAGGTAGTTCATGTAGCAGTCCAGCTTGCCCACGGTTTCGAAGGGGGAGTGCATACTCAGCACGGGGACGCCTGCGTCGATGGTGTCGATGTTGCGGTTGGCCATATACTGGGCCACGGTGCCGCCGCCGCCCACGTCGATCTTGCCCATCTCGCCGATCTGCCACACCACGCCGGCCTCGTCCAGCACGCGGCGGACATAGGCCACGGTCTCGGCCCCGGCATCGGAGGAGCCGCTCTTACCCCGGGCGCCGGTGTACTTGCAGATGCCCAGGCCGTAGTTCACCCGGGATTCGTTGCGCTTTTCATACACCTCGGCAAAATTGGGGTCGAAGGCGGCGGTAACGTCGGAGGACAGGCAGAAGGAGCTCTCGTAGCACACCCGCAGGCTGACACCCTGCCCGTCGCACAGGTCCTCCATGAAGGTGTCGAAGAAGGCGGACTGCATACCGGTGACACCCATGGAGCCGATCTCCTCCTTGTCGGCCAGCATGCACACGGCGGTCTTTTCGGGAACGTCGATGTCAAACAGGCCCTTCAGTGCGGCATAGCTGCACACCCGGTCGTCGTGTCCGTATGCGCCGATGAGGCTGCGGTCCAGGCCCAGATCCGTGGCGTTGAAGGCGGGGACCACCTCCAGCTCGGCGGAGGTGAAGTCATCCTCGCAGATGCCGTATTTCTCGTGGAGCAGGTCCAGCACTCGCAGCTTCACGCGGTCGGAGTCGCCGTCCTCACCCAGGGGGCGGCTGCCCATGAGAATGTTCAGATTCTCACCGGGAATGGCCTCGCTGAGGGGCTTTTTGCCCTGCTCCGCACCCAGGTGGGGCAGCAGGTCGGTAATCACGAACTTGGGCTCGTTGCCCTGGCCCAGAACCACCTTCACCACGGTGCCGTCCCGCAGGACCACCACGCCCCGCAGCTCCAGGGGGATGGCCACCCACTGGTACTTGCGGATGCCGCCGTAATAGTGGGTCTTGAAGTAGCTGAAGTGGTCAGACTCGTACAGCGGGGTCGGGCGCAGGTCCAGACGGGGGCTGTCGGTGTGAGCGATGACCAGACGGAAGCCGTCCTCGAAGCTGCGGGTGCCGATGGTGGAAGCCACGATGGCCTTGCCCAGCTGGCTGAAGTAGACCTTGTCGCCGGGGGCGTAGGTCTTCTTCGGGTCGAACTGCTGGTAGCCTGCGTTCTTGAGCATCTGCTCGCTCTCAGCGGCCACCTCGCGCTCGGTCTTGCCTGCGTCGAGGAATTTCTTGTAGCCCTCAGCGAATGCATGGGCCTCCTGCTTGACGGCGGCGGACTTGTCGCCGACGTAAGCGGGCTTAAACAGCAGCTTTTCAGCCAGCTGCTGGTTCGGAGTTTTTTCTGCCATAGGATCTCTCCTGCCTTTCTGTTTTCTTATACTTATTGGAAGCTGTTTTCACGGCCATTGCACACCGTCTGAACGGTCTTTTTGCCTGCATACTGCGTTGATTTCCCTTGCGATCCACCAAGGATTGCAGCGGAAAATCGCCTTGTCTGCGGGCAAAAATTCTCGTCATTCGGTGCACCCCGCTTACGAAATAGCTTCTGAGAAGCTGCTGGAGAACCGCTGAGCGACACCGTTCTCTAAAAAATAACCCGAAAGACCTGTACACTGAAAAGGTGTACAGGTCTTTTCTTTATGCCAGAAAAAAGGAGATGAGGATATGGCGACAGTGACCTTCAGCGCGGCGGACGATGTGCTCTACGCTTATCTGGCCGGCGAGATCGACCACGACGCGGCGCAGGGGCTTCGCATCCAGCTGGACGACGCCCTGCTCACCCGCAGCCCGCGCATTCTGGTGATGGACCTCGGCGGAGTGGGGTTCATGGATTCGTCAGGCATCGGGCTGATACTGGGGCGGCAGCGCTGCGCCCGGACGCTGGGCGGCAGTCTGCGCATCCAGCACGCGCCGGAACAGCTCCGGCGGGTCTTACAGCTTGCAAGCATCCCCTGCACCGAGCCGGGCGGGGAAGTATCAGGAGGGATATAAATGAAGGCGGAAAACAGTGCAAAGATCCAATTTGATTCGCTCAGTGCAAACGAGGCTTTTGCCCGGGGCGCAGCGGCGGCCTTTCTGGCTCGGTATGACCCCACCGTGCCGCAACTGGCCGACATCAAGACGGCGGTGTCCGAGGCAGTGACCAACTGCATCGTCCACGCCTACCGCGACACGATCGGTACAATTTCGCTCAAGTGCCGGATTCTGCCGGGAAGCATCCTCGATATCATCGTCAAGGACCGGGGCTGCGGCATTGCCGACGTGGCGCAGGCAAGAACGCCGATGTACTCCACCGGCGGCGACGATCGAAGCGGCATGGGCTTTACGATCATGGAGAGCTTCATGACCGAGCTTCGCGTCACCTCGACGCCCGGAAAGGGCACGACGGTACATATGAAGCGTAAAATTGTCCGCCGGGGCGAAAAGGCGTGATGGACCGGACACAGGCGCTGATTGTCCGCGCGCAGCAGGGAGACAAGGCGGCGTCGGAGCAGCTGGTGCTGGAAAACGCGGGGTTGATCTGGTCGATTGCGCGGCGGTATTTTGGGCGCGGCGTGGAGCCGGATGATCTGTATCAGCTCGGGGCGCTCGGCTTTCTCAAGGCAATTGCGGGCTTTGACACGCAGTACGGCACGCAGTTTTCCACCTACGCCGTGCCGAAAATCGCAGGCGAAATCCGAAGGTTTCTGCGCGACGACGGCGCAGTCAAGGTCAGCCGAAGCGTCAAAGAGCGCGCCGCTGTCATCAAAAAAGAGCGCCAGCGGCTCACGGGGGAGCTGGGAAGAGAACCGACGCTCTCAGAGCTGTCGCAGTCTCTGGACCTGAGCGTTGAAGAAATCGCAAGCGCCGAGACGGCGACCAGCAGCGCAGAATCCATCCAGCGCCAGACGGGAGAAGAAGGCATCACGCTTGAGGATGTGCTGGCAGGACCCGAGATGGAGGACGGCATTTTAGAGCGCATGGCGCTCAAACAAGCGGTTTCGAATCTTTCCGCGCGCGAGCAGATGGTCATTTCTCTGCGGTATTTTCACGGGCTCACGCAGCAGAAGGTCGCGTCCATCATCGGCGTGTCGCAGGTACAGGTCAGCCGGATTGAAAAAAAGGCGCTCGAACGGCTGCGGACGTTTTTTTAGGTGACAAATCGACAGAATTATATTAAAATAGCTTTACT
>ENA-ORSY01001315-ORSY01001315.1-human-gut-metagenome-genome-assembly--contig:-NODE-1315-length-18156-cov-3.509585_pt1 | contig 18156 bp, 19 predicted proteins | sample MGYA00242193_ERZ509160 | MGnify/ENA primary metagenome ERZ509160 (study PRJEB26280, sample SAMEA2338670) | human gut metagenome | biome: human gut; feature: human-associated habitat; material: faeces...
TCATCGATGAGATCGACGCGGTGGGCCGTCAGCGCGGCGCAGGTCTCGGCGGCGGCCATGACGAGCGCGAGCAGACGCTCAACCAGCTGCTCGTTGAGATGGACGGCTTTGGTGCAAACGAGGGCGTTATCGTCATCGCAGCCACCAACCGCAAGGATATTCTGGATAACGCGCTGCTGCGTCCGGGCCGTTTCGACCGTCAGGTCTATGTCGGCGCACCGGATGTCAAGGGCCGTGAGGCTGTCCTCAAGGTACATGCCCGCAACAAGCAGTTCGACCCGGATGTCAAGTTCTCCGAGATCGCCAAGACGACCGCCGGTTTCACCGGTGCAGACCTCGAAAACCTGCTCAATGAGGCAGCGCTGCTTGCGGCACGCCGCAACAAGAAGCTGATCTCGCAGGAGGAGATCGAGGAGTCGCTGCTCAAGGTTGTAATGGGCGTGGAGAAAAAGAGCCATATTATCAATGAGCACGACAAGCGCCTGACCGCGTACCACGAGGCCGGTCACGCGATCTGCTTCCACGTTCTGCCGACGCAGGATCCGGTACACCATGTTACCATCATCCCGCGTTCGTCCGGCGCAGGCGGCTTCACCATGCCGCTGCCTGAGGAGGATCAGGCCTACCGCACCAAGAAGTATATGGAGGAGTACATCATCGTTTGCCTGGGCGGCCGCGTGGCCGAGCAGCTGACGATGGAGGATATCTCCACCGGTGCTTATGGCGACATCAAGCAGGCAACCCAGATGGCACGCGCCATGGTCACCAGCTACGGTATGAGCGAGCGTATCGGCCCGATCGACTACGGTTCGGATAACGGAGAGGTGTTCCTCGGCCGCGATCTGGCAGCCGGCAAGGGCTATTCCGAGGTTAAGGCGGCAGAGATCGACGACGAGATTCACCGCATTATCGAGCACGCATATCACGCCTGTGAAAAGCTACTGAGCGAGCACATGGACGAGATGAAGCGCGTTGCCGAGTATCTCATCCGTAACGAAACGATGGACGGCGAGACCTTTGTTAAGGTCTATAACGGCGAAATCGTTCCAGATAAGATCGTCGGCGAGGATCTGATGACCGAGCTGCAGCAGGAGCTGCACGCCAAGGTAAGCAAGCCTGCGGAATCCGCAGAGGAGCTTGCCAAGGTCGAAGAAGCTGAAAAGGATCTCGACCCGGATAAGCAGGATCAGTAAACATTCACAAAACCCCACAGAAAATTCTGTGGGGTTTTTCCTTACCTGAAATGTCAAATACTCTTGACATTTTGCTGTCCGCCTGTTATCTTGAAGATGTAAAGAGAACTTTACATTTTAGCGAATTGCATCAAGGGCAGGAGGTGCTTTTATGCGGTGGGATTTGTACACATCAGCCGAGAAAATGCAGGTATTGTGGGTCTGCATCGGCCTGCCGGTGCTTCTGCTGGCGGCATGGCTGGTAAGAGACTGGATGGATGCCGGAGGGTCGAAAAAGGCCCGCAAAGTCGCCAAAGCACTCGGTAGCAGGACCGATGAGATGGAGCGCGCCATCATCACACAGGCGCAGGCCATCGCATATCGTGTGACACAGACCGGGCTTCTGGTCTGTATGTATCTGCGGCTGCTCGTGTGGGGACAGCCGGCGGCGGAGCTGTGCGTCCTGCTGGTGGTTTCTTCGATGACGGAGGTGGTCATCATGCTCGTGCAGACCTTCCGCAAAACGCGGGACGACGAGGAGCATCCGCCGAGACTGGCTTTCCTTATCGCAAAGCTGACGTTCTGCGCGGTGCTGATCGGATTGGCCGTCGGAATGACGGTTCTAGCGCAAAACTGGTAGGAGGTGCGCTTATGAGCTGGGATATGTACGATATGACACAGAAGGTTCAGGTTGTTGTGGTTGCGATTGTGCTGCCGCTGGTTATTCTTGCAGCGAGTCTGTGGCACGACTGGGTAGAAGAAGGACAATCGCCGCGAGCGAGAAAAATCATGAAGGACTGGGAATGGAATATCGATGAGATGGCGCACGCCGTCAATGTGAAGGGTCGCTTGATTGGCTACCGTGTGCTGCAGGCCGGTGTTATCATTTATCTTGGTTACAGCCGCTTTTTCCGTGATTATCGCTCGATTGAACTCAGTGTCCTGGCAATCGTGTCCATTGTTGCTGAGGTGCTGTTTATTATCATCAAAACCATTCGCAATATGGCGGGCGATGAGGATAAAACGCAAATGTGGAAACAGATGGGACATAGTGTGTTCAATAATCTGATGTATCTGTGTATTGTGGTGGATGTTTTCTGGATGTGAGGAGGTGCACCTATGTTTACAACCGAAACCGGTATAGGCGTGGTCGTAATGGTCGTTTTTGCGGCATTCTGGCTGGCTTTCATGCTCTGGGAAGACTGGGGACAGGCCGGAAAGACTGCTCGTGCACGCGCTTCCGCGAAGGCCAACGGCTGGGAGCAGGACGAAATGCAGAACACGATCACACGCAATGGTGCGATTATCGCCTATCGCTTGATGACGGTCGGGCTGTTCGTGGTGATGTTGGTGGATATCATTGCATTCGGCAAAAATGTGAGCGAGTTTGCGATTCTGTGGTTCGTGTGCATGGTGTTCGAGGGTGTTTACAGAACAATCGCGACCTACCGTGCCGCAAAAGACGACGAGGAAGATCCGCCGTCTAAAAGTGCGCTCGCTGGGGATATTGTAAAGCGTATTTTCATTCCGGTCGTGATATTCGCAGATTTGATATGGAAGTTCTGGCGCTGAAGATGAAGAACAACATTAAAGAACTCCGCAAGGCGCGCGGCCTGCGGCAGGAGGACATGGCAAAGCTGCTCGGGGTATCGCGGCAGACCATCGTGGCGATGGAGAACGATAAGTATGACCCGACCCTCGAACTGGCGATTAAAACCGCGCGGCTGCTGGAACAACCCGTGGAGGAGATTTTCTTCCTTGATGAATCGTTATGAATGGAGAATTGAAAATGGAGAATGGAGAATGAACGTATAGATGGGGCGTTTTCCATTGAACAAAGCGTCTGCAAATGATGCGGAAAACGCAACCATCGCGTTAATTTTCCATTTTCAATTCTCAATTCTCCATTACTGCACGAAATAGCATGAAAAAAGGACTTCCCGCAGGAAGTCCTTTTTTACAGCACGGATTTACCCAATACCGCCCGGGATAATAAAGCTGAAGAATACAACGAGTGCGGCAAGGAAGATATATACATACTTCGCAAGCGGCGCAAACGCGCGGCTGAGCGGCTTGCTGCGGCCGTTCATCAGCTCCTGCTCCATCTTGTCGATGCCGAGCACCCAGTACGCCATAACCGCACCGAGGATCGCACCGATCGGCACAACGTAAATGGTAATCACGTCCATCAGCGTACCCATGAGCGTATCGCGCTCGATAAACAGGCCAACCGCCAATGCGGCGCCGCACGCCAGCAGGACAGCGGCCTTTCGGCTCAGCTTGAGGCGAGTCTGCGCGGCTTCGGAGACTGCTTCCAGCATATTCGCCAGCGAGGTAATGCCCGCGAACAGCACGGAGATAAAGAAGAAGAACGCGAACAGACGGCCGAACGGCATCTGCTGGAATACACGCGGCAGGGTGATGAACAGCAGCTTGGGGCCGGAGGCCGGGTCCAGACCGAATGCGAACACGCTCGGCAGGATGGCGAAGCCGGCCAGCATAGCCGCGCAGGTGTCGAGCACCGCCGTCATGCAGGACGAGTGAACGACATCCTCGTTCTTCGGCAGGTACGAGCCGTAAATGATCATGCCCGAGCCGGTGATGGACAGCGAGAAGAACGCCTGCCCCATCGCCATGATCCATGTGCGCGGGTTGAACAGGTACTCCCACTGCGGTACGAGCAGGTATTTGTAGCCTTCGATCGCATTCGGCAGGAAGGCTACGCGGACAGCAATAATGATGAACAGGATGAAGAATGCGGGCATCATCACCTTGTTGATCTTTTCAATGCCGCCGGACACGCCGAAGATCAGCACAGCCGCCGTCAGCAGGATAACCAGGGTGTGCCACGGCACACTGGAAAAATTCGTGCTGCTCATTTCCGTGAAGAACTGCTCCGGTTCGGTGCTTATCAGCGAGCCGGTCAGTGCACCGAACGCGCTCCGCAGCACCCAGCCGACGATGATGGCGTAGCCGATGGCGATGCCGAGCGAGCCGAGCAGCGGAATCGTACCGAGGATGGCGCCGCCCTTTTTGCCGCGGGACTTCATCGCAAATTCATACGAGCCGATTGGACCTGTGCCGGTCATGCGGCCGAAGGCGAACTCGCCGGACAGGCCGACATAGCCGAACAGCGCAATAAACAGCAGGTAGGGGATTAAAAAAGCCGCGCCGCCGTATTGACCGGTGCGATAGGGGAACATCCAGATGTTGCCCATGCCGACCGCTGAGCCGACAGCCGCCAGCACAAAGCCGATTTTTGAGGTAAAGGTTCCGTTTCCATTTTTCTGATGCATAATAAAATTCTCCGGTTTGTTTACAAGTGTATACTTAGTATAACACAAAATAAAGTAAAAAGCCACTTGTACTTTCAACAGGAAAAGCGGGAGCTTTTGACAGAAGTAACAAAACGCTCGTCGGAATTTAGGGAAATTTATCAGTTATTCTCTTGCGCTCGGTGGATGGATATGGTATGATAGATGAGCGTGAAAAAGACAAGTGTCTTTTTAGGAAGGACAGACATCGCATGGTAAAACCAAAGTATTATCTCGTGGAGCGCACCCTGCTGCCGGAGGTATTTCAGCGCGTGATCGAAGCGAATGAAGCCATCGCTTCGGGCAAGGCGGCTACGGCAAGCGAAGCGGCAAAGATCGCCGGTCTGTCGCGCAGTGCGTACTACAAATATAAGGACGGCGTTCGCCCTTTCTTTGAGGCGACTACCGACCGCATCGTCACCTACCATTTCATGCTGCACGATCAGCCGGGTGTTCTGTCGAGCATCCTCGGACTGATGGCACGCTCGGGTGCAAACCTGCTGACGGTGAACCAGTCCATTCCGATGAGAGGAATGGCATCGGTCACCATTTCGGCCCGCACCGGTGAGATGAAATACTCATCCGAAGAGCTTGTGCATCGCGCAGAAGCAATGGAAGGCGTCAGCAAAGTGGAAATTCTGGCATCTGAATGACCGTCCGACGGTATACAGAACGCTAATTTAACTGATGAAAGGAAATCAGCATATGATTAAAGTAGCAATCATGGGACACGGCACCGTCGGCTCGGGCGTATACGAGGTGTTTGACATGAACGCCGACAAGATCGCAAAGACCGTTGGCGAGCCGGTTGAGGTAAAGTACGTCCTCGACCTGCGCGACTTTTCCTCTCTGCCGTATGGCAATAAATTTGTAACCGATTTCTCCGTCATCGAGAACGACCCCGAGGTAACGGTCGTTGCCGAGGTGATGGGCGGCGTGGGCGCTGCATATCAGTTCACCAAGCGCTGCCTCGAGGCCGGCAAGAGCGTATGCACCTCCAACAAGGAGCTGGTTGCTACCAAGGGTGAGGAGCTGCTCAAGATTGCCGAGGAGCACGGCGTAAACTACATGTTCGAGGCCTCTGTCGGCGGCGGCATCCCGATTATCCGCCCGATGCTGCAGTGCCTGGCTGCCAACGAGTTTAACGAAATCTGCGGCATCCTGAACGGCACTACCAACTACATCCTCACTCAGATGATCCACAACGGTGTTACCTTTGCGGATGCGCTCAAGCAGGCACAGCTCAACGGCTATGCCGAGAAGGATCCGACTGCCGACATCGAGGGTCACGATGCCTGCCGCAAGATCTGCATCCTGTCCGACCTCGCTTACGGCGACAAGTTCGACCCGGATCAGGTTTCCTGCGAGGGCATCACCAAGATCACCCTCGAGGACGTAGCAAACGCCGATAAGCTGGGCTGCGTTATCAAGTTGCTGGGCCGCTCGGTCCGCTGCGAGGACGGCACCGCTTACGCTTATGTTGCACCGCATCTCATCCACAAGGAAAGCCCGCTGGCCGCTGTTGAGGACGTATTCAACGCCATCATGATCGACGGCAATGCGACCGGCGAGGTTATGTTCTACGGCAAGGGCGCCGGAAAGCTGGCGACCGCTTCCGCTGTTGTTGCTGATATGCTGGACAGCATCGAGCACAAGGACAACCGCCGCCGTATCTTCTGGGGCGATGGCTCCAAGAATCTGCTCCGTCCGCTGGATACTCTGCAGAGTGCATGGTACGTTCGCTTCAAGGGCGCACAGAAGGATGTTGAGGAGCTGCTGCCGGTTGAGAGTCTGACCGAGCCTGCTGAGGGCGTATTCGTGGTTCAGACCCGCAAGCTGTCCACCGCAGAGATGAACGCCGCAGCCGAAAAGCTGAACGGACGCGGTGAAGTTCGTGCGGCAATGCGTATTCTGTAAAGGAGAGAAATACAATGGTTCGTGTAACCGTTCCTGCTACGAGCGCCAATATGGGCTCGGGCTATGACAGCATCGGCATTGCGCTCGAGCTGTACAACGTGATCGACCTCGCAGAGAACGATCATATTGATATTTCGGATAAAAACGGTCAGTATGTCCCGCAGGACGAGAGCAACCTGATCTATCAGTGTGCAAAGCGCGTCTACGACGAGTGCGGCAAGCCGCTTTCCGGCTTGACCATCGTTGAGGACTGCGCGATCCCGCAGACCCGTGGTCTGGGTTCGTCTTCGGCGTGCACGGTTGCGGGCATCATGGGTGCAAACATGCTGCTCGGTGAGCCGCTCGACCGCAACGCGGTCATTGATCTGGCGGCTACCATCGAGGGTCATCCGGATAACTCCACACCGGCGATCCTTGGCGGCTTCTGTGTGGCGCTGCTCGAAAACGGCCATGTGCATCACGTTCGTGTGCCGGTTCACGGCGCGATCGACTTCGTGGTATTCATTCCGGATTTCCAGCTGTCCACCGAAAAGGCGCGTGCGGCGCTGCCCAAGACCATCGACCATCACGATGCGGTTTACAATCTGGCGCGCGCAGCGCTGCTCGCGGGCAGCCTGACCACCGGCAAGCTGGAAAACCTTGATGTGGCAACCGGTGACTGTCTGCACCAGCCGTACCGTTTCGGTCTGATTGAAAACGGTGAGGACATCGTGCGTGAGGCCAAGAAGCTGGGCGCACTCGGCGCTTTCATTTCCGGCGCAGGCCCGTCCATCGTGGCGATCGTCTACAAGGGCGACCGTGACTACATCACCCGTGCACAGGAGCTGTGCGAGAAGCTGTATTCGCACTGGAAGGCCGTACAGCTGCGCTGTGATGAGGTCGGTGCGACCGTAAAACGACTGTAATAGGGGACGGATGAGTGCTCTCGTCCGTGTATATAAGGAGGAAACATAGTTAGTATGAGTCTTATTGTGCAAAAGTTCGGCGGCACTTCGGTTGCCAACACCGAGCGACTGAAGAATGTTGCGGACATTGTTACCAAGACCGCACAGGCAGGCAATCAGGTTGTTGTAGTTGTATCCGCGCAGGGCGATACCACGGATGATCTGATCGTAAAGGCTGCCGAGCTGAACGACCGTCCCTCTAAGCGTGAGATGGACGTTCTGCTCAACACCGGCGAGATGATCTCCATGTCTCTGCTGGCGATGGCTATCCAGAAGCTGGGCTTTCCGGTTGTATCCCTGACCGGCTGGCAGATCGGTCTGGAAACCAACAGCAATTACTCGGACGCGCGCATCAAGCGCATCGCAGGCGAGCGCCTCAAGGCAGAGCTGGACAACGGCCGCATCGTTATTGTTGCAGGCTTCCAGGGCATCAACCAGATGGGCGACGTGACCACGCTCGGCCGCGGCGGCTCGGACACCACCGCAGTTGCCATTGCAGCAACGCTCGGCGCGGATCTCTGCCAGATCTACACCGACGTAGATGGCGTTTACACTGCCGATCCGCGCATCGTAAAGGATGCCAAGAAGCTGGACGCCATCACCTATGATGAGATGCTGGAGCTGGCATCTCTGGGTGCACAGGTGCTGCACAACCGTTCGGTTGAGATGGCAAAGAAGTACAATGTCGATCTTGAGGTCGTTTCGAGCTTTACCCGCAATCCGGGTACCAAAGTCAAGGAGGGTTCTAACATGGAAAAATTGAATGTTTCGGGTGTTGCCCGTGATAATAACTGCGCACGAGTTGCCATCATCAATCTGGATGATACGCCGGGTACCGCGTTCAAGGTATTCTCGCTGATGGCGAAGCACCATGTCAATATCGATATCATCCTGCAGTCCGTCGGCCGCGATAACAAGAAGTCTATTTCCTTCACCATCCGTCAGGACGATGCAGAGCGCGTAGAGTCTATCCTGCGCGACGCGAAGGAGATGCTCGGTTATGAGGATCTGTCCATCAACACCAAGGTTGCAAAGGTTTCCATCGTTGGTGCAGGCATGGCTTCCGCTACCGGTGTTGCTTCCAAGATGTTCGAGGCTCTGGCTATGGCCGGCATCAACATCCGCATGATCTCCACCTCTGAGATCAAGATCTCCGTCCTCATCAACGAGGAGGACAGCGAGAAGGCTGTTAAGGCTATCCACGAGGAGTTCTTCAACGCCTAATTGGGGGCAATATCACACGATTGCATCGGCGGCGTTTGGCGGAAATTTTGTGCGCTGATTTTGTTGCGTTCCCTTGCAATACACAAAGTATTGCTGCGGAACCGCGCCGCATCAGCACGCAAAATTTACTCGCCAACCGCTCACCGCTGAATCGTGTGGTAATGCCCATAAGTGTTTTCTCAGATAGCCTCAAAGTCCCGAAATGTGCATTTCGGGACTTTTTTGCAACCGGAAAGACGTCCGCAACCGTCGGTTGACAAAAAGAAACGATGGGTTGGTGGCGTTTTTGCGGCATTTCATGCACACTGGAGACAGAAAAGAAAGGCAGGTGGCAGAAATGACAACAGGTGAGAAAATCGCGGCACTGCGAAAAGAGCAGGGCATGAGTCAGGAGGCGCTCGGCGAAAAGCTGGGCCTGAGCCGTCAGGCGGTCAGCAAGTGGGAGGCCGATCAGGCGGTGCCTACGATGGATAATTTAATGGAACTGAGCAAGCTGTTCGGCGTTCCGGTGGATACGTTGCTGCGTCCGGATGCGGAGCTAATGCCAAAGGCAGAGGACTCGGATGAATCGTGGCCGGGTGCAGAGAACCAGCCGGTCAGGAACGGAAACCGCAAGTGGAAAATTGCAGCGATAGCAGCGGCAGGGCTGCTGTGCGTCAGCGTTGTGTGCAGCGCGGTCAGCCTGTGGCGTGTGATCGCTATGCAGCAGCAGATCGACACGCTGCGGATGCAGAGCGGGCCGAGTACGATTTACTATCCGGATAATACGAGCGCTGAGAACAGCGATTTAGCCGACTGGTCGGAGAACGTGACCGTAGACCCACAGAACACGGATAACCTTCTTGTGACGGTGAGCGCAGTTCCGCGCAGTATGCTGGACGGCGAAACCGCAAAGTTCGTTGTCCGCAGCGGTGACCAGTCGTGGGAGTGCGACGCGGAGGATAATAACGGGTACAGCGGAAAACTGAGTGTGCCGTTTGTGGATACGTTTTCTGTTTATTTGACGCTGACAAGTACGGACGGAGAAATCCGTAATATTATGGTTGCCTCTGAGTATGACCTGAAGCAGCGTTTTTCTCTCGAAGTGCGTGCGTGGTGGGAGAACGGTAGCTTTAGCTTTAATGGTAAAACCACATCAGCTAGCGGCAATGTGGCAACGTATATTTACTGCGGCGATGACAGTGTGACACCGGTCAGTGGTCGTATATTGCTGTATCAGAACGGAAAACAAATCAAAGAACAGAAGATAGAGAATATAGAAACAGGATTCGGTGGAGACGTTTATTATTATACACAGGTTGACTGGCGTGATCTGGAAGGTGGATTTGATCAGTACCAGCTGAAAGCCGAGATTACCGACAATTACGGCAGAGTGTACAGCAGTGAGTTTTTCCGCTAACAAAAAAGACCGCGTAAGCGGTCTTTTTGTTATTTTCTCGGTGTAAATGTCGCAGCGAGGACGTAAACACGGCTTGCGCCCATCTCCCGCAGAGCTTTGACAGCGGCTGTCGCCGTTGCGCCGGTGGTGATAATATCATCGACCAGCACGACGGATTTTCCGGTCAAATCCACGCCTTTCTTCGGCAGAACGGCATCTTTTGCGTTGCTCTGCCGCGCGGCGTAATCCTTCTGCGCGGATTGCTTGCCGACAAACCATCGCTTGCGCAGTGTTGCCTCGCACGGCAGGGAAAGCGGCTTGGCTACCAGCTTTGCAAGCAGCTCGGCCTGATTGTACCCGCGCTTGCGGTAATGCAGAAATCCGATCGGCATATAGGTGATAAGCGCGGGCTGCCAGTCGTCCAACTGTGACGTGAGGGCCACGGACATTTGCGCCGCGAACCAGTCCGCACAGTAGGCGGCGCTGCTGAATTTGAACCGTTTCATGGCATTGCGTACTGTGCCGCGGTAATACAGCGGAGCGATCGTACCGTCCGCTCCGGCGATGGAGATGACCTCATTGCAGCGGTATTCCCGCCGGACTGCGGCGGCACAGTCCGGACAAAGCTGCAGCGTGCGGCTGGTCGTCACCGGAAAATCCGCGCCGCATAAAACGCACCTGTGACCATAAAGAATGCCCATCGAATCACCTCAACTATGCAAAAAGAGCTGTCCGCGCGGGACAGCTCTTTGATTATGCGATATTGCGGAAACTTACTTCTGAAGCAGCTTCTTCAGGCGCTCCGCAGCTTCCTTGGTGCGTGCCTGATCGCCGAATGCGGTCAGACGGAAGAAGCCGTCACCGTTCTTGCCAAAGCCTGCACCCGGCGTACCAACGACGTTGGCATTCTCAAGCAGGTAGTCGAAGAAGGTCCAGGAATCCATGCCGTTCGGGCACTTGAGCCACAGGTACGGGCTGCTCTTGCCGCCGGTGTACCAGATACCCAGCTCATCGAGGGTCGCAGCGAGAACCTTAGCGTTCTGCTTGTAGTAGCCGAGGGTCTCCTTGATCTGCTTCATGCCTTCCTCGGTGAAGCAGGCAGCAGCGCCCTTCTGTACGATATACGGAACGCCGTTGAACTTGGTGGTCTGGCGGCGCAGCCACATCTTGTTCAGCTTGCCGTCCAGCAGAGCGGTCGGAACAACGGTCCAGCCGCAGCGGGTGCCGGTGAAGCCTGCCATCTTAGAGAAGGAGCAGAACTCGATCGCACAGGACTTAGCGCCTTCGATCTCGTAGATGGAGCGCGGCAGAGTCTCATCCTCGATGAAGCACTCGTAAGCTGCGTCATACAGGATAACGGCGTTCTGCTTGTTTGCGTAATCTACCCAGGCCTTCAGACCTGCGCGGTCGTATGCAGCGCCGGTCGGGTTGTTCGGAGAGCAGATATAGATGATGTCGCACTCGACGGACTCGTCCGGCAGCGGCAGGAAGCCGTTTGCCTCGTTTGCGTCAGCGAATACGATCTTGCGGCCCGCCATAACGTTGGTATCAACGTAAACCGGGTAAACCGGGTCCGGAACCAGAACGGTGTTGTCGGTACCGAAAATGTCGAGGATGTTGCCGAGGTCGCTCTTTGCGCCGTCCGAGATGAAGATCTCATTGGTGGCGAGCTCTACGCCGTGGGACTTGTAGTAGCCGACCAGCGCCTCGTGCAGGAAGCCGTAGCCCTGCTCATCGCCGTAGCCGTGGAAGGTCTCCTGCTTGGCCTGATCCTCAACGGCTGCGGTGCGTCGATAACAGCCGGTACCAGCGGACGGGTTACGTCGCCGATGCCCAGACGGATGATATCAGCCTCCGGATGTGCTTCGGAGTACTCACGCACCTTGCGTGCGATGGTGGAGAACAGATAGCTCTGCTCGAGATTGTCGTAGTTCTTGTTAGTCTGCATTGTTGTTCTGGCTCCTTTTCAGAGATGCCGCGACGAACGCCTTGAACAGGGGATGTGCGCGGTTCGGACGGGACTTGAACTCGGGGTGGAACTGTACGCCGATATAGAACGGATGGTTCGGGATCTCAACGGTCTCCACAAGCTCGCCGGTCGGCGAGGTGCCCGTGATCTGCATGCCCTTATTTTCAATCTCCTCGCGGAAATTGTTGTTGAACTCGTAACGGTGGCGGTGACGCTCGGAAATCATTTCCTCGCCGTACGCCGTTGCCATAATGGTATTCGGACGGATCTTGCACGGATAAGCGCCCAGACGCATCGTGCCGCCCTTCTTGGAGATGCCCTGCTGGCTCTCCATCAGGTCGATGACCGGATGGGTGGAATCCGGGTCAAACTCGCTGGAGTTTGCATCCGCGTAGCCGAGCACGTTGCGTGCGTAGCTCATAACCGCGATCTGCATGCCGAGGCAGATGCCGAAGTAGGGGATACCCTGCGTGCGGGCATAGTTTGCCGCACAGATCATGCCTTCCACGCCGCGTGCGCCGAAGCCGCCCGGCAGGATGATGCCGTCAACCTCACCGAGCAGCTTGTCCACGGTGGAGTCGTTGATCTCCTCGGAGTCTACCCAGTCAATGTCAACGAAGCAGCCGGTTTCGTAGCCTCCGTGCTGCAGCGCCTCTGCAACCGAGAGATATGCGTCGTGCAGCTTGACGTACTTGCCGACCAGTGCAATCTTAACGTGGTTCTTGCGGGCGGCAATTCGCTCGAGCATTTCCTGCCACTCGGTCATATCGCCCTTGCCTGCGCCGATGGACAGCTCACGGCAGACGATGTCGGACAGATGGCTCTCCTCGAGCATCATCGGTGCCTGATACAGAACCGGCAGGGTGCGGTTTTCGATTACGCAGTCCTCCGGCACGGTGCAGAACATAGAAATCTTGCGCTTGATGTCGTCATCCATCGGCTGGTCAACGCGGGCTACGATGATGTCCGGAGAGATGCCCAGACCGCGCAGCTCCTTAACCGAGTGCTGGGTCGGCTTGGACTTCGGCTCATTGGAGCCGGAGATGAACGGAACCAGCGTTACATGGATGAACAGGCAGTTGCGGCGGCCAACCTCAGCAGCAACCTGACGGATTGCCTCGAGGAACGGCTGAGACTCAATATCACCGGTGGTGCCGCCAATCTCGGTGATAACAACGTCAGCCGAGGTCTTTTTGCCTACCGAGTAGATGAAAGACTTGATCTCGTTGGTGATGTGCGGGATAACCTGCACGGTCTCACCAAGGTACTCGCCGGCGCGCTCCTTGTTCAGAACATTCCAGTATACCTTGCCGGTGGTCAGGTTGGAGAACTTGTTCAGGTCCTCGTCGATGAAGCGCTCGTAGTGGCCGAGGTCGAGGTCGGTCTCTGCGCCGTCGTCGGTAACGTAAACCTCACCGTGCTGGAACGGGCTCATCGTGCCCGGGTCAACGTTGATGTAGGGATCGAGCTTCTGCGCTGCAATTTTCAGGCCGCGGCTTTTCAGCAGACGGCCGAGAGATGCGGCAGTAATGCCCTTGCCCAGACCGGAAACTACGCCGCCGGTCACGAAGATGTACTTTGTCATATCTCGATTTCCCCCTTGAATACGGTCGTTGCCGCGCCCGTCATGAACACGGTTTCATCTGTATAGCGAATGGTGAGGTCGCCGCCGCGCAGGTGCACGACGATATCCTCGTTTTTGTTTGCAAAGCCGTTCAGACATGCTGCCACGCCGGTCGCACAGGAGCCGGTGCCGCACGCCCATGTTTCACCGGAGCCGCGCTCCCAGACGCGCATTTTCAGGCTGCCGTCCGGCAGGACATTGACAAACTCGGTGTTGACACGCTCCGGGAACAGCGGATGATGCTCGAACTTGGGTCCGATGCGCGTAAGGTCGAGGTCGTCCACATCTTCCTTCTGGAAGATAACGCAGTGCGGGTTGCCCATGGAAACGCAGGTCATGTGGTAGACCTTTTCGTCCACAACGATGGGTGCGCTGATGACATTTTCGCCGTCCATATCAACGGGAATCTCCCGCGGAGCAAGAATGGCTGCACCCATGTCCACGCGGGCGGACTGCATTTTGCCGTCCTTGACGGTCAGCTCAAGCGTTTTTACGCCGGAAAGCGTGTCAATGGTGATGGTGGTGCGGCCATCGGTCATGCCGTTGTCGTACAGGTACTTGCCCACGCAGCGGATGCCGTTGCCGCACATTTTTCCCTCCGAGCCGTCGGCGTTGAAGATGCGCATCTGCGCATCCGCCTTGTCGGAAGGAGAAATAAGGATAATGCCGTCGCCGCCGATACCGAAGTGCGGCTCACTGAGCTTGATCGAAAGCGACTCGGGATCGGGCACAGTCTGGTCGAAGCAATTGAAATAGATATAATTGTTGCCGCAGCCGTGCATCTTGGTGAAAGCCAGCTTCACACGGATTCCCTCCTTAGAAAATAACAAAAATGGCATATAGGCAGGGAAAGACAGAGCTTCTCTGCTCATACACCATTTAGTATATCATAATCTGTCGGGAATTTCTCTATAAAATCGAAAAAACCGAAAAAATTTTCGCGTGAGATATGAGATGTTTTTGAGCGGTATCGCACAAATCACGGCGTTTTTCCACCGATGATGTCCTCGGCGATATCTCGCTTGGAGCGACGCTGGTTCATAGCCTGCTGTTCGATGTAGGAATGCGCCTCCGGCTCGGTCATGCCGCAGCACTCGATGAGCAGACACTTGGCGCGGTCCACCTGACGGATATCCTCAATGCGCTTTTGCAGACGGCGGTTTTCGCTCTGCAGGCCGGTCAGACGGCTGCGCGCGGCGCGCGTCATGCGGAGCGCCTGCATGAACAGTACGCGCGAGAGCGGCTTGGGTACGACGAACACGCCTCGTCCTCGACCTTTTCGGCAACACTGTCCGCAATCTCGGCCTTAGCGAGCAGGATCACGCCGGAAAGCGTGTCGTTTGCAGCCTGCTGTGCCATATCATGCCCGAATTCATCGGGCAGCGGCGTGTTGACGAGTACGAGGTCGAACAGTCCGTCCACCAGCATGCGCCGGGCCTCCGCACCGGAGGAAGCAGGTGCAAGCTGAGCCTGTACGCCGCAGGATGTTAAAAACTGGGAAAGCATGGTGCGAGATTTTTCGGTTGCAGAAACGAGAAGAATGCGTTCCATGCGGTGTGCTCCTCCTTTCAAACGGTATTATGTGGGATTAGTAGCGTTCAAAATAGAGGGAGCGTTCGGCAGCTGTGCGGTCGTCGGCAAGCACGATGCGGTCGTGTTCGGCCTGCTTGGCTGCGAAAAAGGCCGTGCGTGCCTTTTCGGGCAGGTACTTGGTGATAAAGTCGCTGTCCTTGGCGATGCAGATCGCATCGCACAGAGCGCCGGGCAGCGTCTCGTAACGGGCGCGTACCTCGTCGGAGGCGGTGAACAGGTTTTCGTCGCAGGCGGGCGGCAGGGGCAGTCCCTGCTCGATGCCGTCCAGACCGGCGTGGATGAGCAGCGCAAATACGATGTACGGGTTGATGCAGCCGTCGAACGCACGCAGCTTGAAGCGGTGCGCCGTGCTGTCCTCGGAGAGCGGCACGGTGATGAGCGGACGGCTGTTCTGATGCGACCAGGTGATGTACTTGGGCGCTTCAAACTCGCCCAGACGCTGGAACGAGTTGGTGAGCGGATTGCAGAAGATGGTCATCTCGGCAGCACGCTGCAGAATGCCTGCCACAAAGCTCTGGCCCTCGGCAGATTTTTCAAACGAGGGCTGGAACAGATTCTTGCCGTTTTTGTTTATCGAAACAGACAGATGCAGTCCGCTGCCCGGCGCATGCGGGAGCGGCTTGGGCAGGAAGGACGCAAACAGGCCGCTTGAGGACGCCATGGACTTGACGACCCATTTGAAGGTGACGAAATTGTCGGCCGCTTCAAGGGCTTCGGCGTAGCGGAAGTCAACCTCGTTCTGGCCGGGACCCTGCTCGTGGTGCGAGGACTCCGGCTGGATGTTCATCTCCTCAAGCGTCAGGCAGATCTGGCGGCGCACGTTTTCCGCCTTGTCGAGCGGCGCAACGTCGAAATACTCGCCGTGATCGTGCGGAATGGTGGTTGGATGGCCGTTTTCATCCAGCTCGAACAGGTAAAACTCGCTTGCCGTGCCCATGGTCAGCGAGTAGCCTGCGCGGCGCGCACGGCGGTTGGCCTCACGCAGCAAATGACGGCCGTCGCCCTCGAACGGCGTGCCGTCCGGATAGCGAATGTCGCAGTAAAAGCGCACTACACGGCCCTGAGCCGGCCGCCACGGCAGAACGGAAAGCGTTGCCGGATCGGGAAACAGCAGCAGATCAGACGCTTCTACATTGAGAAAGCCACGCAGCGCCGCCGCGTTGAAGTGGATGCCCTGCTCGAAGGCGCGTTCCAGCTCGGTCGGCATGATGGCGATGTTCTTCTGGTTGCCGAAAATATCGCAAAACGCAAGACGAATGAACTTTACGTCGTTCTCCTGAATAAATTGTACGACTTCGCTCATGGTGGTGTCCATAGGGCAAGCCTCCTTTTTCATAATGTATCTTGAGGAATAAATTTTTTGCTAAAGAATGCGGAATGGGTGCCAAACCTTGGCTGGGGCACCAAAAGGATAGACACCAAGGTTTCTATCCTCTTGGGACTCCAGTTTCCTTTATTTCATAGTCTGGCGAAAATCAGAGAGCGGCGACCGTTCCGGAAAGGGGAACGGCAGAGGATTTTTTCTACCGCAGGGGAGCACAGTGTACTCCCCTGTCGAAACCCATACACAGTGTCAGATACCGTTCTGCTACACATACGGTTAAATCAACGCAGGTGCGACAGAACAGTGTCGCACAATTCGTTTGCGTGTTGTTACGGACGGCACTTGCGAGTTACACCTATCAGGTAACTCCCATCTCCTCATTTCCAACTCCTGCCTTGCAGGAGTTTTTCACTCTGAGAGCAAAATCAAGCCTCAAAGGTATAAAGCTGCTTATACCCAGCCTCTGGGTTCGGCGTGAGGACGAAATACTTCTGCGAAAGCAGATTTTCCGCGTCTGCACCGAACAGCTGCGCGTATTCCTTGATATACGGTGCAAATTCGGTCATATCGTCCGCGGAGACCTCGCTCACGAGGACCTGACGCGGCAGATCGGTCGGTGCTTTATCACATCTTAACACAATTTTGCCGCCGTGCATACCGGTTCCGCAGAAATTGTTGACCGGATACGCGCCGTTCTGACCGATGCCGAGCACAAGAATGAGACCGCCGGCGAGATACTCGCCGAGGAACGAACCTGCTTTGCCGCCGACTACCATAACAGGGAAGTGCTGCTGGTAGGCCTTCATGTGGATGCCGGCGCGGTAGCCGCAGTCGCCCTTGATATAGATCTTGCCGCCGCGCATCGCGTAGCCGCAGGCGTCGCCGACGTTGCCGTGCACAACGATCTCACCGGCGTTCATGGTGTCGCCGACGGCCTCCTGCGCGTTGCCGAAGACCTCAATGGTGGAGCCGTTCAGATACTGGCCGAGGCCGTTGCCTGCCGTGCCGTGCACGGTGATCTTGCGGTCGGTGGAGCCGCAGCCGATGTAGCGCTGGCCGATCACGTTCTCAACCGTGATCTCGCTGTCCTGCGCTGCGCGGATCTGCTCGTTTACTTGTTTATAATAGGTAAGTCCTGCCTGTACAGTTGTCATTTTCGCGCACCTCCTGTGCTTATTCGCCTGCGTGCTTGATGCCGAGGATGTTCAGCTCACGGTCGGTCAGGCCGATGCCGCGCAGCATAAGACGGTTGCCGCGCAGTGCCTCGATGGAGTTGATGCCCATGCCGCCCATCATTTCCTTGATCTCGTGTTCCCATGCAGTGAGCAGGTTGATGAGACGCTGGGAGCCGATATCCGGATTCAGGCGCTTGACCAGCTCCGGACGCTGGGTTGCAATGCCCCAGTTGCACTTGCCGGTCTGGCAGGTGCGGCACAGGTGGCAGCCCATGGCGAGCAGAGCCGCGGTGCCGATGTAGCATGCGTCCGCGCCGAGCGCGATGGCCTTGAGCAGATCGGCGGAGTTGCGGATGGAGCCGCCGACAACGACCGAAACCTCATCACGGATGCCCTCATCGCGCAGACGCTGATCGACAGCGGCGAGCGCCAGCTCGATCGGGATGCCGACGTTGTCGCGGATGCGGGTCGAGAACAGTGCGTCTCCCCATTCGTCCGCGAGGGCAGCGGCTACATCTTTAT
>ENA-ORSY01001322-ORSY01001322.1-human-gut-metagenome-genome-assembly--contig:-NODE-1322-length-18106-cov-5.954298_pt1 | contig 18106 bp, 22 predicted proteins | sample MGYA00242193_ERZ509160 | MGnify/ENA primary metagenome ERZ509160 (study PRJEB26280, sample SAMEA2338670) | human gut metagenome | biome: human gut; feature: human-associated habitat; material: faeces...
CTGGTGTTTCTGTTCGTTTTGAGGCCAGTGAGCTGGATGGGAGGGAGATTCTTGTCTTGCGTTATCGTTTAAAGAGGTTTGTGGTTGTAAGGTTTTTTACCGAAACGTATGACCCTTGTACTGGTGAGGTTTGTTCGGCTATGGATAATATGGTGGATTTTGTTTATCGCTTGATGGGGTTTGTTTCTGAGCATCCTGAGCGTGTATCATTGTATCGAATTGCGTTATAAGGTTGTGGAATTATGATAATGAAGATGGATTATTTTAATGACGATAATATCGTAGACCTGTTTAACAGTCTTTTGCCTGACAACTATTTTATCTATAGAACGGGTCTCACTGATGTAAGGAGTTCTTTGGTTGGCGAACCGGAGTACTCCATTTCTATCAGATTTTGTAGGAAGCATAAGGGGGTTATGAAGTGTATCGATGGTACTATTCACGCTTCGGCTCGCGTCCATAACGGAATTATCGAACTGGATTGTATGAGGTTGAATATTGACCCATTCCAGTGGGAGGGTGAAGGTGATCCCTACGATATTGACGTGGAATTCTCCAATTACCGTGATGTTGATTCGCTTAAGCGTGCTGTGTCGTATGATGCAAAGTGTTTGGCAAAGGGGTGTCCTACGGTGATTTTGGATGTGCAGGCGTGATGGATTATCATAGTTGTAATGGTCGTAAGCGTTTTTATATAGGTGGTAGCATGGTTAAGGGTACACGTCGTATACATCGTATGCGTGTGGGTCATTATGCGTCTTGGTGTAGTGACTCGGATTGTGTGGGGTTGTTTGATTTTGTGATGGCGCATTATGCTGATGATGTTGCTTTAATGCGGTTGAATTTGTGGGATGACAGGGGTGAGAAATGAAGAGCGGTGATGACCGTACTAATTGGTTTGATGACGGTGTTTTGGACGATGACCGTGTGCGCCGTGTCATTCGTGGCCGTCGGCGTAATTTGCACTTGCGGGAGTATAACCGTGGTGAGGGCGATTGGGAAACGTTTTGCCGTACTATAGCACTGCTTAAGGATTTTTATAAGCCTCAGGGTGGTCAGGTGGCGTTTGCCGATAGTATCGAACACGCGGCGGATATTTGTCTAAGCATCTCGCCAAGTTCGTCGATGTACGCCGCATTATCACGAACGCAGGACATTGAAATGTTGTCCGGGCTTATCTACTGTCCGGCAATGACGGCGTGGTGTGCTGTCTGTCATGTCAAGGGCGCGTCATGCTATGAGATGTGCAGGACTTGGGAGGGTGCTGAGTTTGCTCAGATTATCATCAAAATTGCATGTCTCCGTTTTGACAGTCTTACCGACTCACGGTATACTGATGAAGACATTGCAAGAATGTCACAGCAACAGCAACATTAAGAAAAGGCGGCATGATTATGGCATATATTAAGCGAACCAAACACTATAGTATTGTGCGCGGTGTCACGCGCGGCGACAACGGGGAACTTGTGGACGCCGAGGTGGTCGTGGATGGCGCGTTTCGCACGGCTGACATGGCAATGAAAAAAGCCCGTAAGATTAACAAGGACATGCTCCCCATGTCCGCCGAATATCATGCACAGGCGACGCGCATGGATGAGGCAATCTATTGGGCTAATTGCGAGTTTGGAGATGATACCATTATCGACTATCCGGGGTCGGTCAACGGCAACGTGGTTGAAGATGATATCATCTCCGAGGAAGAATAATCACTAACCCTATAAGGAAAGGCAACAATAATCATGGCTGACAACGAACTCACCGTAGCAAACGGCAACAATTTTTCTGCAAACGGTGCCAACGCCGTGTCCCATTTCTTCAACACTGATACTATGGATGGTAAAATGGCGTTGTATAACGCCATGCAGACCGCCGACAGGGTTGACGAACACCTTAATGAACCACTGCATGTCACTAACGTGCTTGCGCAGGCCATCGAGGTCGCCAATCAGGAAACGGGTGAAATCAACTCCTCTACCCGCGTCGTTATCCACGCGGAGGAAGGCGACTTTGCCGCCGCCTCCCCCACATTGGCGCACGCTTTTGGCAACCTGTTCGCCATCTTCGGCACGCCGGACACGTGGGAGCATCCGCTTGTTCTCAAGGTGGTGGAGAAGAAGAGCCGTCGTGGATATAAGTTCTTCGACCTCGAACTTGTATCGGAAAAAGGTCGCAAGTAGACTACTTGTCCATGTCATATGATAGCATGGTAATGTCCCTATAGGGATGTTGCCGCCAGACTCACCCCCCCCCGTCGTTTTCCATCCTTACGGCGGGGGGGGTGTTTTACACTCATAAGAGGAGGGGCCGTGGCAAAACGCAAAAACAACCGACGCGCCAACAATCTGAAACGCAACGCCGCCATCAGGTCGGCACAGGTACGCCGAGAACAAGCGGTCAGAGACTATAGCACTGGACGCCTCCCCAAGCAAATCACCGAAACGTTTCTGGGGAAACTCAGCGCCCAGCAACTCGAACAAGTCGCACGCCGTATCGGACAGGAATTCGGGGAACAACAACAAGCATTAAGGGCCCGGGACAGCGAGCCGTATCAGGTTGTCCCGGATGTGCATATTACGAAACTTGACCGTGAGATGGCGGCGCGTCCGTTGATTACCGACGCGGAGATCGCCGCCGCCCCGTCGAAACGTCGAAAAACATTACGACAGCAACAGCGCCGCCGTATCGAGGCACGGCGGAAAATCAAACGCGCCCAACAATTCGACGCATTGAGCATGGCCAACTATACCGTGGGCGAAATGCGTGAGATGGAACGTGCTGGAGAGTCGCCGTTTGATGTGTTGGGTACTCATACGGTTGGCGGTTCGGCGCGGGACGAACTCACACGCAACCGTGCTAACGTGTTCGGTTCGGAGCGTGGCATGAGCCACGCGCGTATGATGATACGAGAAGGGGGCAGGAGGAAACTTGAACGGGAGATACTCGAATACGCCGGGCTTATAGGACGCGCTCCATTACGTGCAGGTACTGGAAAAATCCCCAAGAACGAGGGCTTTGCGGATTTTGATAGGGTCGAACAGCAACTAGAAGCATTCGACGCCAATGTTGCCCGAAAATTCGCGTCTTTATCGAACCGTCAAAAACGATGGCTGATAAACAACACGAATTTTAGCACCGTAGTACGTGAGGCCGCATGGTATAATGACAAGACACATAAATGGGAAACCAAAGCGGACGCGGGGGATGTAGAAACACGACTTGATGAATGGATGACCAGCGCGGCACGACACTAAAGGGATGGAATCATGAAAGAGCGTCGAACGGCGGCAACAGACGGCGCAACACTATTGACGGATGACGGCGTGGAACCATTGACGGCAAACGCCGTTATCCGCCTCACCCTGCTCGACCATCATACGCGCGTATGGTGCGCCCACGGATGGCAGGACATCAAACCCATAGCCGCCGAACTGTTGAAACGACTCCCCCTGCAATCGAACCCGGCCAAGGACGGCGTGTGGGGCACGTTCAACATTCGAGGCCACTTCTATAGTTTTCGTGTGCGCATGGGCGGTATCACCGTGGATTTTCTGGACGTACGTAATGTCACGCGCGACGATGGCTTGAATGTTTCACGTGAAACGTTTGGCGGCGCGGACGATTTGGAAACCACGTGGAATATCGCGCAGGAATGCGCCGCACTGAACCTCAGGGGCACGACCATAGCGTCTATGGCAATGACCGACTATATCGACGGGGATTACTCCGGATTCAAACGTCATTTCCCGCCATTGGATAAAGATGTTTATCATCGTATGCGCCCCGCCTACTATGGGGCGATAGTGTACAGCAGGCCGGGCGAATACCGGGATTGCCTAAGCTGGGATGTGAACAGCCTTTATCCGAGTATCATGCGTGATTCGCCCATGCCGGTAGGCTCACCCATATGGTACGACGGGAAGTATCAACATGACAATGATTATCCGTTGCATATCGATGTCATTGCGTTTGATGCAAGGTTGAAAACGGGAAAAACGGCGACACTCACCAATATCCTGCCCGTCTGGGGGTATGAGGGCGAACGTCTGGACAGTACGTTAGGCGTCGTAACTATGCCCGTCACGGATGTGGGTTGGGAAACGCTGACTGAAAACTATGATATCCACGTGTGGGAGCATGTCGGCGGCTGGAAGTTCCGCAAATCACATGGACTCTACTACACATACGTGGACAAATGGTTTCACGTGAAACAAACAGAAACCGGGGAGCGCAGGCAGATGGCGAAACTGTTGCTGAATTCACTGGTGGGAAAGTTCGGGGCCTCCCTCTACCGGCCCATGTTACACCCGAAACCGTCCGTAGACGGGGGTGTGGATTTTACCGTGGATAAACCCGAGTCGGCCAACAGTCTGGCGTGGTTGCCGACCGCCGCGTATGTCAACGCCTACGGGAGGCGAATACTATCCCGCGCCATGAACGATAACGCCGAGCGCGTGATCTACGCCGATACCGACGGCATGATACTGGAAGGACCGGATACGCCTATGGGAATCGAAACGGATGACCGAAAACTAGGCGCGTGGAAAAACGACCACACTTATGAGAGGCTCCGCATCCTCGGCAATCGCAAATATTGCGGCGTGGAAACAGGCGGCGATACCGTCATGCGGCTGAGCGGCGTGCATCGAGCCGCCCCCATCCCCTATGATGAGTTCCTGCCGGGGTCACGTCACCTCAATGATGACGGCCATGTTTTCATGCTATAATATCCGGTAGCGGGGTGTGCGTCCCAAGCTGATTCGATGGCCCGACCGTAAGGCAGATCGGTAAGGCGGTTCGGTCGGATGTAGACGTGCGTAGCCAGCGCCCAGCGACGGCGAGGGAACCCGCACAGCCTAGCAAACCGGCATGACGGCGTGATTGCCGTCATGCCACTTACTTTAAGGGGTGATTATGGACAACACCGAAACCAATGAACCGGATACCACGCCCGATACCGAGCCGGACGCCGAGCCGACCGGCGACAATACACCGAACCCGGAGTCTGAAACGCAGGACAATGGCGAACCGGAGGACGCGGGCGACGATAAGGACGCCGACATGGCCAACCGGTTGAGCGCTTTGGAAGCGACCGTGGCGGAACTCTCCAAAACCATTGAGGCAATGCGCGACGCCGCCGCAGACCATGTGCTCAACGATGGCCCGGACGATAATACGACGCAGGAATCGGCTGAAATGACCGACGATGACTACAACGGTACTTACAGTACATTCGATGACCTATTCGAGGACTAATAATCAGGAAGGATAACTATCATGCCAACCACTCCAGTGGTGACGCCGAAGCAACAGCTTCGACCGCTCACCGAATTCAATAACGCACAAATCCTCAACATGATCCGCAACGAGGCGTCCCCCGAATACCAGAGGCGTATGCCCTCGGCCACCCAGATGAACATGGACAGGCAGATGGCCACCCTCATGTCCAGCACCCAGCTCAAGAACGAGTTCTACACGGCGCTGGTGAACCGTATCGGCGGCACCTACGTGAACACGTGGCGTTGGAACAACCCGCTGAGCGTGTTCCATCGTGCATCTCAGGCGTATGGCGACACGTGGCAGGAAATCGCCGTAGGTATGCCTCTCGCACAGGTCTATGACCCGGACGCGGAATACTTGGGCGCGGATAATTTCCGCAAATGGAAAATCGACGTTGATAGCCTCTATCACCGTCTTGACTTCGCCCACTTCTACCCCGCTACCACGGATGACAAGACGCTCCAGCGCGCTTTCACCTCCGAAACCGGTCTGGCTTCGCTCACCTCGCAGATTCTCACCTCCTGCTATAATGCGGCTGAGGTTGACCTGTTCGAGGCCATGTGCCACCAGTTCGTCGAATATGCGAAGCTGGGCGGCTATTGGCGCGTCCACATGGAGCACGACCTCAATGACATGGGTTCGACGGAAACCGACGCGCGCGACATGTTGCGCCAGATTCGCGCATGGGCCGACACGCTGAAATTCGTGTCCACCCGATACAATGCGCGTCACATGCCGACGTTTGCCCGCCCCGACGAACTCGTACTGTTCTGCTCCCCCGAAGTCAAGTCCGCACTCGATGTTCAGGGTCTGGCCACGGTGTTCCAGCGCACGGACGCGGAGCCGACCATCGACCGGATTATCGTCATTCCACAGGATAGGTTCGGCATGAATGGCGTACAGGCGATTCTCACCACGGATAAATTCCTTATCGATATCCCCGTTATCAACGAGATGACCCAGCAGACCAACCCGGTGAACATCAACTCGGTCAACCATTACCTGCACGTCCAGCACATTATCTCGGTGTCCGGTTTCGCCCCCGCCGTCATGTTCTGGACGGGCGCGGGTTCCACCGCCAAAATGGTGGCTCCTACCGGTACGACGGCCAAGACGCCGACCTTTGAGCTTAAGCTCGCCATGTACGGCGGCGGCACATCCACCCCGTCGAACGTGGCGCGTGGCGGCGCAGTGCAGGTCGTTGCGGATACATCCATCACCAATGATGGCACGGCCACGTTCCGCTCGAATGCTGTCGAGTACCGTATCGGTGACACCGTCAAGCCGAAGAGCGATTACACGTACATTTCGCCCACCGGCGTACTGGTGGTCGGCCTCGACGAGCCGAACATCAACATCCCGGTTACGGCCACCGCGTTGTATACGGATCCGGCGACGCCGGAGGTGCCGGGCACCGTGTCCGCCGCCTTGGACGTGCCGGTGGTTGGCGGGGGTGTTATCGGATTCAATCCGTCCATCATTGCGTCGATTGCCGTCAACGTCTCGAATGTAGGCGTGGGTAAATCGGTGCAGGCGACCGCTACGGCGACCATGATTGACGGGCGAACCGCCGACGTTACCATGCAGGCCGCTTGGACGTCCGGCACCACGGTCAACGCCACGGTGTCCGAGTCGGGTGTCGTGACCGGCGTCAAGGCGGGTGCATCCGATATCACCGCCACGCTGTTCGGCGTATCCGGCAAGAAGCAGGTGACAGTCGCCTAATCTGCGATATAATAAAGGGGAGTGTTTCACGTGAAACACTCCCCTTATTTTTTTTGTGAAAGGGATAATATGCTGAGAGATATCAACCCTAACGTCGAGGCGACGTTTAACTGGGCGCAATGGACGCCAAACACGTCGTTGAAACTCTGTAACGTGCCGTGGGATAGCAGTTACCGTGACCTAGCCCGGTTCGAGTCACCGCAGAAACAACAGGAATGGTTTGACCGACAGCCCGGTGTCGATAGGGTGCATGGAGTCATGCACATGTTCGGGCAACCCGTGCGCGTCGAACTGCCCTTCAACGAGGCGTCCAACTACAACTATGTCGTGGTATATAACGATTATCCCGACTTGGAGTCGCCGCGATATTGGTATTATTTTATCAACCACGTGGATTACATCAATGCATACACTACTCAGCTCACCGTGCAGTTGGACGTTTGGCAGTCATTCCAGCATGTGCTTAGGTTCGGCTCATGTTATGTGGTGCGAGGCCATATCGGCATTGCCAACGAAAACCAGATGACCGATTATGGCCGCAGTTATCTCGCACTACCCGAAGGGCTGGACACCGGTAGCGAAATGGTGACGGTAAACCAACAGTACAAGTCTCTTATCGGCATGGACGGGAAAAATCTGAATTACGGCGTAATAGTCGTGAGCACGGTAGATTTGTCAGCGGACGCGGGAAGTCAGGAAAAACCGTCTCTCACTACTGCGGGCGGCTCTCTGTTTGAGAACATGGCCAATGGTGCTGAAATACTGTACTTTAAGGACATCCAGTCTATCCGAGTGTTTATGGGTGTTGGCTCTACTTTCTCATGGATAACACAGGGTATTGTAAACATGTATATGATACCCTCTTTAGACGACGACTTTCTTAAGCAATCCGGCTATGTCGTAGATAAGCTATTTGGGAGAACACTCCCCCCGGAATTAAATAATCGTATCTACCGTTTCCCCCAGTCGGCCACAAATGCGCCCAGCAGATATGAAGACATTATTACCATTAATGATTTTCGTGATAATTTTAATATCCCTAAACGTTATAAAAACCTTAAAAAACTCAAATGCTACCCCTATTCCACTGTCGAATGCACTTGCTTGAACGGTACAAATATCACCTATAAGCCCGAAAATATCCAAAGCGATAATCTGGTTATTAGAGAGGTGCATAATTACGCACCCAATGGCGCGCGCTTGAACTTTTACCCGGTTGGGTACAATAAGGCGGGCGCAATCGAGATTGCTCCCCTTGATAAAAACAATGGATTGCCCATTGATAACGGAGAAATGTTGGACGCCGCGTTTGGTATCAGCAATTTCCCTCAATTTGTGATAGTCAACAATGGTGCTCAGTTAGCAATGGCAAACAGTGCCTACACTCGCGCCTATAATCAGCAGTCAGCTGACTGGACATACCAAAAAGCGCAGATGGGCATTAGCCAATCGCTTGCGGCCACGGCCATGCAAAACCAGTACAATACCCAAGCCAACAAACTCGCTATCGGCAACCGCAACGCCAATAACGCAATTCAAGCGACAGCTCTTAACACCGGACTGGACAACACGACGTATATCAACAATCAGCGAGCCGACCTCGCACAGCTGAATAACGTGGTTAACGGCGTGGTCGGGGTGGCAGGTAACGCCGCTTCAGGTAATGTCGGGGGCGCGGTGTCGGCATTAGGCGGTGCTGTCATAAATGGTGTCAACACCGAAGCGAACCGCAGTATCAACAATACCGCCGCCCAACTTTCCACGGCGAACTCGCTGAGTACTAACGCGGCCACAACAAGCCAAGCCAACACGTATGGCTCTCAGACTACAGCGCTTTCAAACCAGTTGGCCCAAAATATGGCGGATATGAACGCGGATTACGCGCAACGTTCCGCGTTTGGCGACTACCAAAACACTATCGCCGGGATTAATGCGCAAGTCCAGCAAATGCAGTTGACGCCCCCCACCACGTCCGGTGCTATCGGCGGAGACGGATTCAATCTTGCAAACGGCATTGTCGGGGTGTTGGTTCGATTCAAGACATGCGCACCCTCAGCCCTGCGTAGCGTCGGAGAGTACATGCTACGCTACGGGTATTTTGTCCAGCGTTTCATCACGCCGCCGCAATCGCTGGAATGTATGACCAAGTTCTCATATTGGCAAATGCAAGAATGCTATGTGCGAGGTGATCTGCCCGAGCAGTATCGGCAGACCATCAAGGGCGTGTTCGAGTCTGGGACTACCGTATGGAACAGTCCTGATGATATCGGGATGACCGATTGGGCGGACAATGACCCACTGCCGGGCATCAGCTATGAGTGATATGATGACAGTATGAGCAGGTCTAAAAGGAATCGGGTCGGGGGCGCGTTGCACCCGCGTGGCAACTACGCGAAGGCGCGCGCCGCCGGCCTTGATGCAATGTACTATCATCTGCTGGAGGAACTGGCATTGAACCGGTTCAGCTGGCGCGGACTACCGCCCACCGTGGATGAACGATGGTTGGAAATGTGTCTGTGCGAATACGGTTGCGCGCTGTTTTTCGAGGACAAACGTATAGGCAGGTTCCTCGTAACGCAGGCCGGCTATCAAGGCCGATTGAACGTGTATAATAATCCGACGTGTTTCGAGCCGGTCGGAGTCAACTATCATTACAAGCAACTCAAGGCAGGCACGGAGTGCATCCCCATCTGGGATAATCGCATGAGAATGTCGTTCAAGGATATTCTATGGCAGTACGCGAGACGGTTGGCGGACATTGACAAGGCGTATGACGTGAATCTGGAAAGCTTGAAGCTTCCGACCATTATCACCGCCGACCCTCGTACCAAGCTCACCGTGCAAAACATGCTACAGCAACGGCAGGATGGACAGGATTATATTGTCGGCTATGATTCGCTCGACCCCGGTAGCATGTTCCAACCGTGGCCCAACACCACACCGTACCTGCTGGATAAATTCATCCAGCAAAAAGCTCAAGTGACCAACGAGGTACTGGGGTATCTGGGTATCCAGTCCAGCGGTACGGAAAAAAAGGAACGGCTCATCTCCGACGAAGTGGCGCAAGCCAACGAAAAAGTGGACGTGTTCCGGTTGAGTTTCCTCAAGGCTCGGCAGGCGGCGGCGACCGAGATTAACCGATTGTGGCCGCAACTGAACATCTGGGTTGAGTATGCCGACTCGCAATCGAGCGGCGTACCCAACGCGCTGGATTCCAGCGCTTCGGGCACGACGGATATTGATATGCCCGCCTCGTATGACGCGGGTATCGGAGGTGTATTGTAATGATGACTTGTGACACTATGGTAAGACTTGTACATGAAATGTATGAAGTCGCCAATAAAATCAGTGAGGCTGAAAAGGCTCTGGATAACTATAAAAACGGGGGCTTGTCCATGTCCGGCCATGCCGCGGAGCTACTGAAAAAACAAGTTGTTGCAATGAAAATATATCATGATATCGTTGCCGCACGTATCAGCCACCAAATGGGGGAGGCCACATATGGCACAGGATTTTAGCGCCTATGCGATGGCAACGCCGGGAGAGTATACCGAAACCTTGGGCAATCTCATTGACATGGGATACGATACGGACACTAAACTACACCTATCCGCCGACTATTACCCGATTTATGAGGAATCACATCGAGCCGAGCTGAACGAGAAAATCGTTCGTCATTACGCGCTTAGGGAGATAGGGCAGGAAACCGCACAACAATTCATCTTCTATCTGGGGATGACGATGGCGGAAATCATGCCATATTTCAATGAGCGCTACAGGACGCTAGCATTGAAATACGACCCGCTGAACACCGTGGAAATGACCAGTGAAAACACATCCAACACGGTAGCCCAGTCCAGCGGCAAAACCAGCGCGTCTCAGGATAGTTCGACCAAAAGCACATCGGACGGCACTAGTTCAAGTAGCACCAAGTCCCAGTCATATGATTCTGAGGTTCCGGCAACAGGCGTACAAGGCGACTTCGCTCGGTATGCGACTCACGCCAATCAGGCGCAAGCGGATACGGACGGCAGTAGCCATAGCACGCAAGGCACCACGTCGCAATCGCATAGCACATCCAGCACGGAATGGCAACATGACGCGACAGACGGCAGGAGTTCATCCCACACGTCGGGCCGGTCTCAGTCTGCAATGAGCCTCATTCAGGAATACCGGCAGGCGATTATCAACGTGGACATGGAGGTCGTGCGGAGTCTCGAACCGTGTTTCATGCAGATATGGGGCTCGTATGATACTATTTTCAGCAACTGCCATAACTACGGAGAATGGGAGTAATCAATCATGTCAGTCAACGCTCTTACACCACGCGCCTATCCACTGGTGCGTGTTCCAACGTCGGTTCCGTTCACATACCGTGACGGGTTGACCACACTTCAATTGATCGAGTGTATCCGGTGTAATCTTGACGGTTTGCAGTCTGACTTTAATACACTCGTTGAGCAGGTGAACCAGTCAATCGAGGACAATAACACCGCCGTCCAGCAGATTGCCGATAACCTAGTGACGCAAATGGGCGTCCTACGCGAGGAACTCATCCATCTCATCGAGCAATCGCAGTCCACCGGACTTGCGTGGTCTCCAGCATACGGCAAACAGGACGCCTTGCAGACGGTGCTTGACGGCATGTATGACAATACGCGCAATCACGCCCTATTCTGGAGTGATTACGATGATATGGCATTGGAGGCGTCCATATATGACGCGCTGGGGTTGACGGCCCGCGAGTATGACCTACGAGCCACCGCCGTGGATAATTGCGTACCCGGAGACTTTCCGGGTCGTTCCCAATTCCCCTACGGTAAGAGCATCCCCGAGGGCAAGCCCGCTGATGTGTACCTTACCACGGACAGCGCTGACGCCAAGTACGTTCAGCGTAACCCGACAGTAGCTAACTTTGAGACCCCGGGGGAGCGAGCATGACCGCCACCAATCACACCGAACATTACGAGTTAAGCCAGTATACGGAGAATGACCACCCCACATATACCGGCGACTATAACGGGGACATGCGGAAAATCGACGCGGCGATCCATGCGGCGTCACAATCCGGCATGACCGCCGTTGCGCATACGAACGACCTCACCGGTGACGGCACTGGCGATACACCGTTGAAACTCGCTCCCGGAACGCTGTTGACGCAGATTCAGGAGGCTTCGGACGATTTAAACCGATATACTAAAGAGGGGCTTTATGTTATCACCTCTTTCCCGAGCCCCAGAAACATGCCTGCCGGTGTTTATGATATTCGCGGGACGCTGATTGTCTTTACGCGCCCCCACAGCGTTTACATCGGACAAATGCTGCTAGTTAACCTAAGTAACGGTAGGAGTATAAACTGGCTTTACCTGCGTACAGCAAATACTAGAGAGAACAACTGGGGAAAATGGCAGCGCGTGGCTCTCATCGATGACATTCCCGACGTTGCCGCGTTGACCTCCCGTATCGCCGCGCTGGAATCGCAGGTAGCCACCCTAGCCGCCGCCGCGACAGGAACAACCGGCCTTACCGAAGAATAATTGGACACGCAATATTCGGACAACTATAATATTGTACGTGTCGGGGCGCCGACATGTTCCACGGAAAACGGAGGAATCCTCACATGAGTAGCATCAACAAAACCCCGCACTATAATCTCAGCCAGTTCGGTGACAGCCCGGACGATAAACCGTCATGGCGCGGCGACTACACCAGCGATATGAGCAAAATCGACTCGCAGATGTACCGCAACGCGACGGACGCGACCACCGCCGCTAGTACCGCCAATACGGCGAAAAGCACGGCGGATAACGCTTTATCATTGGCGCAGGCCAATAAGAGTGATATCGCAGAGCAGGAATCCTATTTCACCGCGCTCGGCGTGACCTCGGAGCCGACCGCGCAGGCGTTGATGTCCACTATCAACGGCAAGGCGGAAAACACTACGCTAACTGCATTGCAGGGTGCGGTATCCACATTGTCCGGCACGGTTGACGGCAAGGCAAACGCCGCCGACGTGTACACAAAAGCGCAGGCCGACACGACGTTTACCAAGCAGGGCGGATACTCAGGCACCGCACAGCAAATCCACGCTGAAGCGACAAACGCGACGACAGCGGCGACGAACGTACAGGAAGAATTAACCAGCCTGAAAACCTCGGGACAATCAGCGACGGCATTGGTTCAGCGAACTAACGCGCTGACTAATCATTTTTCCAACGTATCATGGACGGCATATTACTCACCGCTGTCAAAATTCGTCAACATCATGGTGCGTTTCGGTTCGCCAGACGGGCACTCCAACGCTAACTGTACGTCGAACGTGAACCCCGGCTCCCTCACTATCGGGACAATGCCGGAAGGATATCGACCGAACGGCTTTATAAATTCCTATCCGTTCACGTATGGTAATGACTCCGGGCCATGCAACATTAGTATCACCGGAGATGGGGTCGTATCTTTCTATTGTCAGGGAACAATCAAAACAAACACTCAGATGAAACAGACAATACAACTCTCTTATTTTGTAATCTGATACCAACATAACATCCCATGAACATACCCCGTCCGGTAGTCCGGGCGGGGTATACTGTTATGTATGGCAGTTGACTTTAGGACATGGGTGAAACAGACCGAAAACCACTTTTGGGACATGGACGGCAGTTGGGGCCCGCAATGCTGGGACTTGTGGGCAAAATATTGCATGGATGAATACGGGTGTAGTGTCCAGGATTGTATCACCCCGACAGGCTGGGCCGGTGGATTATACACACATCATCCCGTAAGCGCAAGAGTCGGGGAGATTTTCGAGAAAAAAGACAACACATGGAACCCTATGCCCGGCGACGTAGCCATATGGCAGGTCTGCTATCCCAATTATCCGTCAACGCACGTGGCCATTGTCGTTGATGGAATACAGGGCGATTCCATCGACGTGATTACGCAAAACCCCGAGCCAAGCGTGCATAAACTACTCCCCTTGCAAAAAGCGTATATCGGATATTTGCACCCGCGCAAAAAACCGGACGGCGGCGACAATGACAGCGGCTCGAACCCTACCGGCTCGAACAACCCGGGTAGCATATCCAGCAGTGACGTATGGATACAACAACAAGGGGACAACCTCATTTACCATTACCGCGACAACGACAGTGGCGCGGGTACCATGATTTTCTACAAAGCCACGGCCCAAACATGGAAGGCCAAGGGTAGCGTTAAAGCGCCCAGTGACTCGGGCGGCCAAGCCACGCCATCTACGGGCGACGGCAAAAGCAGTTACGCGCTCTACTGTATCGGCACGGTGGAAAGCTCATTGCAATGGGACGCGGTAGAATTAGCCAACATGCAGGGCATTGGAATCGCGCAATGGTCGTTTGGCAGGCGGTTGGACGTGTTGAATGCAATGAAAACCGCCGACCCGACAGGCTACGCGACGTTTGCCAAAACATGCCCTGAGATAGCGGCACTCATGGGCAATGGCGGGACGTTTACACGCCCCCTAACGCCTGCGGAATCGGCGGCATTCAAAACATGGGCGCAACGCGCCGAATCACATCAGGGGCAACGTGACCAGTTCGAGACGGATTACAACAATTATCCGCAAGTCTACTCGGACGCGAAAATGCAGATACTATGGGTGTCGGCATATCATCAAGGCCCGGCATACGCCGAGGCGCTACCGAAAGCGACCACATTGGGCGGTTTATTGGATAATCTGCTTAATGACGGTGTTTTCGGGCAATACCCTAGCCGGTATCGAACTGTATATAATCTGCTGGCAGTCTGGGACGGGAAGAGCGCGCCGCCGAACTTCTAAAAGTCCGTATGTCATGCCATAATGATATATGTGGAGAAACTGTTAGCTGAGGGCGATTATTACGATTATGGGCGCGTGTTATCCTACCACGCGCCTTGGATGTTCGTAATCGGCGCGCGCGGCCTCGGAAAAACCTATGGTGCCAAAAAACTGGTCATAGGTGACTGGATTAAAAAACGCTGGCAGTTCATCTATCTACGCAGGACGGCGGAGGAACAGAAAAACAAGGGCACATGGTTCGCGGATGTCGCGGAGCAATACCCGGAATTGGAATTCCGTGTGTCCGGCAATCAGGCCGAATGTCATTGGCTGGATGACAGGGACGCCACCCCGGACAAGCACGGCAAGACGCGCCCCACGTGGCATATCATGGGGTACTTCATTGCCCTGAGTCAGGCCGGACAAGTGAAATCGGTTGCATACCCCAAGGTGCGCACCATTGTTTTCGATGAAATCTTCCCCGACAATATGCGGTATTTGGGCGGTGAAGTGACCTCGCTTGAGGAATTCTATAATACGGTTGATCGGTGGAATGACAGGGTTCGCGTCATCATGTGCAGTAACGCCGTGACCCTCGCTAACCCGTACTTCAGTGCATTCAACATCAATCTTAAGCCACAGTTGGATGATCACACGCAATACCAACGATATTGCGACGGGTTCATCATGGTGGAATTGGCGGATTACGGCGGGTTCAGCGCAAAGGTGGCTTCGTCCAAATTCGGCACGTTCCTACGCAAATACGATGAAAATTATGCGAATTATGCAATCAATAATGATTTTAGGGATAACGCCAATACCCTCATCAGTGATTTCAGCAACGCCGGTTATGCGTTCACGCTGAGAACCACCGAATATGGTATTTTCAACATATATCAGCAGTTAAGCGACACGGACGAAGTATTATATGTCATAACCAAAAAACAACCTAAAATCACTAGGGATTTTACGTTTGATTACCGACTGGTAGATAATGATTGCATGATGCTCAAACGTTCCGACGATATGACGCAAAAAATATTGAACGCCTATCGCGTCGGACGACTGCGTTTTGAAACACCGCAAATCAAGGCGGAATTCGGTATGATACTTGGCGGCCTACTACAGCAATCAGGTATAAGAAAGTGAGGAAATATTCGTGCCAATCCATGAATTTATCGTTATCGGCATTGTATTTTTATTGGTGCTGATTGACTACATCACCGGCGTGGTAAACGCAATCATGCACGGCAAGCTATCCAGCGAGAGAATGCGGAGGGGGCTCGGACACAAATTCGCCTACCTTGCCGTAATCTGTGTCGCGCTGATTGTAGAATACGGTTCGGACTACATCAATCTCGGAATCGGACTACCGGTGTTCATCCCGGTTTGCGTAGGCATCTGCCTGATTGAAATCACCTCAATCATGGAGAATTGCGTAAAAATCAACCCCGAATTAAGCGGCTCGAATATTCTCAACATCTTCAACATTGACAGGAATGAAAACAATGGTAAAGAAGATTAAAGCAATCGCCTATAGTATGATTGCCGCAATCGCCGCACTGCTGTTGGCGTTAGCGCCAACCGCAAACGCGGCGGACATGATAGACGTATCCAGTTGGCAAACCGGTATCAACGTCACCACCACTGGCGCGCAAATCGTCGTAGCCAAGGCCACCGAGGGTGTCGGATACGTCAACCCCGATTGTGACCGCGTGGTACAGGACGCCTTGAAGGCAGGACAGGGAGTAGGCGTCTACCACTTTGCGCACACGGAAAACAGCGCTGTCAGCGAGGCCAATTACTTTATCGACCATACACGCGGATATATCGGCAAAGGTATCGTACCGATTCTTGACTGGGAGCCGAACGCCCTCTGGGACACCAGTTGGGCGCTCACATGGCTTCAGACCGTGGAAGCCGTATGGGGCACCAAACCGATTATCTACACGAACCAGTACGCTGAAAACAGTTACGACTGGTCGGCGGTTGTCGCCGGAGATTATGGGCTATGGATTGCCGCATACACGCTAGGCGATACACCAATCTACGGCTTCAACCCTCCAGCGGTTCAACCCACACTACGCAATTGGCCGTTTGCTGTCGCATGGCAGTACACCGGCACCGGCTATGTCAACGGCTGGAATGGAGGAGTTGACCTAAGCGTAGTCTACGGCGATCTCGACACGTGGCACGCATACGCGGGTAGCGGGCAGGTTGCACCCAATCCCACACCGCAACCCACACCGCAACCCGCACCGCAACCCAGCACGCCGAACACCCCATGCAACACTGATTGTGTTATCATCCAGTCTGGACAGTACGTTTCCATGTTCTGGGCCGACTGGTGGAACGTGACCGTGCCAAGCGGCAACCCGTCCATCGTATACCCCGGCGATAAAATCTGTCACAATGGCGGCGGCAACACTGCGACAGTATCGCGAACCTACGTGGTACAGGCAGGCGACACGCTATCGAGTATCGCCGCATATCTTGGGGTCAGCATGTACAACATCACCGGGTACAGCTCGGGTAACATGAACCTCATCTACCCCGGAGAAGTACTCTACTACTAACCTCCCGGCACGAATAAGCCCCGCAAAATGCGGGGCTTATTTGTTATCAATCACCACGCAAAATCATCAATTGAGACGACATAGCAACCAACACCGTCCTTAACACCACGACATATGAAATCAAAATCACAATCACCATAATCATGTTCAAGAACCCTAGTAAGAGCTGATTTAAACGTTACCACGCCATTATCAATCTCCCTACAAGCAGTGACAATTTTCTCAAAACCGTCAACATCAACCGAGTACACATGACCCGGTTCAATCTCAGTCACATAAGCATTAACCTTAAACATTCTACTCAAACAAACCTCTCACCATAAGTCCTATAAAATTCCTTAAAATCAAAATCACGACAATACTCAAACCCCTCATCCACGTCAAAAAAAGACCTCACCGGAATCCAGCGGCCACACATGCCATCATACAATTGAAACTGATAATCAACCCCACAATAATCACAAACCGCCTCACGCCACCGAAAACCACGGTCTAACCCCGTATACGTGTCAACAACAGTAAAATAATGCCACATCTCAACCACCCCTTATCGCTCACTCGGCTACACGATTCATAAAAACCACAAACTCAAAACAATCACGATAAAACTCGACACCCTCATGCTCATACAGAACGACAAGACAGTCCACAATCGCATCAACATCATAATCCACAACGCGCTCGCCGCTGTTGCGAATATAATCAACAACCTCATTCTTAATGTCTTGACGATACA
>ENA-ORSY01001326-ORSY01001326.1-human-gut-metagenome-genome-assembly--contig:-NODE-1326-length-18082-cov-2.843790_pt1 | contig 18082 bp, 10 predicted proteins | sample MGYA00242193_ERZ509160 | MGnify/ENA primary metagenome ERZ509160 (study PRJEB26280, sample SAMEA2338670) | human gut metagenome | biome: human gut; feature: human-associated habitat; material: faeces...
CGAAAGCCGAAACATAATACCCGTTATTAATAAATTCACCAATTGTCCTAGCATTAGCTGAAATCATATCTTGCCTCCTAACCGTGATAATCTTCCTTAGATGGCCAAGATTCAATTCGATCTCTCCCGAATCAAAACCTGCCAACATCTGAATCTCTACCTCTAAAGGCGAAGTCGTTGAAACCGGAATCTTTCCATCAGAAGGAGAAACAATCTTCAAGTTACTCGTCAACGAGGTAATCGTCCTTTTTTCCGGGAACTCGGTCTTACAATCCGTGATCAAAGTAAACGCCGTGTATATTCTAGTTGTTCCCGCGCTTGCATAAATCTCAAAATGAGAATTTGTTACACCAAGATAATACTCGTTATTACTCACAATCTCATAGGCGGATTTATCTTGCACCAAAATAGTATAATCCAGATTCGTGTTCGACGCAAGAGAAGCTTTGACATCAGCTATCGAACTAAATCCTCTCCCTTTGATAGAAGTGATCGTAAAAATATATTCCGTGTTACGCTGGATATTCAACACATTCCGGTTATCATCCACGAGAGCCATCTTGTAAAAAAAGGATTCTCCATTATAACGTCCTCGAATAATAAGATAAGTATCATTCGACGAGGTGTGGGTTTCGTAAACATAGAGAGGATTATCCCCTGTTGTTTGTTCTTGCGGCATAATCTCGTCCGCTTCCACGATATCTGATATATACGAATCATCTCCTCTATATTCCACTAAATTTTCAGCACCAATATTCTGTTCCAACGTTTCGGTTAAATTATGCAGTTTCGAACTCTTAGCCACATTCGTCACCGCGGTAATTCCATCCAGTACAAAACCGAGAGAGGCTTCTTCGGAGGAACTCGACAAAGAGCGTTTGCAGGTGCGCGGTAATTCCATCCAGTACAAAACCGGGAGCCGTATTTCTCACGACAATCCTGCCAACAGCACGTTTCAACTGCATCTGGGGCATGGTCACCCCGGTACCAATCCTAGGCAAATCGATCAAATCACTCATAGGCAACTTTTGCCCAACATAAGGCACCGTGTTCTGCGGATCTGTCAATGCCGCCGTATGCAAATTCTCACAAGCATAAGCAAGGGTCTTATTTTCAAGACAAGTACTAAAGTTCTCCGTTGAAAACGCGTATGGCATATTCCCCACGTAAAAATGACTTGCCGGATTTGCCAGTATCAACAGCCGACAGGCATCAGAAGATTCCGTCAGGTAAACATACGTTTTACCATTAAGTTCATCTGCCTGAACCGCCTCTACAAATTCCGCATTCCCATCTGTTCCCCGAAAAACAAGAACCCAAATTCCTTGCTCCACGGCTGTTTCACTCGCACTAGCCCGGGCCACAGGTAACCCGTAAGCTCCGGTTTTAGTGAATAGCTCGAACCTGATTTTTTCATCTGTAACCACAGGCCCTCCCCTTTCATCCTCTTTTATCGAACACGCCGAAAAAGATAATAACAACGTAAATAATATCAATATTCCCTTATACATCACTCATCAATTTGAACTCATTTCATCTTTCACGCAACGGATTGAATAACCGAATGTCGGCAAAATATGCAGGTGCCCGGGATTCCAGCCGGCAATCTCCACTGACCAAACTGATTTCACGATACTTCCTTGTGCAGTAGCCGTATTCGGTCCCGTAGATGAACTCCAATAATATCCAGTCTCACCAACATATTCCAGATATCCACCCCGATCCAAACGACGTCCCGCGGCCGGGAAAAAAGTCGAGGCATTATTTTCCGAATTATAAACCAATGTTCCCCGGTAAGCCACACTTGGACTGTTTATGGAAACCCCAACTCCCAGTCGAGCTGTAAGCCTTGAAGTTGTTGCAATCTGTACTTTCATCGGACGTCGATCATAGTAACCATCAGCGTAAAAACCAAACAATAAATTTATATCCTTATTGGCCACGTACGCTGGTGAGGTCTTCTCCCTGATCGCTATTTTCTCGTTTTCTTCATCTCCTTTTCCAACAAGGACCTCTGTATCGGGAATGGTCTCCCCCTGCCAAGGATTTAGCCATAAAGATTGCCTCCATTCCGAGAACGCGATATTCTCTTCTCCCTTAATCCGTTCCGTGACTGTAATTCCGTTAACATCAACATAGCCATTCCCGTACCTATAATTCGGGTAAGGTCCATTATATGAAACCTGATCAATATACCCATCTGACGGGCGATGATAACCGGGAGGACAAACCTCAACCTCTTCCCCATAGCCATACTCGTATTGCTCGTCAGACCCGGACGATGCCCATATTGGAATCTTATTCCAGTATTGGGTAGAGGTCCAGTAACCTTCGGGAGAATCCGTATTATATGGCAATGCAGGATTGTAAGCCCGGCGAATAAAGTCAGCCATATCCTCGTCTGTCTTGCTTAATGCCCACTGGTAAAAAGCTCCTGCCTGCGTGGGATAATCGACAAACTTGGCATCCCGCTTGGATGTCTTCGCGTACAAGCCCACGTAATCTTCTGTTTTATTCTTCAATTCACGATCCGTGATATTAAAGGCCGAGAATTTTCTGGCATAAGCACGAGACTTACCTTGTAAGGGCCCGTCAAGTATACTCGATTGCGGATTCATGATATAATCAGCCGCCTCTCCTTGTCGAAGATAAATCTTATACGACGGGCGCCAACCATTTTCAACTGTAGTCGCCTGCGTAAAAGTCAACGTAACCGTGGCATATCTCGGAGTTTTCTCTCCTGTACTTCCCGTATTCGGATTAGGACTTCTCCAACCAACACGGAAATAAACACGTCCCCTACCATTTATCTTAGTTCCACCACTTTCCATTTCCCCCTTCTTATATTCATTCGGACGCACGGGATATTCCTCCGGCTTACCGGGATTATCCGTTCCGACATAAGGATCGAAACTAGGTGTCGTACTCAATATAACTTGATCTTTATAAGGTTCGTCAACTTCCACTTCCCAATACCCTAAAGCATAATCCTGTTTTTCCAAACGTGGTAATTGCGTGGAAATAATCCGTTCGCCAACCTCATTTTCCCGGAAAAAAGCACCTATATATCCATAACCATTCCAATGGTCACCTTGAAAATGCGCACCATACTGGCTCGTATTCACCGTTATCTCCCGTTGAAGGCTGTTCTTCCCATTCTCATCCTCCGCCGACAATATCAACCGGAAAATAGAATGCCGCCCATCAGGATTTACCAGAGAAGTCTCCACGTCCATGTTGTACTCATCCAATAAAATATCCATATACCCGGTTCCCTCTCCACGTATAACATCATAAGTATATGCAAAACGTGTCGTTGAATTTTCCCCCGCAGCAAGTATAAGATCGTTAAATACCTTCTCCGTCTTCATCGTCTTAGAACCCGCAACAATCACGTCCGGCAACACCTTCACGACAGGCATATTCGAAGAGAATGTAATTCTGGCCCCGTTAAAGTCGGTAATGTTCACACTTATATCCGAAACATTCAGATAACGATTCTGCGCTTCCCATCCATGTTCTTCCTTTCCCCAAGGAGTAACTTGAATATTGATATTTATCGGGTCCTTGATAACGCCCGTAAGCAAAAGTGCCGAATTGTAAGGTAACGTGTAATTGTCCTTTGAAGCACCACTCACGCCCGCAGTTTGTATCTTTAAATAACAGGAAGGGCTATGTCTCTCTTCCAAATCCACCTTAAAAGTAATAGCCTTACTATCATCATTTTCAGGAGTAAAATTACTGAAAGGCAAAATAAAACGTGTAATCTTTTTTACCCAAACAATACCACGAGACCGCTGTTCCGCACTAGGCGTAACACTTGTAAAATAACCGGCATCATCCGCCAAAGTATATTTCCGGGTTTTATTTCTACCAAGTGATGTATTACTTGCTGACATCAATGTAATCCCCTCCGGAACATTAAAGAAAGTAACCCCTTTAAAATAATCTGTCAAATCTTCTTCTCCTTCCAACACGACATCCACACGTGTTGCCAGTCTTTCCAACTGCAACTCGATCTGACGCTGTATCTCTCCTCCGTCCACTCTCGCTCCATCCTGTCCCGGAAGGACCTCTACATTCTCCAACTTCTGGAACATCGGAATAGAAACACTCGATTGAAAAGCTTGTTCCGGGTACATGATACTTTCAAGATCAGCATACTCATAGATTCCATTTAATGCATCTACAATAATCACAATATTCGGCTCATTAGCCAAGAATACGAAATCATACGTACCATCATCTATCGGATGGTTAATCACGTCATTCAACTCTGCATAATACAACTTATTGCTCACGCATCGCCCCGTATTTTTATTAAATGCAAGAATCCGAAGTCGCTCGATCTCGTTGTCAAGTGGATCCGTTGAATTCAACAGACGTCCTCCTCGCACCTGTAAATATGCCGCTGCATTCTCTGCATCATCCGCTTTCAAGCGTTCTTCAATACAGGACATCAGTAGCACAGATGCCAGAATTATCCCCAAAATATGTATTTTCTTAATCATTCCTTCCAACTATAAATAGCCTTATACACTCATATTATATTGAGATAAACAAAAAGATGTTATTTTACTTCAAACAATACCTGTATGACCGATTATTATCAATCATCATGATTACTTTATAAAATAAGTAACTACCTTTGTCATCTGTAAAAAAATACCTGATTATTATCCATTATTCCTTTTCATTTTATACATTACAAAAATACTTTCAGGAAATCAAGAATTAGTACTATTTATAGTGTATTTACAATCTATTATGCCTCTAATGAAGTAATTAAAATTAACAAATGACCCGCATTTAGGTAATTTTACTATATGCAGGCACATTTTGTTTCATTTTTCAAAATATATTAAAACGGAGGCACGGATAACAAAAAAGAGTTGTATTTATAGCTTGACAGGGAATCCCACACAAAAAAGATCGCCCGGAAATAAATTCCGAGCGATCTTTTTCTATTATTAAGGAGTATTACTCGCCGTATTTCATTTCTGCACGACGCTTGTAACCTTCATAACGCCATTTAGCGTCAGACTGAGTCTTGGCAAACAATTGCTCAGCTTCTTCCGGAGCAGCCTTCAACAAGGAGTTGAAACGAACTTCACCCATCAGATAGTCACGGAATTTACTATAATCCGGCTCCTTAGAATCCAATTGGAACGGGTTCTTACCCTCTTCTTCCAATGCCGGGTTATAACGGTATAATTGCCAGTATCCGCATTCAACAGCCTTCTTCTCTTCAGCTTGAGATTTACCCATGCTTGCTTTCAGACCGTGGTTGATACACGGAGCGTAAGCGATGATCAATGAAGGTCCGTCATATGCCTCTGCCTCTTTCAAAGCTTTCAAATATTGAGCTTGGTTAGATCCCATAGCAACTTGTGCAACATACACATAACCATAAGACATTGCCATTGCACCCAAATCCTTCTTGCGAACACGTTTACCGCTGGCAGCAAATTTAGCCACGGCACCAACAGGAGTTGATTTAGAAGATTGACCTCCAGTATTTGAATATACCTCGGTATCAACCACCAATACATTCACGTTATGACCGCTTGCTAACACGTGATCCAAACCGCCGTAACCGATGTCGTATGCCCATCCGTCACCACCGAAGATCCATTGAGATTTCTTCGTGAAGTAAGCCTTCAATTCTAAAATCTCTTTAGCGATAGCTGAATTTTCTTTAGCTAACGCAGCAGACATATTGTCGCTGACAGCTAAAGTCTTCTCTCCATCCTCGAAAGCAGCAAGCCATTCGTTAACAGCAGCCTGAGTTTCGGCAGAGAAACTTGACAAGTTCTCTTCCAACAATCTCTTAGCACGGTCACGCAAACGGTTATTACCCTCTGCCATTCCAAGACCATACTCGGCATTATCCTCGAACAATGAATTAGCCCAAGCTACACCACGTCCTGATTGATAATTCTTGCAATACGGAGTTGAAGGAGCTGAACCTCCATAGATTGAGGTACATCCGGTAGCATTAGCCACCATCATTCTCTCTCCGAACAATTGAGTAATTAATTTAATATACGGAGTCTCACCACAACCGGCACAAGCTCCGGAGAACTCGAACAAAGGTTGTTGGAACTGAGAATTTTTCACGTTATTCGGCTCAACTACTTTCTTGTAGCCAACCTTTTTATCCATGTATTCGAAACGAGCGATTTCAGATTCTTGAGATTCAAGCGGTTTCATTACCAATGCTTTCTCCTTAGCCGGACAAACATCGGCACAGTTACCACAACCCGTACAATCTAACGGAGATACTTGAATCTTAAACTTCAATCCTGCAAGTTCCTTACCAATAGCCGGCTTGGTTTCTGTTCCGGCAGGAGCGGCAGCTAATTCAGCGTCAGAAATCAAGAACGGACGAATAGCAGCGTGAGGACAAACGTAAGCACATTGATTACATTGAATACAATTATTCACTTGCCATTCCGGAACATTAATAGCGATTCCGCGTTTTTCGAACTTAGAAGTTCCGGCAGGGAAAGTTCCGTCTTCACGTCCAGCAAATGCACTAACAGGAAGATCATCCCCTTTTTGTGCGTTCATCACGTCAACCACGTTACGGATAAATTCCGGACGGTTTTCGTCACAAACACATGCTTCGTCTTTCAAGTTTGCCCATTCAGCAGGAACAGTAACTTTCACTACGTTTTCAGCCAAACCACCCGCATCAACAGCAGCATAGTTCATCTTCACAATAGCCTCACCCTTCTTTCCGTATGACTTGTCGATAGCTTTTTTCATCTCACTAACAGCCAAATCGTAAGGAATCACGTTCGTGATTTTAAAGAATGCAGACTGCATGATCGTGTTCGTCCGGTTACCCAAACCTAATTGTTGACCGATCTTCGTCCCGTTGATAATATAGAAATTAATTTCGTTTTCAGCCAAATAACGTTTCATTGCATTCGGAAGATGCTCTCCCACCTCTTTTTCATCCCAAAGAGAGTTTAACAAGAAAGAACCACCTTTCTTCAAACCTTTCAATACATCATACATGTGAATGTATGCAGGCACGTGACAAGCCACGAAGTCAGGAGTAGTTACCAAATAGGTTGAACGAATAGGATCATCCCCGAAACGAAGGTGAGAAGCCGTAAAACCTCCTGATTTCTTAGAGTCATAAGCGAAATAAGCTTGGCAATATTTATTGGTAGCTCCACCGATAATCTTGATAGAGTTCTTGTTAGCACCTACAGTACCGTCAGAACCTAATCCGTAGAACTTAGCCTCATACATGTGGTCTGAGTTCACTTTTACTTCCGGTTCAATAGGAAGAGAACGGAAAGTTACATCATCCACGATACCAAGAGTGAATTGATTCTTCGGCTCGTTCATAGCCAAGTTCTTGTAAACAGCAATGATTTGTCCCGGAGTTACATCCTTAGAACCTAATCCATAACGTCCGCCAACGATCATCGGGGCATTCTTCTGACCATAGAACACGTCTTTCACGTCAAGATACAACGGATCTCCGTTTGCACCCGGCTCTTTCGTACGGTCAAGCACTGCAATACGTTTTACCGTAGCAGGAACAGCTTCCATGAAATATTTAGCAGAGAACGGACGATACAAATGAACAGCGATCATACCCACTTTCTCGCCATTAGCAAGCTTGTAATCGATCACCTCACGGATAGTCTCGGTTACAGAACCCATAGCGATAATGATATTCTCGGCATCTTTAGCTCCGTAATAAACGAACGGACGATAGGTACGACCGGTAATCTTGGACATTTCATCCATATAACCAGCCACAATATCAGGAACTGCATCGTAGAACTTGTTAGCCGCCTCTCTCCCCTGGAAATACACATCCGGATTTTGAGCGGTTCCCTTTGTTACAGGGTTCTCAGAATTCTGAGCCCGGTCACGGAACTCCTGCAAAGCCTTCATATCAACCAAGCCACGAATATCTTCCATATCCAACTCTTCGATCTTCTGGATCTCGTGAGAAGTACGGAAACCGTCAAAGAAATTAACGAAAGGAACTCTTGACTTGATAGCCGTCAAGTGTGATACAGCAGAAAGGTCCATTACTTCCTGTACAGAACCGGAAGCCAACATAGCAAAACCAGTTTGACGGGCAGCGTAAACGTCTGCATGATCACCGAAAATAGAAAGTGCATGAGCAGCCAAAGCACGAGCACTCACGTGGAACACGCAAGGGAGCAACTCTCCTGCAATCTTGTACATATTAGGAATCATTAATAATAATCCCTGAGAGGCCGTATAAGTCGTGGTTAACGCACCAGCTTGTAAAGAACCGTGAACAGCTCCGGCAGCACCTGCCTCTGATTGCATTTCCATCACTCTTACAGTCTCCCCGAACAGATTCTTTCTACCTTTAGCAGCCCATTCGTCTACATACTCTGCCATCGGAGACGACGGAGTAATAGGATAGATACACGATACCTCGCTGAACATATAAGCTACATGAGCAGCGGCCGCGTTACCATCACATGTGATAAATTTCTTTTCTTTTGCCATTTTTTTAAACATTAACTAACAATAGTTGATCACTCTATTTAAGATTTTTACTTCTCTCAATACACAAAACCGGCAAGCCACAAGGGTATAACATTCTTTTTACCTCGTTCGATCATATCGGTCATCAGAATTACTGAATCCCGGACTCGCCCTTTATCTCCTTGTTGCCGTACGGAAACCTCATATTTCTGGTTCACGAACAAATCTTCATTTCCAGAAAAATTCAATTTTGCCACGGCACATAATTGACTAATTAAAAATGTTTTCCGAATCATCAATGAATCCGTCTGATCCAAACAAACCGCATTCAGCAAATTGGGATTATGCAAAAATACTTGATTCGGTTTTAATCCGTTCTCATCATCACTTTCCCGATCAAACAACAAGGTCAACAACCGAGCATTCTTCATGTAATGCAGGTAATTCAATACCGTTGCACGAGAAACACCAATCTGCGCACTCAGCTTACTGATATTAATATTACTATTACCATTTGCCACGATAAAAAGTAATTGTTTCAATTTTGTCAAGTACTTCAGCTCGATTTGATTATTGTACGGAATATCAAACTCCAATGTTAAGTTGATGTTTTTCAGTAAATAATCAATATGTGATTTCTCCTCCAAATATATGGGATAATAACCATATTTCAAATAGTTATTAAAAAAAGCTAACGGGCGTACTTTCTCCAAAATATCATTCACGATCTCCTCGTGATGTTCCACGATTTCCTCGAAAGAATAAACGGGAAACTTATATCCCGTTTCTAACTCCAAAAACTCCCGAAACGACAAACCGCTCAGGTTGTACATCTCCACGATTCCATGCAAATATTTGTTGGATTTGACCCGTAAAATAGAAGATGCGGTGAAAACGATCTGCAAATCCGAGAAACGATCGTAAGCCTCCCGCAATTCCCGATCCCAGTTTGGATACTTATGGATCTGATCCAGCAACAATACTTTCCCTCCCAGCTTGTAGAAACGTTCCACGAAATTAAACAATCCTTCCATCGCAAAGAACAAGTTATTAATGTTCACGTAAAGACAAGAAGGATCGTCCTTGTAATGATCCTTGCAAAAGTCTAGTAGGAAATTGGTCTTTCCCACACCACGACTTCCCTTTATCGCAATCAACCGGGCACGAGAATCTATCGTATCCAATAAACCGCGACGGATAGCCGACGTCCTTTCTTTCATCAGGATCTTATGCGTGTTACGTAAACTCTCCATTTTTTATTCTTTGCAATGCAAAGGTAATAAAAAAAGCATGGTTTTGTAATCTACATGTTGCAAAACATACATTTCATACATCCCAATGAACATTCATTCACGCATAACCCGCTATACCATTGCGATATAAGCACGTACTTAAAATGATTCTATATTTGAGGCATCAAAAAAGCGAGTCCAAATGAACTCGCTTTTCCATATTATAAAACTTATAAAACTATTTATCATTCATCGAGATCAAAAATTCCTCGTTAGATTTCGTCTTTTCCAAACGATCCTTCACGAATTGCATTGCCTCAACAGAATTCATATCCGTCAGATAGTTACGCAAAATCCAGATACGGTTCAACGTGTAGTCCTCCAACAACAAGTCATCACGACGCGTGCTTGATGCCGTAATATCCACAGCCGGGTAAATACGACGGTTGGACAATTTGCGGTCTAACTGTAACTCCATATTTCCAGTACCCTTGAATTCCTCGAAAATCACGTCGTCCATTTTTGAACCGGTCTCTGTCAACGCAGTTGCCAGAATCGTCAACGAACCACCATTTTCGATATTACGGGCTGCACCAAAGAACCGTTTCGGTTTGTGTAATGCATTTGCATCCACACCACCGGAAAGCACCTTTCCGGATGCAGGAGACACCGTGTTATAAGCACGAGCCAGACGAGTAATTGAATCCAACAGGATCACCACGTCGTGTCCACACTCAACCATACGTTTAGCCTTTTCCAACACGATATTAGCCACCTTCACGTGACGCTCTGCCGGCTCGTCGAAAGTAGAGGCAATCACCTCCGCATTCACGCTACGAGCCATATCGGTTACCTCTTCCGGACGCTCGTCAATCAACAGAATGATCAAATACACTTCAGGATGATTGGCTGAAATTGCATTAGCAATTTCTTTCAGCAACATCGTCTTACCCGTTTTCGGCTGAGCCACAATCAAACCGCGCTGTCCTTTACCGATCGGGGCAAACATATCCACCACACGAGTAGAAATCGTAGCCCGCCCACTTCCAGTAAGATTGAATTTCTCATTCGGGAAAAGCGGGGTTAAGTGATCAAACGGGATTCGGTCACGCACCGCTTCCGGAGACTTCCCGTTAATTTTCGATACTTTAATCAACGGGAAATACTTCTCTCCTTCTTTCGGGGGACGCACGGTTCCTTCCACCGTGTCACCCGTTGACAAACCAAATAACTTGATCTGACTTTGAGACACGTAAATATCATCCGGAGAATTCAAGTAATTATAATCAGAAGATCTAAGGAATCCATACCCGTCAGGCATGATTTCCAACACACCCGAATTTAAAATAATTCCTTCGAACTCGTAATATTTATCGCGTTTGTCAAAACGCATCTTGTTTTGACTTTCTTTTCTTTCTTCAAACTCAGCAGGAACACTTTCATAATTCTCATTTTCAGCCTCACCCTTAACGCCAGATTCATTTTCGACATCTTCAAACTCATTCTCTTCCACATCTTGACGAATGGTTTCTTCATCTCTCTCAACACGTCTATTCCGTTTTACAAACTTCGGACGGCTGGGTCTTTCTGCCACCTGTTCCTCTTTAACAACCTCTTCAACCGCCTTCTCCTCTTTCACCTCTTCTTCACCTTCTTCACTTTTCACCTCTTCCCGCTTGGTTTGTTTCCGGTTACGCTTATCGAAAAACTTACGGTCTTGCTTTTGTCCGGCTTGCTCACGTTTAGGAACCTCTGAAGTTTCATTCTTTACTTCCGTTTCCTGTGGTTCTGCAACAACCTCTCCTTTTTTCTCTACAACAATACCGTTTTCCGTACGACTGAAAACCAGATCCTTATCCAAAATATCACTATGCACGACATTGATCGGCTGCACTTCCTCTACGGGTAAAACTGCATCTTTCTTTTCGGGAGCCTCTTTGACTGTTTCATTCTGGGTTTTCTCCTGTTTCGCATCGGCCTTCTTATCTTTATTCCGATTAAATTTGGCCAATCCACCTTTGGAATCTCCCACTTTTTCAGCACCTCCCCTTATCACTCGCACACGAGGTTTTTTCTCTTTCGGTTCAACGGGAGCTGTTTCCTCGGTAGCAATCATGGCTTGCTGATCTAAAATTTTGTATATTAATTCTTTCTTTTTAAAGGATTCAATCCTTTTAACATTCAGTTCTTTTGCAATTTGACGCAAATCTGAAAGTAACTTTTCATTCAGTTCTAAAATATCGTACATATAGTCACGTTATATTTGGATAATTCTCATTACGTAAGTAAAATCACCCGGCATGAACCAGGTGGAAATGTAAACTGCGACAAATTTAAGAAGAATTCTTCTTATTCCCAAATCGTTAATAGAAAATTATTTGAGGAATTTCATATAAATTAATTTCTTCGTTTCGAAAAACTCTTCCTCAAAAAAATCAGGAATATTATAAACAGAAATTTTATCCTTGAAATCCCGAATCTCTTCTTCAAAATCCCCTCCCTTCAGATACAAAATCCCATTGGACAAATCGTTGAAACTATTCTCTCGAATACGCTTTTTGGTCAAGGCTACAAAAGCCGGAAAAGCCGTCACGGCACGACTCACGATAAAATCAAATTTTTCTTTCATCGTCTCTACTCTCAATTGCCTTGCTATCACATTTTTTAAGCCTAAAGCTCCTGCAACACCCTCTACCACTTTAATTTTCTTCCCGATAGAATCTACCAAGAAAAAATCTACCTCCGGGAACATAATAGCCAACGGAATTCCGGGAAAACCTCCTCCCGTTCCGACATCCAACACTTTTGTCCCCGCTTTGAAAGAAATCACCTTTGCTATCGCCAAAGAATGTAAAACATGATGCACGTTCAAAGCATCTATATCTTTCCTCGAAATCACATTGATCTTTTCATTCCATTCCCGGTAAAGCCCCTCCAATTGTTGGAACTGTTCCGACTGTCTCTCACTTAACCCGGTAAAATATTTTTCAACAATATCCATAAACATGAAATTTACTTCCGATTATATATTGGCAAGAATAACAAACACAACACGCCTACCACAATATACAACAACGTCATCGTGCCGTGAGTCAATAAAGCAAATGTCTTGGACAGACTGGCAATTTCTTCCGTATGCGGTAAATAAATCATCAAGGCTGCAATCACCATGAAATGCCACGCACCCACGCCACCTTGTACCGGAGCCACCATCCCGTAACTGGAAAGAACAAACACGGTCAAACCAACCATCGGTCCCAAGTGAGAGGTGAACTGGAAACAGAAGAAACAAACGTATAGCATCAGAAAATACATCAGCCAGATAAAAATCGTATGACCGACAAATAACCACTTATGTTTCACGTCCTTCACGGTCAATAAACCTTCTTTCATTCCCGATAAAAAATGATGTAACCGGGTGAAGAAAGTACCTTTCCGTACAAACCAGAAGAAACCTGCCACCCCCACGATCAATACACTCAACACCACGTAAGTCCATGGGGAATGAAACATCGTGTATAACTTTTGTTTAATCTCTTCATTATTATTCAGGAATATCCCGACCTGTTTAAATTGCGAAACGACAACAACCAAAGTAAGCAACAGCAACATAATCATGTCAAATACCCGCTCGGTAACCACCGTTCCCAATAACTTCGAGAATGGCACATTCTCATATTTACTCACCACTCCGCAACGGGTAAACTCACCCATCCGGGGGATCGCCATATTAGCAAAATAACCAATCATCACCCCCATAAAACTATTCATGAAAGAAATCTGGTATCCCATAGATTTCGTCAACATCTGCCAACGCAGAGAACGACTCACGTGGCTAAGTAAACCGAAAACAATCGCTACCCATATCCACGTATAGTCGACATCATCACGCAAAACCTTCATCAAGTCATCGAAATTTTGATCTCGATACACCAGCCAGAACAAAAAAACTGTTACCAGCAAAAAGGCAAAAAACTTTATAACCTGTTTATAAAATGGCTTCATCCACAAAATTCGTCAAGATTGACACTCTAATAATTTTCACAAATCAAAATAAAAGCATTATTTTGTAAGTCGTTTGCAAAAGTAAATAAATAATTGGAAGTTTAACCCATAACACCCTGAATTCATACTATGAGTATCGTTCGAGCAAAAAAACATCTGGGACAACATTTTTTGAAAGACCAAAACATCGCTTGTAAAATCACGGCGAGTTTACTACCTGTCACCAAAGGGGTACTGGAAATCGGGCCGGGTATGGGAGTACTGACACGTCATTTATTAAAAGATACGAAATTTTCCGTGCTTGCCATTGACATCGACCAGGAGTCCATTGACTACCTGCACGAAGAGCTACCTGCCCATAAAGAGCAGATTATTTACGGGGATTTTCTAAAATCGGATATTCGAAATTTCTACACAGAACCGTTTTCGATCATCGGGAATCTTCCTTATAACATTTCTTCGCAAATCTTTTTCCGTATCCTAGAAAACCGGGATCTAATCCCCCAAGTCGTCTGTATGATACAAAAAGAGGTGGCCGAACGCATCAGTGCCTCTCACGGGAACAAAACATACGGGATTTTAAGCGTATTCCTACAAACATTTTATGACATCGAGTATCTTTTCACCGTGGGAGAACAGGTTTTCGATCCACCACCAAAAGTTAAATCCGCCGTAATCCGACTCATCCGGAATAAAAGGGAAAAACTCGATTGTGACGAAAAACTTTTTTTCAATATCGTAAAATCAGGTTTCAATCAACGACGAAAAACCTTACGTAATTCTTTAAAATCAATTATTTCTCCGGATTTTGCCTCAGAAACGTTATCTTTGCGCCCGGAACAATTAAGTGTCGAGGATTTCATTACACTATGTAAAGAGATTCAGCAGGCAAACAAGTAATTGATGAACTATGCAACAGTTTGAACTCTCGGAAGAATTAGTTTCCCAGATAGAGGGACTGATAAAAGCGGATAATAAAGAAGATGTCGCCAAGTTGGTAGAACCTCTTCATCCGGCGGATATTGCCGAAATCATGAATGAATTGGACACCAAAGAAGCCCAATTCCTGTTTCTGTTGCTAGATGAAGAGAAAGCCGGAGACGTTCTAGCAGAAATCGAAGAAGACGAAAGACAACGATTTATCGATTCTTTCCCCCCGGAAGTTATAGCCAAACGTTTCGTGGACAACATGGACACGGACGATGCCGCCGACCTCGTGGGTAGTATGCCCAACGAACAGCAGCAAGAAGTTCTTTCACACATGGAAGACCTCGAACAAGCGGGAGACATCGTCGATCTGTTGCATTACGACGAAGATTCTGCCGGTGGACTTATGGGTAAAGAGCTAGTGAAAGTCAACGAGAATTGGACCGTCCTCACCTGTCTACGCGAACTTAGTCGACAAGCAGAGAACCTAGATGAAATATTCTACATCTACGTCGTTGATGACGACAACATCTTGAAAGGAAGACTTTCATTGAAAAAGATGATTCTTTCCCCGACATCTACCAAAATCCAAAGTATATATAACCCGGACGTAACCTACGTGACCACCGATGAACCAGCCGAATCCGTGGGACGTATCATGCAGAAGTACGATTTAGTCGCCATTCCTGTAGTTGACTCCATCGGCCGACTTGTCGGTCGAATCACGATCGACGACGTGGTTGACGTGATCCGGGAAGAAGCAGAAAAAGACTACCAGATGATGTCCGGTATCTCGCAAGACGTGGAATCATCCGACACGATTTGGGACCAAACGAAAGCTCGTCTCCCGTGGCTGATCATCGGTTTATTCGGAGGAATGCTTGCGGCCTACATGATTTCTTTCTACGAGGCAGACATTGCCTTATTCCCAGCAACAGCCATGTTCATTCCTGTTATCACCGCCATGGGGGGAAACGTGGGTATCCAGTCTTCCGCCATCGTGGTAAAAGGACTTGCCTCCAACACACTGACATCAAAAAACATATTACAGAGTATCTCAAAAGAAATTTCATGTGCGGTCATAAATGCCTGCATCTGTTCTTCCATCATTTTTATCCTATCCCTTTGTTTCAACCTAACATCACTTGCCATGCCCATCACGGTAACTATATCCTTATTTATCGTGATCATGTTCGCATCCATGTTCGGTACAGCATTCCCGTTATTACTCAATAAACTAAAGATAGATCCGGCTCTAGCTACCGGACCGTTTATCACCCTAACGAACGACATCATCGGTTTGAACATTTATCTTTTCACGGGAAAGGCCATTCTAGGCTGGCTACTGTAAGTAAAAACCGTGTCACAAATTGAACACTAATAATTACGGAAAAAATTGTTTAATTAAAAGAGTGTTGTTAACTTGCACCCCTCTTTCAAGAGGTTAGCTAATAATTAAATCATAAGAAATCAAAACAAAATAACTTGCTATGTATCAAGGAATCAAAACAGTGTCATTTGAAGAGGCTGTAAAAGTTGTAAAATCCGGAGACCGGATTCACATTCACAGTGTGGCTTGTGCCCCCCAAGGTCTAATTCAAGCTCTTTGCAACAGAGGACGTGCAGGAGAATTGAGAGACGTCAAGTTGCAACACTTGCACACGGAAGGGAGTGCCCCGTATGCAGAAGCAGAATTCGAAGGAATCTTCTTCCTAGAATCCTATTTCGTGGGCAGTAACGTGCGTAAACCGACTCAAGAAGGATATGCAGATTATGTACCCGTTCATTTGAGTGAAACCCAGAAACTGATCAGAAGCGGTATTCACCCGGTTGATGTTGCCATGATCCAAGTTTGTCCCCCGGACAAGCATGGTTTTGTATCCATGGGAACCTCTGTTGATGCCACGTTAGCTGCCGTACAGAATGCAAAAACAGTTATTGGCGTTATCAACCCGAACGTACCGAGAGCATGGGGAGATGCTATCATCAAATTATCAGACATCGACATCTTCTGCGAAGACAATACCCCACTTATCGAAGCTCATCCGGCAACGTTAACAGAACAGGATATTGCTATCGGTAAAAATGTAGCCTCTTTGATCGAAGACGGAGCTACCCTGCAAATGGGAATCGGAGCCATCCCGAACGCTGTACTTTCCCAATTAGGCAACCACAAAAACTTAGGTATTCACACGGAAATGTTTGCTGACGGAGTATTACCCTTGTATGAAAAAGGTGTTGTCAACAACATGAATAAGAAATTCGACAAAGGTAAGATCGTATCAACCTTCTTGATGGGATCAAAAAGAGTATATGACTTCATCGATGACAACCCGGGAGTAGCCATGATGGATGTAGGTTACACGAACGATCCGTTCATCATCGCACAACAACCGAAAATGACGGCTATCAATTCGGCTCTTTCTGTTGACATCACAGGCCAAGTCAACGCAGACTCTTTAGGTATTAAATTTTACAGTGGTAGTGGTGGTCAATTAGACTTCATCCGCGGAGCAGCAGCCAGCGAAGGAGGAAAACCGATTATTGCATTACCGGCAGTAACAAACAAAGGCGTGAGTAAAATTTGCCCGACCTTGTTAAACGGAGCCGGAGTTGTTACCACTCGTTTCGATGTACACTACATTGTTACGGAATTCGGTATCGCAGACCTTTATGGTAAAACCCTTCAGGAAAGAGCAAAGACTTTAATCAATATTGCTCATCCCGATCACCGAGAAACGCTTGATAAAGCAGCATTCGAAAGATTTGGTAGTCACTACCACTTCATTTCAAAATAAAGATCGAAAGAGGAAGCAGTTTGCTTCCTCTTTTTTTTATTACTACATTTGTATAACCGTTACAGGTCTCCAATTGACATACTTTACTTAAACCTGTAACCTATAAATTTGTAATCTGAACTACCATGATGAACTGGAATAAATTATTATCATCGAGACGTTATCAACCGGGAAGTACTATCACCATGTTTCGCTCTCATGACCGATCACAATTTCAAAGAGACTACGATCGTTTAATCTTTTCCTCACCGTTTCGACGATTACAAAATAAAACACAAGTATTCCCGTTACCGGGCAATATCTTTGTACATAACCGTCTAACTCATAGCCTAGAAGTAGCTAGCGTGGGACGTTCGCTAGGAAACAAGATTGCACAATTTGTTAAAACCAAAGAGGCATTGGAACACCCGGAAATCCTCGAAGAAATCGGTACCATTGTTAGTACGGCCTGTTTAGCTCACGATTTGGGGAATCCTCCTTTCGGACATTCCGGAGAAGAGGCTATTTCTTATTTTTTCACGGAAGGAGAAGGACAATACTTAAAAAAACTCCTGACGGACGAGGAATGGGCTGACATCAGTCATTTCGAAGGTAACGCAAATGCTTTCCGATTATTAACCCATA
>ENA-ORSY01001332-ORSY01001332.1-human-gut-metagenome-genome-assembly--contig:-NODE-1332-length-18032-cov-3.827224_pt1 | contig 18032 bp, 15 predicted proteins | sample MGYA00242193_ERZ509160 | MGnify/ENA primary metagenome ERZ509160 (study PRJEB26280, sample SAMEA2338670) | human gut metagenome | biome: human gut; feature: human-associated habitat; material: faeces...
CGACGCTTCGCGTCTCTCGCTGCAGAGGCAGCCAGCTTTCTGTAGATACCATTGAGCAAATTTGCAGGGTGCTTGGAATCTCGATGGCCGAGTTTTTTACAACTTGCCGCAAAAGCAATTCAGCAAATGAAAGTATGAGGTAAGCTGTTCTTCAATAATGCGGATAAAAAGTCTTTGGACCACACTTATATGGGGGAACTGTGTGCTTTTTTACAGCTATTTGTTTGAAACACTCATTAACTTAGTTTCATAACAGGAACACCGCAAGATGATACATAAGATTCATCTTGCGGTGTTTCCTTTTATGGAAAGGGGAAAATAACGCAGTTAGGTGCGCACTTGTACACTATATTAATATATTAAACTCGTACTTTTACTACGCACTTTCTTGTCGCAACGGGGATGCCGTCGACAGCGTGATTGGGCGCATGGGCATCATGTGGCCATAGAATAATAAAGCGATTATCGCCCAAAGACAAATACTCATATTTTCCAGTGTAAAACCAGATGTCACGCTCGGGATGTGCCTCAACTTCCGTTAAAGTTTCTCGCTGTGCAACCCCGATCAATTCGTGCCCTTCAATAAGATATTGAATGTCAAGGTATGTGTTATGAGCTTCTGCATTTGGTGTATTTTGCACGGTCATTCCGTGTGAGATATTTGCAAAAACATCATTGCCATCAATTTCATAACGGCCATCGGGTATCGTCGAAAAATCTGAGTTTACAAGAAAATCAAGTGCCTTTTGCAATCGCGCACTGATGCCATAATATAGATGACTGTTTGTAAGTGTATCATAAATCATAAAGTAAGACCTCGTTTATTTTAATAAAAACTGAAAACAATTTTCATTTAATATGATAATTGAAATTACTTATCTATGTAGTGTAGCATATAGATATGGAAATTGTCCTTGAGCAGGAAAGGTTGTTTTAAGGCAATATAACAACGAAATGGAGTAAGCATATGAATATTTTGAGCGAAATGAGTAGCATCTACTATGAGCTTACAATTTCTGAAAAGAGAATTGCCGAATATATTTTGGAACATACAGACGAAGTGCAAATGATGTCAATTAGCGAACTTGCGGAAGTCTGTCATGTTGGCGAAGCTACAATTACTCGTTTTTGCAAGCGTTTCCACTCACGTGGATATACCGCATTAAAAATTGAGCTTGTAAAATTGAGCAACCCGAGCTATGAGCCTTTTTCAGATAGACCGACATCTGAAACCACGACAACAACACCCACGAAACACCAAAATATAAGTGGAATATTATACAGTGAATACTCTTCCGCACTGAAACAAACTGCTGAATTGCTGAAAAAAGAGCACGTGATCCGCGCAGTAGAGGCGCTCAGTCAGGCAGAAATAGTCTACTGCATGGGTCAAGGTGGTTCTATGCTAATGGCAGAGGAAACAGCACATCTGTTTTCTTCCGTGAGTTCCAAGTTCTTTAGCATATATGATTCTCATTTACAGGTTTCAGCAGCAGCAACCATGACAGCTAAGGATGTATTATTCTTCATTTCTTATTCTGGATCAACGACTGAAATGGAGGATATTTTATCTCAAGCAAAGCAGAATGGTGCAACAATTATTATGCTGACAAGATTTTGCAAATCTCCTGGGGCAGAAAAATCGGATATTGTGCTGCAGTGCGGTTCAAACGAATCACCTCTGCAGCAAGGCTCGGTTGCCGCAAAGATTGCACAGTTTTATGTTCTGGATATTCTGTATCATGAGTATTGCAATAAAAACCCAGAAATATCTGAACAGAACAAAGAAAAAATTATGCGGGCATTAGCGAACCGCCATCAATAAGTGCTTCAGGCATATAAATGCAGCCACGCAGAAAAGAGAACCATACTTTCGCGAGAATGTGTGTGTACCACATTCTTTGAAAACGTGTATTGCTTTGTACAATCAAGTTCAGAGAAAAGATGCTCTATCGTTTTTGGCGGGCAAGTGTTATCCAAACCACCAGCGGAAAGCATGACTGGAACATTGATACGGTGTGCGTGAGAAAGAGTATCAACATAACCAAGTTGATTCCAAAACAGTGTGTGGTCGGTTTCTTCATAGGCTGGTTTTAGAATACTGTATGCCGGCCCTTCTAATTCAGTAGCCGGGAAATCGGTTAAAAAGGGAAGATCGGCACAAACACATCTGACTTTTCCGCCGAGAATTGAGGCAAGCAACAGGGAGCCGCCGCCACCTTGACTTGTTCCGAATAGGGACATCTGTGGAAGCACACCCGGCTGCTGTAATGCCCATCGAATTGCTAAAAGGCAATCCGAGAGCCAATCTGCATATCCACCCTTAAGTCCCCGGGCGGTACGGTCAAGAACCGGCCAGTTCCCATCTGGGAGTTGCATTTCAGGATGGATTTGATTTGGTTCAGCATATCCTAACGGAGAGATATGTAAAATATGAAATCCCTGATCGGCCAGTTGCGGATGCATACTAATAGACGAACCGTAACCCGGAAGATTGATTAGTAAGGGGGCTGGAGTTCGGATTGCGGGCTGCCAATAGCCATAAAATGTTTGGCGATTGTCACTTGCCGTAAATTTGACATATTTATTTACCAACGTGTTGGGGGAATTCCCAAAAGGAACAGTGATTGGACAATAATCCACAAATTCTGCATGAATCGCAACAGTCTCTGACTGCCTTAAGAGTTGCTCTGCCCACTGATCAACTTCTTCGTGGCTGGGATAAGCCTTACGCGCTTCCTGCAACATGACCGTCTGTAAATCCACGAGGTAGACCTCCTAAATACTTTTTTATTCATCCTAGCAGATTTTTAGGAAACTTTAAAGTAATACATACATCATTACTAGCATTTTTCAACCATAAATAAGATGTTATTGACAAGTTTGGAGGAATAACGATGCAGACAACAATTCCACAATCATTGTATTCAGCAATGCGATTCAACTTCTTATATGTTGATAAGTATACCTTTCACTCTGGATGGTTTTTCCCGGAAGATTATATCCCCTATTGTTTGCTCCGCTTTATTACCAGAGGCGAAGCTGTATTTAAAATCAACTCAGAGGAGATCGCAGTACACAAAAATGAGATCGTTTACATACCGGAAGGAGCGGTTATGTCGTGCTGGGCGCTGAGCGATAATGTTGAGTTTTATTCTATTCGTTTCTGTGTTACTGCGCGATTAAACGACAGCGATTTTCTCGGTGAATATTTTCATATCCCAACTGTTACGAAAAATGTACAGGAAAATGTTTTGACGTATTTTCAAGAAATCTATCAAAGCGCAACGAGTCAAAATCCGAGCAGACTGTTTCGGATTCGAGGAAATCTAGAATTGATCATTGCCTATTTAACACAATGCGCCAATGCAGAATGTGAAGGAGACGGCAGTTCACATGATCGTGAATTGCCAGATGTGCATAGCCTCGAGGCGATTCGCAGAAGAAATGCTAAGACACAGAATATCAATCGCGATCCCCGGATTCAAATTGTTGTAGACTACTTAACACCGCACCTTAATGAGCAATTTACAATACAATCTCTCAGCGAAATGGCGCAAGTCAGTCAAACATCATTCCGAAGACTATTTAAAGCGCATACCGGGAAATCACCAAGCGATTATATTCGAGAATTACGCATGACGTCCGCTGCAAGAATGTTATTGACAAGCAATCGGGAAGTTGCAGAAATTGGATATCGGGTCGGATTCAGCGACGCAAACTATTTTTCCCGCACCTTCCGGCAAGTATTTGGAGTTTCACCGCATCAATACCGCCGGATCTCACGCGGACAGGCGGTTCGTGCAGGGAAAGAATCACCCAAATTATGAGCGAATAATGCTATGATTGGTCATTTCATCCTCTACACAAAATGAAAATAATTTTCTATAATGAAGCCATAGCAATACCACCAAAAAAACATTGAGCAGAAAGGGAAAAATTATGAAAAAATACTTAGCGCTTCTTTTGGCAGCACTGATGCTTCTCAGTTGCTTGGCTGGTTGTAGCTCAGCAGATGATACGACAACCCCTCCAACTGAAACAACCCAGGACGCTCCGCAGACCACTGACAAAGAAGATGCCGCACCGGCAGAGCCTGTTGAAACAGCGGATGAGCTGGAGGGTGAGATCACGTTCTGGCACTCGTTCACGCAGGGTCCCAGACTTGAGCGGATTCAGGCGGCAGCCGATTCATTCATGGAAAAACACCCCAAGGTTAAGATCAACATTGAAACCTACTCCTGGGCAGACTTCTACACCAAGTGGACGACCGGCCTCGCCTCGGGCAACGTCCCCGACATGAGTACCGCGCAGGCCGGTCAGGTTGTCGAAATGATCAACGCCGACGCGATCATTCCGCTGGATGATATGATCGACGAAATTGGCCGCGACCGTTTCTATGAATCTCCGATTCAGGAAATGACCTATGATGGCAGCTGCTATGCAGTACCGATCTACTCTCATGCATTTGTGATGTGGTACCGCAAGGATCTGCTGGAAAAGTACAATCTTGATGTTCCCACGACTTGGGACGAGTTCAATGCGGCAGCGACGGCGATCACGCAGGGCGAGAACGGCGAAGTTTACGGCTGCTCTGTTCCGATGGGCACGAACGATATGTATGCAACGTGCTTCTTGGATGTCTGGGCTGGCAGCTGCGGCAAGTCCCTTCTGACAGAAGACCGCAAGGCAAACCTGACCGATCCGGATATTGTTGAAGGCATCAAGTTCTGGACGGATATGTATAAGACAAATTCTCCGGCAGACTCGATCAACTACAACACGCTCGATCAGGCGACGCTTTATTATCAGGGCAAAAACGCATTTGACTTCAACTCCGGTTTCCATATCAGTGGCGTTGAGGCAAACCGCCCCGATCTGATGGATTCCATCAGCTGCGCACCGATTCCCACCCGCAACGAAGGCGAGCAGCCGCAGTACATCGTCAATAATATGCCGATGGTTGTTTGGAAGAACTCTAAGCATCCTGAAATCTGCAAGGCATTCATCGAGTCTTTCTATGAGCCGGAAACTTATGTCCCGTTCCTGCACTCTGTTCCGGTTGGCATGCTTCCTGCTCTGAAGGAAATCACAAATGATCCAACGTTCCTTTCGGATCCGACGATTCAGAAGTATGAAGCCGAAATGCGTGTGATTAGCGATGCTCTGAGCCACGGCACTTATATTGGCATGGAATATGGCCCCTGCGTCGAGGCTGGCATCCTTGCAAACCAGCGTGTCGTCGAGAATATGTTCCAGGACATCGTCCTGAACGGCACATCTGTTGAAGACGCTGCGGCAGCCGCCAACAAACAGCTAAATGAGTTGTTTGAAGCAGCAGAATAAGATTTTATTGGGGTGACCCAGGAGGCGGGGGCTTCCCCCGCCTCCTCTATCTCTAGCGCAGCAAAGGAGGTCTGCAAAATTGTGAAAAGAAGGCGCACGCTATCATCAAAAGCAAGCAGTTGGCTGTTTATTCTTCCCGCGCTCACCGTGGTTATTTTACTCCTGCTATATCCCGTTACTTCCAGTATCTTCTATAGTCTGACAAACAAAAATCTCATTAAGCCTACTTATCGATTCCTCGGTCTTGATAATTATATTAAAACGTTGACTGATCCGGATTTCTGGACGGCCTTTTGGAACGACCTGAAATGGACCTTTTTCTCTCTGCTGGGGCAGTTAATAGTCGGTTTTACCGGCGCATTGGCGTTGAACCGAATCAAAAAAGGCTCTAGTATTTATCGTACAATCCTGATTATTCCCTGGGCGATTCCATCAATCGTTTTGGCGTTTTCCTGGAAGTGGATTTTGAACGGCGTTTACGGTTTTTTGCCGAATCTTCTGATCAAGCTCGGACTATGCTCAACCGCGCCGGAATTTTTGACTGGAAATCTGGCGTTTGCAACGCTGGTGTTCATCAATATCTGGTTCGGCTCGCCGCTGATCATGGTCAACATCCTGTCAGCGCTGCAAACCGTACCAAAAGATCAGTATGAAGCAGCTCAAATTGATGGTGCAAATACATTCCAGTCTTTCTGGCACATTACAGTTCCGCATATTCGTACTGTTGTGGGTTTGTTGGTCGTGCTTCGCACGATTTGGATTTTCAATAGCTTCGATATTATTTACTTGATCACCGGCGGCGGCCCGGCAAATAAAACACTGACCGTTCCGATTTATGCATATAACATTGGTTGGGGATTGAAGCAGCTTGGACGATCTTCAGCAGTTACCGTACTGTTGCTGCTCTTCCTGCTGATTGTGTGTGCGCAGTACTTTAGGCTTTTGAACAAGTGGGAGGAGGAGAAGTGATGCACAAGCGTAAACATTTTAGACGCGGTATCTTAGGCGACACGATCTCCTATACCTATTTGACAATTCTTGCGCTTTTGGCAGCGTTTCCGCTGTTTTGGATATTAGTATCTTCTGTAAAGAGCAAGGGCGAACTGACAGCGAATCCCACTGCGATTTTCCCTCAGGTCTTTTCGCTGGAGTATTATAAAATTGTTTTTGAGCAACTAAAGTTCGGCACAAATATTATGAACAGTGTTGTTGTTGCCGGAAGCACAACAATCATTGCTATTCTGATTTCTGCGCTTGGTGCATATGGTGTTGTTCGGTTCTTCCCGAGATTTGGAAAGATTATGACGAGGGTCCTGATCACGACATATATGTTCCCGCCCATCTTGCTTGCGATCCCATATTCGATCATTATGGGCAAAGCAGGGCTGATGAACAGCCGCGTTGGACTGATTATTGTGTATCTTTCGATTTCTGTCCCATATGCGATTTGGCTTTTGGTTGGATTCTTCCAAACAGTCCCGCTTGAAATTGAAGAAGCCGCATACATGGATGGTGCGAACAAGCTTCAAGTATTTAGTCGTGTTGTCTTGCCGATTGTCGCACCCGGTGTAGTTGCCGTGGCAATTTATACATTTATCAACGTATGGAATGAGTTCCTGTTCTCACTCATTTTGATCAACAGCCGCGACAAAATGACCGTTGCGGTTGGACTGAAATCACTCATGGGTCAAGAGGTGCTGGACTGGGGCGTTATGATGGCTGCATCCGCACTTGTCGTAATTCCTTCTGTAATTTTCTTCATGCTGATCCAGAAGCGCATTGCTGGCGGTTTGGCACAGGGCTCTATCAAATAAAAGGAGATATTGTTATGAAAACGATTGGATATGCAATTGTCGGTACGGGATATTTCGGTGCTGAACTTGGTCGCATTATGAAAGAGCAGGAGGGGGCAAAAATTGTTGCAGTTTATGACCCCGAAAATGCTGAGACTGTGGCAAAAGAGCTTGGCTGCGATGTCGAAACGGATTTGGATAAGCTCTGCTCGCGTGATGATGTCGACGCTGTGCTGGTAGCTTCGCCGAACTATCTGCACAAAGAGCCAGTTTTGACAGCAGCACGTCATAAGAAGCACGTCTTCTGTGAAAAGCCGATCGCGCTTTGCTATGCGGACTGCGACGAAATGGTACGCGCCTGCAAAGAAAACGGTGTGATCTTCATGGCAGGCCATGTCATGAACTTCTTCCGCGCGGTACGCCATACAAAGCAGCTGATCGCAGAGGGGAAAATCGGTCGTGTTCTCTATTGCCACTCTGCACGAAACGGCTGGGAAGAGCCGCAGCCGTCCATCAGCTGGAAGAAGATTCGCGCAAAATCCGGTGGTCACCTTTATCACCATATCCACGAGCTGGACTGCATTCAGTTCCTGATGGGACCGGCAACAGAGGTTACCATGACTGGCGGTAATGTTGCGCATAAGGGTGAACAGTTTGGCGACGAGGACGATATGCTGTTCCTCTTGCTGGAATTTGGAAACGGCACCTACGCTGTTGTGGAATACGGCTCTGCCTTCCACTATCCGGAGCATTATGTGCTGATTCAGGGTACAAAAGGCTACATTAAAATTGATATGTGCAATGTCGGCATGACGGTTAAAACTGCAGATGGTGAAGAAGAGCATTATCTGGTTCATGAGACCCAGGAAGAAGACGATCAGAGGACTCAGATTTATCACAGCACAGAAATGGATGGTGCAATCCAGTACGGTCATCCGGGCAAAAAGCCGCCGCTGTGGCTGCACGGAATCATGAAGAATGAAATGAAGTTCTTCAATGGCATTATGCATGGCGATCCGGTTACTGACGAGTTCCGTCCGCTCCTGACCGGTGAAGCTGCACGCGCAGCAATTGCTTCTGCAGACGCGGCCACAAAGTCGCTTCGTGAAGACCGCAAAGTTAAGGTTTCTGAAATCACAGGATAGTTCCATTTTCTTTATAAAAATTATAAGCAAGTTCTGTTCATCAAACAAATATGTACAGAGTTATTAAAGAAAGAGGGCAAACAAATGAAACATACTTTGAAACGTCTATTTAGCGCATTTCTTGTATCGTGTCTCCTTTTGACTATGTTCCCGCTTTCGGTATTCGCTTCCAGCACAAATGGCAGCAGCATAATAGAAGTCTTATCAAGAGCAAGTAAAACCGGCTTCTATTATAATTTTGACGGCGATACTTCATTTGACGGAAGCCGTATCGTTTCGGGAACAGAACAGGATATTTCGCGCTTAAAAGCCAGCACTCAAGGAACAGTTATTGTTCGATATAGAAGTACGGCATCTACAAATCAAGTCCTATTTGCGGCGGGAAGCTCCACAGAGAAGGACAAATATGGCGCGGTTATGGTTAATAATGTTTCGGGGATGAAAATGCAACGAATTGATTTCCCAGGTGGAATGGTCGCAAATCTCCGTGGAACAACTACCGGGTCTGGCTGGCATACCTTTGTTTACAGTGTAGATGCTAGCGACCTTACAAATACACAAGCAAAATCTGTAACAAGCTTTGATGGGAGTACCACTACACAGTTTCCGAATTTCGCCTCGTGGTTCAATTATAATGCAGAGGTTAATGATATTCAGTTTTTGAATATTGGTGGTACATCTGGCGCGTTGGCAAACTCGAGTAATAATTCAAATTTTGTAGGAGATATTTCTTTTGTTGCGTTTCTTCCAGAATTTATGTCACAGCAAGAAGCGGCGGCAATCTCCGGAGCAGAATGGCCTATTGGTAATCCCTTGGTATTCTCAAAGCATGACTTGAACATTCAGAGTGACGATGATGCAGTCCAACTTAGTGATGACGTTCTTGAGACTCTAAATAGCGCTGATAACATTACCATATTGGTGAAGTACAAAAACACGACAAATGGACCTGGTTCACTTCTGAGTGTCAGCGATACAAGCAAAAACGATGCACATTTCCACTTGTATCAATCGGGCAACCGTGTTGGATTTGAATTTAGAAATTCTGATTCTCCTAAATATTCTGCTTACTGCACTACGTTCGGTTATGAAGACAATATCGTTGCGTTCAAGGCAGAAAGCGGCGTAGGTTACAAGTTATTTGCAAATGGTCAAAAAGGCGGAACGACAGCCAAAACAGGTGATGATTACCAATGGCTAGGCGATATTCCGAACTTGACGACTGGTTATATTGGGAAAATGGATCGGCTGATTAGTTCCAGCAGTTATCCATACACAGGTACAATTGATTATATCTATGTCTTCACGTCGGCACTTTCTGACGAACTGCTTCTTGAGCTGACAAGGCCAACGTCCAGGAATGTTTTTTACGAGGGCGATGCTACAAGCTCGACATTCTTCAGAATTCCGTATTTGCTGTACTCTTCAAAGGGAACCTTAGTTGCTGCTTCCGATACAAACTATGGCAGCACTGGCGATTCAGCAGAGAATATTGACTCTGCACTTAGAATCAAGCATCAGGCACTCAGCTATACAGCGAATGATGGTTGGGAAGATGCGATTACGCCAGATTGTCTGCATATGAGTGACTATGCAGATGAATACGGATACAAACAAGGCTCAGCCTCCTTTATTGATGGAGTCATCGTAGAAGATACTGAGTATACAGACAGAATTTTGCTGTTGATAGACGCCTTTGCTTGGAACGGCGGCGGTTTCCAATCACTTAATATCGATGCTTATGGACAAGCGCATGGTGGTGTCGCTCGGAGTATGCCATTCGGTGACGGCTTCTGCACCATTGCGGGGCATAAATATTTCCTGCTCTCCGATCAAAACGTGAAGTCTGGAAATGTTAATATGAACACCGTTCGCAGTCGCTTTAACTACGCTGCTGATATTTATGGCGAGAAGAACGCGGATGGCAGATATAACGTTTATCATTTGCTGGGTACACCGACGGAGTATTCTTCCGACGGAACGACAGTTGATGATAGCAATTTGTCGCTTGGTGAGCTTTCAGAATACAGTCTCGGTGAAAATTATGAACTGTACAAGGACGGTCAGCTTTTGCATGTTACGCAGCGCAGCTCGGACATACAGGCAGCTTCGCAGTCTGTGCCGATGAAAATTTTCTATGAAGACTCTGAACTGCAAGTTTACAATACCAGTTATATCATGCAGGTTTATTCAGACGATGATGGAGAAACGTGGCATACGGACAAGATTATTTCTGGCATGGTCAAGAGAGAAGAGTCTCGGTACTATCTGACTGGACCTGGACATGGCATTCAAATTCAGAATGGTGATCATGCTGGCAGACTGGTTGTTCCAATCTACTATCAGCTTACTGGAGGAAATGGTACGCTGACAAGTGGCGCACGAACGGAAGTTATTTATAGTGATGATGGTGGAAACACTTGGGCACACGGTGACTGCCTTCCTGGAACAGTCGGTCATGAATCTGTTGTTGTAGAACTTCCAAATGGCAATTTGCAGATTTTTATGCGAAATACCAGCGGCAGCGGGGGTAAGATTAAAACCGCGACAAGTCTTGATGGCGGCGAAACATGGATTGATGTTACATCGGGACTTGGCGATAATCTGGCCGGTACGAACAGCCAGTTGTCAGCACTTTCATATAGTGGAACGGTTGTCTCGAAAAAAGATGGACAAGCATATCCTGCAGTTTTGCTGTCAATGGCGTATAACACCTCCAGAACAGATGGGCGTATCTATGTCGGCTTGATCAAAGAAAATGGTCAATACGACAACGGGAGCACGAAGTACTCTATCGACTGGGAATACGTCTATCAGGTTACTGAGGCCAGTGCACTCTTTGCTTATAGTAGTCTAGTTGAACTTGGCGATGGACGAATTGGAATGATCTATGAAGCATCGCCGACCACTTCGTGGGCAGATGGTTTGCGGTATATGTACTATGAAGAATTTACCATGAGTGAACTCACTGCGAACTGACGATTTAAATGTTCAGCGGGCTCTCATTATGAGAGCCCGCTACCGCCTAAAAGGAGAATACACAATGGATGAAAAGTTAAAAAGATATCAGGGCATCTTCCCTGCGTTTTACGCTTGCTATGATGATACAGGCAGAGTATCAACTTCTCGAACAAAGTCGTTGGCTAAGTACCTGCTTGCCAAAGGCGTAACAGGTCTTTATGTTGGTGGTTCCTCTGGTGAATGCATCTATCAAAGTGTGGAAGAGCGCAAGACCATCCTTGAGGCTGTCATGGACGCTGTTGGCGGCAAGCTCGTTGTCATCGCGCACGTCGCTTGTAACAACACCGCCGACAGCTGCGAGCTGGCACGGCACGCCGAAAGCCTCGGCGTTGACGCCATCGCCGCCATCCCGCCGATCTATTTCCATCTGCCGCCGTATGCCATCGCGGACTATTGGAACGCCATCTCTGCAGCTGCGCCAAATACGGATTTTATCATTTATAATATCCCGCAGCTCGCGGGCGTCGCGCTCAGTACGCAGCTTTTGCAGGAAATGGCTAAGAATCCGCGCGTCATCGGCGTCAAAAACTCGTCTATGCCGACGCAGGACATCCAGATGTGGCGCGATGCGACCGAGCGTGAGCTCGTCGTGTTCAACGGTCCGGACGAGCAGCTGATCTCTGGTCTTGCCATCGGCGCGACCGGCGGTATCGGCGGCACCTACGCCGTCATGCCTGAGCTCTATCTCAAAATTTACGAATGCTATCACGCCGGGCGCATGGAGCTGGCACGCGAAATTCAAAACGAATGCTGCCGCATCATTTATAAGATGTGCAGCTGCCATGGCAATCTCTACGCCGTCATGAAAGAGATTCTGCGCCGTGAAGGTATGGACGTCGGTACTGTGCGCGCGCCGCTGCCGAATCTTGTCGCATCCGACATGGACGTTGTTTCCTGCGCACAGCAGATGATCGAAGAGGCTGTCCAGAAATATGTAAAGGCATAAATCACAGACCTGTTTTTGAATTGTAGCAAGAGGTGCATGTACATGAACGAAATGAGAAAACAGCAATTTACCGAGGCGCATACTTGGGTACGCGCGGAATTGGATCGCTGCGTAAATTTTTGGCTGAAAAACGGCATGGATCCGGAATTCGGCGGCGTCTATACCTGCCTTGACCGAACCGGTAAAATCTATTCCACGGACAAGAGCGTCTGGATGCAGGGGCGGTGCGGCTGGACCTACGCCTATCTGTGCACCGTCTACGGCACCCGGCCGGAGTGGCTGGAGGCCAGCAAGAGCTGCCTTGATTTTATGGAGCGTCACTGCTTTAATCACGCCGCAGGCGACCGTATGTATTTTACCGTTACAAAGGACGGTCAGCCGCTGCGGCAGCGCCGGTATTGCTTCTCCGAGGCGTTCTGCGCGATGGCGAACGCGGAATATTATGCCGTCACGGGCGACGAAAGCCGTCTTGCCCGCGCGCGGCAGATGGCAGACCTCTATTGGGATCTCAACCACGGCATGGAAGACCCGGTCGGCATGGAACCCAAAACCATTCCCGAAACGCGCAGCGGCCGCGCCTTCGGCATTCCGATGATCTATCTCAACGTCGCGCTCATCCTCATGCGCTGCGACCCGGAGCGCAAGGATGTTTACGCCGCGCGCGCGACGCAGTGCGTCGAGGAAATTTTCAAGTATTTTGTCAAGTTTGATCTCGGATGTACACTGGAAAATGTCGCTCCGGACGGCACGCCGCGCTTTGACTTCACAGACGGTCGCATCGTCAATCCCGGTCACGACATCGAGGGCGTGTGGTTCCTGCTGGAGTACGCAAAGCAGTTCGGCAAACCCGAACTCATCGAAAAGGCGCAGACCATCTTCGACAACGCCATCCACGCCGGTTGGGACGAGGAATACGGCGGACTTCTGTACTTTGTCGACGCCAAGGGTCTGCCGCCTGAATCTTATGAGCACGATATGAAGCTCTGGTGGCCGCATAACGAAATTCTCATTTCCTCCATGATGCTCTACCGCGACACTGGAAACGAGCAGGATCTTGACTGGTTCTTCAAGACGCTCGATTACTGCCAAAAGCATTTCTCCGATCCGGCCTACGGCGAATGGTACGGCTATCTGCGCCGCGACGGGCTTCCTACCATGCCCCCTACCAAGGGCAGCACGTTCAAAGGACCGTTCCATCTGCCGCGCTGCCTCATGCAGCTCGACCAGATGATGACCGAGCTCGAGGCGCGCGCATGAACCGGAAGGAGGCAGTATGAACTATCTTGGAATCGATTACTCTGTTAAGAATATGCCCGCGCTCGATCCGGGGTTCATTCCCTTCGGCATCTGGGCGAAGGCGTATCTGCAAGAAGCGGATCGCCCGTTCCGGATCGCTGTCGAACGCGACCACGGCAAGATCACCGTCTATGAGACGCGCCTGCGCGGCGAAGCTTTCGCTGCCGCGAACATAAGATTTGCAGAGCGGCTCGTCAAAATGCTTCTCTGGTCGGCTGGCGGCTTCCGTATTTATCTTCAGGGCGACGATACGATCGCCGTGCAGATCCGGGACGCTTACCGTCCCGGCGGCGCACGGGAATTTGACGCGGGCTTCGAGTTTGATATGTTTGAGCGCCCTCTGGAGGTCATCATCTGCTCTGAGGACGATTTTCCCACCGCCAATGAGCAGCCCATCCACGTCGGCGGTCACACAAACGGCTGCCGCATCGGCTTTGACGCGGGCGGCTCTGACCGCAAGGTCTCTGCCGTCATCGACGGCAAGACCGTCTACTCAGAGGAGGTCGTCTGGCACCCGAAAACCAGCGCCGACCCCCAGTATCAGTTTGACGGCATCGTCACGGCTTTTCAGACCGCAGCCTCCAAAATGCCGCGCGTCGACGGCATTGGCGTTTCCTCCGCCGGCACCTTCGTCGGCAATGCACCGATGGTGTCCTCCCTGTTTATCAAGGTCCCGCGTGAACGCCGCGAGGAGGTCAAAACGATCTATGACCGCGCTGCGAAGGAGATCGGCGATGTACCCATCGTCGTTGCCAACGACGGCGACGTGACTGCACTGGCAGGCTATATGAGCCTTGGCACGGGCTGCGTCATGGGTCTTGCGATGGGCACGAGCGAAGCTGTCGGTTACGTCGACGCCGAGGGAAATATTCTCGGCTGGTTCAATGAGCTGGCCTTTGCACCGGTCGATCTGAACGAACACGCCATGCGCGATGAGTGGTCCGGCGATCTCGGCGTCGGCTGCAAATATTTCTCGCAGGACGCGGTCGCAAAGCTCGCGCCCGCCGCAGGCATCGCGCTGTCTGAGCATCTCACACCCGCTGAAAAGCTCAAGGAAGTGCAGAAGCTGGCGGAAGGGGGCAATCCCTATGCGCTGGCGATCTTCGATTCCATCGGCGTGTATCTGGCACATACGCTCAGCCTCTATGAGATGTTCTATGACATCCGGAATCTGCTCGTCCTCGGACGCGTGGCTTCCGGCATCGGCGGCGAGCGCATCGTGTCCGAATGCCAGCGTGTACTGAACGAAGAATATCCAGAGCTTTCGCGGAAGCTGCGCGTCATGCTGCCGGATGAAAACTTCCGCCGTGTCGGTCAGTCAATGGCGGCGGCCAGCTTGCCGGATATCCGCTGAGCACACCAGAAAGGAGTCAATTTATGTTACATCTGAATCTGATCCGGGTGAGATCACCCGAGGAAATGGCCCGCGCTGCGGCAGATATGTTTGAAGATCTCATCCGGGCAAAACCAGCGTGCGTATTAGGGCTTGCTACCGGCTCCCCGCCGCTGCCCCTCTACCGCGAGCTGATTGCACGCGAGCAGGGAGGAAAAATCGACTTTTCGCGCGTGCGTTCGGCAAATCTGGACGAGTACAAAGGGTTAGCGCCCAACCAGCCGCAGAGCTACCGCCGCTTCATGCAGGAAAATCTGTTCGACCATATTTCCATCAAGCCCGAAAATACCATCGTCCCGGACGGTTTGGCCGCCGACATCCCTGCCATGTGCGAAGCTTATGAGCATCAGATCGAGGACTGGGGCGGCGTGGACATTCAGCTGCTCGGACTCGGGCATGATGGGCACATCGGCTTTAACGAACCCTGCGACCATTTCCCGGTCATAACGCATGAGGTAAAGCTCACCGAAATGACGCGCGAGGCGAATAAACGCTTCTTTGATTCACTGGAAGACGTTCCGACCTCCGCCATCACGATGGGCATCGGCACGGTCATGTCCGCACGGAAGATCTTAATGATCGTCACCGGTGCAGATAAGGCGGAGATCCTCCAGCAGGTCTTCTTCGGATCGGTCAAGCCCGAGGTTCCCGGCTCCATTCTGCAGTTCCATCCCGACGTGACCGTCATCTGCGACGAAGCGGCGGCAAGGTTTGTGGAGGAATGATATGCTTTTTAAGAATGCCAATATCTTCGTCAACGGTCAGTTCCAATACGGCTCCTTCCGCGTGGAAAACGGAAGATTCGCTGAAATTTTGACCACCGTCCCTGCGGAGGACGGCATCGATCTGGAAAATCAGTATGTCATTCCGGGTCTTGTGGACGTCCACAACCATGGCAACTCCGGCGCGGACTTTTCAGACGGCGACTATGACGGACTTATCAAAATGGCGCGCTATCTCGCACAAAACGGCGTGACGAGCTTCGCGCCCGCGTCCATGACGCTGCCCTACGACGTGCTGGAGGCGGCGTACAAAACGGCTGTGCAGCTTAAAAAGGCGCAGCCGGAGGGCTGTGCCCATCTCATGGGCATCCAGATGGAGGGACCGTTCTTCTCCGAGAAGAAAAAGGGCGCGCAGAACGGCGCGTATCTGAGAGATCCGGATTTTGCGGCGTTCCAGCAGCTTTATGACGCTTCCGAAGGGCTCATCCGTATCGCGGACGTGGCAGCAGAGCTGCCCGGTGCGGTGGAATTTGCCGAAAAAGCGTCCAAGCTCTGCACCGTCTCCATCGCGCACACCGACTGCACCTATGAGGAAGCGTCGGCGGTACTCGATGCGGGCGCGTCCCACCTGACGCACCTGTATAACGCAATGCCCGGCATCCACCACCGCAAGCCCGGTCCCATTGGCGCGGGCAGCGAACGTGAAAACGTGGTCGCGGAGCTGATCTGTGATGGACAGCACATTCACCCGAGCGCAGTGCGCATGGCGTTTAGGCTGTTTCCGGGGCGCATTTGCCTGATCTCCGACGCGCTGCGCTGCTGCGGCATGCCGGACGGGCAGTACACCCTCGGCGGACAGGACGTGTTCCTGTATGGCGGCGTGGCGAAGCTCGCGGACGGCACACTCGCAGGCTCCGCGACAAATCTCTATGATTGTATGCGCAAGGCAGTCGAATTTGGCATCCCGAAGGAGCAGGCGATCTTGGCTGCAACGCTGATTCCCGCGCGGGAGATCGGGCGCGAGAAGGAGATCGGCTCCATCGAATCCGGCAAGCTGGCTGACTTCGTTGTTTGCGACGAGGAGCTGAGCCTTGCCAGGGTGTTTATGGGTGGAAAACAGATTTGTGAATAAAGGGAATGCCGCATGAAATATGAGCTTCTACATTTAAAGCAATTTTTTCCGAACCTTGGGACGCAAAGCGGAGATCCGCTTGTTAAGGTATATCTTCCGGATAATTTAACGGAAATGGGACGTGGTGATGAGCGGCGTCCTTGCCTGATCGTTTGCCCCGGCGGGGCCTATGAGTTTTGCAGTCAGCGGGAGGCCGAGCCGATCGCATTTCACTTCCTGCCGGAAGGATTCAACGTGTTTGTCCTGTTGTACTCTGTTGCACCGCATCACTATCCGGCACAACAGTGCGAGGCGGCAGCCCTGATAGAACTGATCAATCAAAACGCGGATATATGGCACTGTGACACAGGTCGAATTGTGCTTATGGGTTTTTCGGCAGGTGGGCATCTTGCCGCGCAGTACGCAACGTCATATGATTCCAGCACGATTCGTACAGTAATTCCGAACAGCAAGCCGGTGCAAGCGACAGTCCTGGGTTATCCGGTGATCACGGCAGATCCGAAATGGACGCACCAGATCAGTATGACTGCGTTAACAGGAAAAGCGCATTGTTCATCAGAGGACCTTTATCTATTTTCTTGTGAGAAGCACGTTCGTGCAGATACGCCGCCAACCTTTTTATGGCATACTGCGGAAGATGAATGCGTCCCGGTGATGAACAGCCTGCTATATTCGCAAGCACTTGCAGCGAATCATGTTCCGTTTGAGCTCCATGTTTTCCCGCAGGGAGAACACGGGCTTTCAACAAGCGACCGGCAAACGATCCACAACGCCGGAGAGGTGCATCAATACGACCACATATGGCTGGATTGTGTCAAGAGCTGGTTGAACGTTACGTTGAAACGCTAAATCCGTGAGTATTCTCGCGGATGCCACTATGCTGCCATATCGTGCGCCACCAACGCTGCGTAATAGCTGCTCATCGTGCTTGGTGCGTTGAACAGCGCGGTCAGCAGATATTGCCGGATATTCCGAATCCGCGTTGTGTTCTGCTTCAGGCAGTCCATGACGAAACGGATATGTTCGCTGTTCAGCTTCAGCAGCTTCGACCGCACGACCTCAGCCGGGTAGTCATTGCCTGCAACGCGAATTCGGCTGCGGGTGCTGCAAACTGTCTCCTGCAGCAGATCGACGATCTCGTCAAGCTGCTCCCGGTCAACGTGAGGATCGCTTGCCAGAACGTCATAGTCGATATTCTCCAGAATCAAGTCCCGATAGCGTTCAAACGATTCCTTCGC
>ENA-ORSY01001344-ORSY01001344.1-human-gut-metagenome-genome-assembly--contig:-NODE-1344-length-17849-cov-4.310948_pt1 | contig 17849 bp, 17 predicted proteins | sample MGYA00242193_ERZ509160 | MGnify/ENA primary metagenome ERZ509160 (study PRJEB26280, sample SAMEA2338670) | human gut metagenome | biome: human gut; feature: human-associated habitat; material: faeces...
GAGCTGCCAGTAAACGTGATCGGTGAAGTTTTCCGGAGTCAAAACGGCAAAATGTCCTGGGAGCAGCGACTTTATCTGCCGGAAAACGCCGGATTCCGGCGGGCGTGCCGGTCCGAGCAGCAGCAGAGTGCGCAGACCATCCTCGTCGAGCGCAGGCTCGATCTCCGGATGGCACAGCACGGTGTCGATGGTCGAACCGAAGGTCAGACCGTTGCGAATGGGAGCAAAAAACAGCGGTTTCACGCCCAGCCGGTCGCGGCAGAGCGTCAGTCGGCGTTCGCGTTTCTCCCAGATAGCAAAGGCGAAAATGCCGTTCAGCCGCGAAAATGCGTCAGTTTTCCACTCAAGATAGGCGTGCAGCAGCACTTCAGTGTCCGAATGTCCGACAAACTCGTGCCCGCGCGACATAAGTTCTGTACGCAATTCCGGTGTGTTATATAACTCTCCGTTATATATAATGATAGTATTCCTGTCGGGAGAGTGCATCGGCTGCTTGCCGCCCTCCGGATCAATGACGATCAGCCGCCGATGGACAAGCGCTGCGTCCTCGTCAAAATAGGTGCCTTCGGCATCCGGCCCGCGCGGCGTAAGCGTTCGCTTCATTCCGTGAAGGATCGGTCCGCCGCGGCGTGCGTCACGTTCATAATCGACAAAACCGCCGATACCACACATAGGCGATTCCTCCTCTGATTGATGGTTTCCTTCTGTTATATGCGTTAAATGTGAAAAATATGAAGTAAAATCGTAATTTTTCTGAAAAAATATAAACAGCAGCAAAACAAGACAAGGGATGCGTGCAATGTGCGTTCATCCTTGCCGACATTTGGCAGAAACGCACAAAAAATGGAGTGCGGATTTTATCAGAAAAAAGAATGTTAAATCCTTGACAAATGGTTTCCGGCCGCTATAATAGAGATAGACATGCTCCAAACAAGGGTATCGCTGGACGCGGCGCTGCGGCCACTGACCGTGTGCGCTGTGTTTTTGTGCGTATCCGCATTACTTATTTATTTGGGAGGTTTATGGCATGGATTTTAGGCTTACAAAAGAAGAAGCACTGTTCCAGAAGATGTGCCGCGAGTTCGCTCTGAACGAAGTAGAGCCGATCGCAGCTGAGATCGACGCGGAAGAGCGCTATCCGGAGGAAACCGTTCAGAAGCTGATGAAGTACGGACTGATGGGCATTCAGTTCCCGAAGGAAGTCGGCGGTTCCGGCGGTAACTATATTTGCTACTCTATCGCTATCGAAGAGATGAGCCGCGTATGCGGTACCACCGGCGGCATCATGTCCGCTCACGGCACCCTGGGCGCTTGGCCGATCTACGCATTCGGTACTCCTGAGCAGAAGGAGAAGTGGCTGCGTCCGCTGATCGAGCCGAAGGAAGGCGCCAAGATCGGTGCATTCGGCCTGACCGAGCCGAACGCAGGTACCGACTCCGCTGCACAGCAGACCATGGCTGTTAAGCAGGAGGACGGCTCCTACATCATGAACGGCTCCAAGGTGTTCATCACCGGCGGCGGCCGTGCAGATACCTACGTTGTATTTGCTATGACCGACAAGACCAAGGGCAACAAGGGCATTTCTGCGTTCATCGTTGACAAGGACGACCCGGGCTTCTCCATCGGCAAGATCGAGCACAAGATGGGCATCCGTGGTTCCCAGACCGCTGAGCTGATCTTTGAGGACGTTCATCTGCCGGCAGACCGTCTGCTGGGCAAGGAGAACGGCGGCTTCAAGATCGCTATGATGACTCTGGACGGCGGCCGTATCGGTATCGCTTCTCAGGCTCTGGGTATCGCACAGGGCGCTCTGGATAAGGCTATCCAGTACATGAAGGAGCGCGTACAGTTCGGCAAGACTCTGGACAAGTTCCAGGGCCTGCAGTGGATGGTAGCTGACATGGCAACCCAGATCGACGCTGCTCGTCTGCTGGTTCGCCGTGCTGCATTCAACCACGATGTTGGTCTGCCGTTCACCAAGGAAGCTGCTATGGCTAAGCTGTACGCTTCTGAGGTTGCAATGGACGTTACCACCAAGTGCGTACAGATTTACGGCGGCTACGGTTACATCCGTGAGTACCCGATGGAGCGCATGATGCGTGACGCTAAGATCACCGAGATCTACGAGGGCACTTCTCAGGTTCAGAGAATGGTCATCGCTGGTCAGGTTCTGCGCTAAGAAAAGGAGGAAAACTGAACTATGAAGGCAATTGTTTGTGTAAAGCAGGTTCCGGATACCTCCGGCAAGGTTGCTGTTAATCCCGATGGCACCCTGAATCGTGCATCCATGCAGACCATCACCAACCCGGACGACCTGAACGCTGTAGAGGCTGCTCTGAAGCTGAAGGACGCTACCGGCTGCAAGGTCGTTGTTATCACCATGGGTCCTCCCCCGGCACAGGGCATGCTGCGTGAGCTGATGGCTATGGGCGCTGACGAGGGCATTCTGGTTTCCGCTCGTGAGTTCGGCGGTTCCGATACCTTCGCAACCTCCCAGATCCTGGCTGCTGCTATCAAGAAGTATGGCGTTGACGCTGATGACGTAGTATTCTGCGGCCGTCAGGCTATCGACGGTGATACCGCTCAGGTTGGTTCTCAGATCGCTGAGAAGCTGGACATCCCGCAGGTCTCCTACGCTGCTGACGTAAAGATCGAGGGCACCACCGTTACCGTTAAGCGCGCTCTGGAGGATGGCTACATGTCCATCGAGACCCAGACCCCGTGCCTGCTGACCTGCATCAAGGAGCTGAACGAGCCCCGCTACATGTCCATCAAGGGCATCATGGGCTGCTACGATAAGCCGATCGCAGTTTATGACTACAACACCCTGAAGGACGATCCGCTGATCGATCCCACCACCATTGGTCTGAAGGGTTCTCCCACCAACATCTTCAAGTCCTTCACTCCTCCCCAGAAGGGTCAGGGCAAGATGCTTGAGGGCGCTGACAAGGCTACCTGCGACGAGCTGGTTGCTGAGCTTCAGAAGAAGCACATCATTTAATCGGAAGGAGAATACTGAACAATGGCTGATTTCAATAATACGAACCTCGCCGATTTTTCCGGCGTATGGGTATTCTGTGAGCAGCGCCAGGGCGAGCTGCAGCCGACCGTACTCGAGCTGATTTCTGAGGCACGCAAGCTGGCAGACGACATGGGCACTGAAGTTTGCGGCCTGCTGCTTGGCGGCAAGGGCGTAGGCGAGAAGATGGCAAAGGAACTGGGCGCTTACGGCGCTGACAAGGTTCTGGTTTGCGAGAGCGACCTGCTCGAGACCTACACCACCGATGCATACGCAAAGGTTCTGTGCGACACCGTTATGGCTAAGAAGCCGGAGATCCTGCTGATCGCCGCTACCAACATTGGCCGTGACCTCGGCCCGCGCTGCGCAGCTCGTCTGCACACCGGTCTGACCGCAGACTGCACCCACCTCGACGTAGACGTAGAGAAGTACGCTGCATTCCTGCAGGATGCTTCCACTCTGCCGCAGGCTCAGATCGATGCTCTGAACCGCGAGGACCGCAACCTGAAGATGACCCGTCCGGCATTCGGCGGTCACCTGATGGCTACCATTATCTGCCCGCGCTTCCGTCCGCAGATGGCTACCGTTCGTCCGGGCGTACTGAAGAAGGGCGAGTACAACGAGGCTAAGGCTAACGCAGTAGTTGTTGAGCCGGTAGCTTTCGAGCTGTCCGAGGCTGACATCAAGACCAAGGTTCTCGAGGTCGTTAAGGAAGCTAAGGAGCTGGTTGACCTGACCGGCGCTGAGGTAGTTGTATCTGTAGGCCGTGGTATCTCCAAGGACGTTGACACCGGCATCAAGCTGGCTGAAGAGCTGGCTGGCCTGTTCGGCGGCGTTGTTGGCGGTTCCCGTGCTGCTATCGACTCCGGCTGGCTGTCTGCTGACCACCAGGTTGGTCAGACCGGCAAGACCGTACATCCGAAGCTGTACGTTGCTCTGGGCATTTCCGGTGCTATCCAGCATAAGGCTGGTATGCAGGATTCCGAGTGCATCGTAGCAGTTAATAAGTCTGATTCCGCTCCGATCTTCGACGTAGCTGACTACGGCATCTGCGGCGACCTGTTCAAGGTTGTTCCGATGATGATCGACGCAATCAAGGCTGCTAAGGAGTCCAAGTAATCATCTGATTGCTTTTTGAAGCGCCGCGCTGCCTGCGACCTCCCGGTTTGCGGCGGGTTTTGGAGCCCCGCTTGCAACATCCGCCATGCCCGCGGAAAGCGCAGCACGCTGCTTCTGATTGTATAAGAAAAGCCGCAGAGCATTGCTCTGCGGCTTTTTTCGGCACAAAAGAGAGCCTGTTCAGCGCAAACAGGCTCTCTTTTCTTAATCCAGATAATCGCCTACCGGACTCCGGTTGTACTGCTTGATGATACGAATGACTACCGAACCATCCTCCTGCTCCGCCTCGTCTACGATCTTATGGCGCGTACGGTTGCGCTCCAGTGCCTGCTTGTAGTGCTCGACTTCCTCGCGCACCAGACGCACCGCAATACTGTGCTCCAAATCCTCCTTCAGCTGGAAATGCAGGGTCTGACAAATGCACGCCGCCTTAATCCGCTTCATGTCCATTCCTCCTGTTTTGTTGATGAAATACGCAAAAAACAATATACACAGTCGTTTTTACATATTTATTATACTGAAAACAGAATTTTTCCGCAAAGGCGGTTTTTCACAAAGTTTGTTGTTCCCTGTTTGTGAAAAATCGCCATAGGCACATAGTTTTGTTTGTGCAGAACAGAAAAAAGACGCACAATGTGCGCCCCTACGGCAAAAAAATATTCTCTGCCGTTCCCCTCTTTCGGAGCGGTCGCCGCTCTCCGATTTTCGCCAGACTAAGAAATAAAGGAAACCGTAGTCCCAAGAGGATAGCACTCATTTAACCCGCGCACTGCGCGGGAATAAGGTATAGCAGCCTACGGGCAAACCTTGGTGTCTATCCTTTTGGCCATAGGCTGAGGGTTAGCACCCACAGAAAACAGGTATGCGACCCCGTTTTCCCGTTCGGAAAAAGTACCCCAAAACGAATAAAAACGCGACATCAGGCCGCGCTGCTGCACCGCCCCGTCGCGTTTCTTAGCAATAAATAAAAACGGCAGCGAGCGAGAAGAACTCTCAAGCCCTCCACCGATGATGGTAGTAATTATAGCACTCTGCCTCTTTCCGGACAAGATTCAAATGTGCCAAAATCGCATTTACAATTCGTTCATAATTGTACAATCCGACAATTCACACAGCAGTATTCCGCAGAAACTGACAACTTATACAAAAACATGCCTGTTTTTTCGTCAAACGCGCGTCTGTTTTTGAGATTTTATGCTGAAATCCGCGAAAATCGCTTTACAAACAGTCATTTTCATGGTAATATAAATATACTTTCGCCCCGCGCTTAGCTGACGGACAAAGGGAGCGTTCCTATCGCCTCCATTCACCAAGCCGCGGCCCGGCCTGTGGGTGAGTAAAAATCTATTTAACGAAAGGTGAAATACCGACATGATCCGTAAGGAAGACAAGACTGCCGTTATCGAGGCAAACCGTACCCACGCTACCGACACCGGTTCCCCGGAGGTTCAGGTTGCAATCCTGACCGCCCGCATCAAGGAGCTGACCGAGCACCTGAAGGTACACAAGAAGGATAACCACTCTCGCCGCGGTCTGCTGAAGATGGTTGGTCAGCGCCGTTCTATGCTGGCTTACCTGCAGAAGAAGGACATCAACCGTTACCGTGCCCTGATCGCTAAGCTGGGTATCCGTAAGTAAGAAAATGCGAAAATAGGGGAGCAGTCTGCTCCCCTGTTTCTGTATTTTAAGCTGGGCGGCATTATCGCTTTTTAGCAGTTGAAAGAGAGACCAAATCATGCAGAGCATGATTTGGAATTGAAAATGGAAAATAGCGCTCTCCTTGCGCGAGTTCCGTCCGCGCTGCGCTGGTTGCGCTACGCGCTTATTAAATTATCGCGCAGTGCGCGATACAGCAATTCTCCATTTTTCATTCCGCTTGGTTTTTGTTTCAAGTGCTAAAAAAGCTGCTGCCGCCCTCCCCAAACGATTAAAGGAGGAAACAAAATGGCAAACATCAACCACTTTGACTTCAAAAACTACCGCGTTTTTGAGACCGAGATCGCCGGCCGCAAGCTGACCGTCGAAACCGGCAAGATGGCACAGCTCGCTAACGGCTCCTGCCTGGTTCGCTACGGCGAGACCGCTGTTCTCGTTACCGCTACCGCATCCGCTAAGCCGCGTGACGGCATCGACTTTTTCCCGCTCTCCGTTGACTTTGAGGAGCGTATGTACGCAGTAGGCCGCATTCCCGGCTCGTTCATGCGCCGTGAGGGCCGTCCGTCCGAGAAGGCGATCCTGTCCTCTCGTCAGATCGACCGTCCGATGCGTCCGCTGTTCCCGAAGGACCTGCGCAACGACGTTTCCATCGTCTGCACCGTTCTGGAGAACGACTACGACAACTCTCCGGAGGTAGTTGCTCTGCTGGGCGCTTCCATCGCAGTTTCTATCTCTGATATTCCGTTCGACTACGTTGTAGCCGGCTGCCAGGTTGGCATCGTTGACGGCAAGACCGTTATCAACCCGACCTCCGAGCAGCGCGCTGCTTCCGAGATGGACGTTACCCTGTGCGCTACCAAGGACAAGATCGTTATGATCGAGGCCGGTGCAAAGGAAGTTCCGGAGGACGATATGTTTAACGCCCTCATGGAGGCTCATGAGGAGCTGAAGAAGGTTTGCGCGTTCATCCAGTCCATCAAGGACGAGATCGGCAAGCCGAAGTTCGAGTACGAGCATCATGACATCGACCACGACCTGTTCGACAAGCTCGAGGCAGCCTGCAACGACAAGTTCGAGGTTGCTATGGATACCGACGACAAGACCGTCCGTGACGCCGGCGTGCGCGCTATCGTTGACGAGTTTGAAGCAACTCTGGACGAGGAGTACAAGGAAGAGCACGGCGCTAACCTTGGCGAGTGCGTAGACAAGCTGCAGAAGAAGATCGTTCGCCGCTGGCTTGCAAACGGCAAGCGCGTAGACGGCCGCGGCATGGAAGAGGTTCGTCCGCTGGCTGCCGAGGTTCACGTTCTGCCGCGCGTACACGGTTCCGGCATGTTCACCCGTGGTCAGACCCAGGTTCTGACGCTCTGCACTCTGGGTACTCTGGGCGATGCGCAGGAGCTGGACACCATCTTCGAGGAGAAGGAGAAGCGTTATATCCACCACTACAACTTCCCGTCCTTCTCTGTTGGCGAAACCCGTCCGTCCCGCGGTCCCGGCCGTCGTGAGATCGGTCACGGCGCACTGGCTGAGCGCGCTCTGCTGCCGGTTATCCCGCCGGTAAGCGAGTTCCCGTACGCTCTGCGTCTGGTTTCCGAGGTTATTTCCTCCAACGGCTCCACCTCTCAGGGCTCTGTCTGCGGTTCTACGCTGGCTCTGATGGACGCCGGTGTTCCGATCAAGGCACCGGTTGCCGGTATTTCCTGCGGTCTGATCACCGACGGCGGTCAGGAGACCACCTTCACCGATATCCAGGGCGTTGAGGACTTCTACGGCGATATGGACTTTAAGGTAGCAGGTACCAAGAAGGGCATCACCGCTATTCAGGTCGATATCAAGGTTGACGGTCTGACCCCGAACATCATCAAGCAGGCGTTTGAGAAGTGCCGCGTTGCTCGTTACGGCATTCTGGACGAGATCATGCTCAAGGCTATCCCGCAGCCGCGTGAGGACGTTTCCGACTGGGCACCGAAGATGACCACCATGCACATCAATCCGGACAAGATCCGCGAGGTTATCGGCAAGGGCGGTTCTGTAATCCAGAACATCGTTGCTGAGTCCGGTGCAAAGGTTGACATCGAGGACGACGGTACTGTTACCATTGCTGCTGTTAAGGCAACCGACGCTGACAAGGCGAAGAAGATGATCGAAGCGATCGTCAAGGAGCCGGAGCCGGGCGAAATCTACTACGGCAAGGTTGTCCGCCTGATGAACTTCGGCGCATTCGTAAACCTGCTGCCGGGCAAGGACGGCATGGTTCACATCTCCAAGATGGCTGACCACCGCATCGAGAAGGTTGAGGACGCTGTCAAGGAAGGCGACATGGTTTGGGTTAAGGTCATGGAGATCGACGACAAGGGCCGTGTAAACCTGTCCATGAAGGACGTTAAGCCGGAAGAGAAGATTCTGTAATTGAATCTCGGTTGAAATAGAGAAAAAAGGCTTCGGAGCAGTGCTCCGAAGCCTTTTTATTCATCCGGGATATACTCGATAATGTCCGAAACACTGCAGTTTAGGATAAAGCACAGTGTATCCAGCGTTTTCAGTGTGATTGTTTTACCGTGCTTCATGCGGTGCAGAATATTGGCGGAAAAGCCCTGTTTGTAAATTAAATGGTATTCTGTAACGCCTTTTTCTAAAAGCGTCCGGTAAAACGGAGCGTAACTGATCATGTACGATCACCTCACGCACAACATAACACGACCTAATATATTGACTATGCCTAATATATTGAGTATAGTGTGTGTGAGGTGAGCTTATGGCTGAATTTTGTCTGGATTGTCTCAACCGTCTGGAGGGCACCTGCTATACCAAATGGGATGTTTCACTCTCTTGGAGCAAAGATATTTGCGAAGGCTGCAGTCAGCTTCGCCGAACCGTGATTTGCCTGCGTAAGCGGACAATCCGACGGCAATATCTCGGTTTATATGATGATAATCACCGCAAATCACGCAAATAAACCTATATTGACTGTCCCCTTAAAACCGCTATAATGAAGATAGAAAAAGAGCGCAGCCGGTTGACGGTGACTCTCTCACGTTTTAGTCAAAAGAAATTGACCGCATACTTGTGAGGTAGGGCGATCATTTCTTTTTGCTTGCTTGAATCAACAAGGACGCAAAAGCGACAAGAAAGGCAAGTAACTGGAACAATTCTCCATACATTACAACCATCGCACTCACCTCCGTCACAGATACTCTGCTAAGGTATGGTGAGAGAATGACCGCAGGCCGTTGTACTGGCTGCACCGAAAACTGATGTTTCCCTCGATTTTACCTATAGCCGTACAATTCTTCCCTCTTCAAATGAAGAGGGATTTATGCTATAATGAGGGATACACCAAAATCCACCGGAAAGAAGGACAAGCCCATGACCTCTGTGCTGCTGCCCGAGGGCGAACTGCGCGTAGCCCGCTGCGACATGCTCGACAAGCTGATCGCGGTCGGCGACGGCGATGCGGCGCTGCTGTATCTTTATATCCTGCGGCACGGCGGCACGGACGGCTCCGCTGCAGCGCGCGCCCTGCGTCTGAGCGCCGACCGCTACGAACGTGCGGCATTCACGCTCAACAACTTGATCGCGCCGACGGAAAAAAACAAAGCAGCAACCGACAAATCCGCCGAAGCGCCGCGCTACACCGGCGATGAGCTGCGCCGCGCCCGTCTGGATGACCAGACCTTCTCCGGCCTTTGTGACGCAGCAGAGGGCATTACAGGCCGTGCGCTGACCGAAGGTCAGCTGCGCTGTCTGCTGACCATTTACGACTATCTCGGTCTGGACGCAGGCGCAACGATTGAGCTGCTCAGCTATCTGAAAAGCGAAAAGGGCACGGTCCGCACGACCGATCTGCGCCGCGAAGCCAATCAGTGGGCCGATATGGGTATTGTCACCGCGCAGGCGGCCCAGCAGTACCTGACACGCCGCGCGGATGAAAAACCGCTCAGCGAGGCGATCTACCGCGCACTCGGTGCAGATACCGAGCAGCCCGCGCCCAAGGAGCAGCGCGTCTGCCGCTTTGCACTGGCGCACGGCTTCCCTGCCGACGCGGTGGAGCTGGCGGTGCACCGCACCGGTCAAAAGCAGGGACACAAAAGTCTGGATTACACGCTCGGCATTCTGCGCCGATGGGACAATGCGGGCGTACATACAGTCAGCGAAATCACCGCTCTCGAACCGGAAACCCGCACGTCTGCCGTGCCTGCCGTGCCTGCCGCCGTCGGTCAGACACCCGCACAGCCGACCGACAGCGCCACACTCGCCGCTTGGGAGCAGGACTGGGCTGCACGCGTGCGCAGTCATCGCCGCAACACGGAGGAATAACCTATGGCATACGATAAAAAACTGCTCGCCGCCGCACGGCGCGAGCTGGAACGTGAGCGCACGGCTCACACCGAGGAGCTGGAAGCGCGCCGGCGTGATATTTACACACGCGAGCCGCGTATCCGCGCAATCGACCGCGAGCTGAGCACCACAGCAGCGTCCGTTCTGCGGGCCGCAATGGAGTCCGGCGGAGACCCGACTGCTGCAATCGAAAAGTTGCGCGACCGCAATCTCGGTCTGCAGGAGGAACGCGGCGGCCTGCTCCGACAGCTGGGACTTCCCGCCGATTATCTGACCGACAAGCCGCTGTGCCCAAAATGCGGCGACACCGGCTACGCCGGCAGTGCGACCTGCGAGTGCGTCAAGGCGCGCTACGCCAAGCTGCTCAAGGAGCAGCTTTCCTCGGTGCTGCCGATTGCCGACCAGAACTTTTCCAAGTTCGACATGAGCTTTTACTCCACCCGCCCGGATAGCCGCAGCGGTATTTCGCCGCGCGAAAATATGGAATATAATCTGGGCGAATGCAAGACTTATGCCGCAAAATTCAGCAAGGATTCCCCCAATCTGCTGCTGTTCGGCTCGACCGGTCTGGGCAAGACCTTTCTCTCTACCTGCATTGCCGAGGCGGTCTCTGCACGCGGATTTTCCGTGGCCTACGACACCGCCATCAACATTGTGGCCGCGTATGAGACCATCAAATTCGGCTCCGGCGACGGCGAAGCCGCCGCAGAACGCGCTGCACGCTACGAGCGCGCTGACCTGCTCATTATCGACGATATGGGCACCGAAATGGGTACTGCCTTTACGGTTTCCGCGCTGTACAACCTGATCAACAACCGCCTGATGGCTAAGCGCCCCATGATCATCAACACCAACTTGCTGCCGGAAACGCTCAGTGAGAAATATTCGCCTGCCGTGGCCTCCCGCCTGCTCGGCGAGTTCCTGCCGCTGCGGTTCTTCGGCGATGACATCCGGCTGCTGAAAATGCGCAGAACATAAACAAATCCCTCTCTTTTGCGAGAAAGAGAGGGATTTTTGTTTAGATTTCGGATTGTTTGCTGAGCAGCTTATCGCGCCAGCGACCAAACCGATGCGTAATCATGCGCAGCTCGATACCGACAAGCAGCGCCGCGATAACCGTACCAATACCAACGCTGCCCAGTCCGTGCAGGAAGATCAGGCAGGTGATGAGCGAAATGATGACCATGGACACGTCAAACGCGATTTTGACGGTCGGGAACGGCTTGCCGGTCAGCGTGGAGATGGCCAGCATAGCGCCTTCACCGGCCAGCGGCATAATGTCCGCCGGAACGTAGAAAAAGATGCCGATTGCAACGCAAACAGTGGCAATCCAGCACATCAGCAAACGGATAATCAGGTTGTCCGTCGATGGAAGCATCGCCGCGAGCGTGTTGCAGGTGGTCGTGAATGCGCCGAACACCATGCCGACCGGAATCTGCAGCAGATTTTTGCATTCAAAGCGGCGGCGCATCAGCAGCATTTGCAGGATGACCAGAATGACGTGGAAAATGACGGTCGCAACACCCATCTCAATGCCCCAGACACAGGTCATGGTGTATGGGATGGAGCTGACCGGCGACACGCCGAGATTGGACTTGACCGACAGTGCAATGCCGATAGTCATGACGAAGAAGCCGCCGAAGTAATACAGCAGCCGAATACCGAGTTTAGAGCCTTTCATGCCTATTTTATCCCCTTTTAGTTGTTTAGATTGCGATAAATACGCTCGAGCAGGGTCTGTACCTGCTGCATCTCCTGCGGTGAGAAGCCGCGCAGCGCCTCCTCTTCTGCGGCTGCAAAGATAGCATTCAAGCGGCGGCACTGCTCCCGGCCGAGGTCGGTCAGACGGACATACACCGTACGGCGGTTTTCGTCGCGTGTGCTGCGTTCGAGCAGTCCAGCGCGTTCCATTCCCCCGAGGATGGTAGAAAGCGAGGACGGCTCGATATGGCAGCCCTTGGCGATATCCTTTTGCATGGCACCGTCGTGGTCCTGCAGGAAGTCCAGCACTTTTGGCTGTCCAGTGGTCAGACCGAGCGGTTTGATGCGCGACATGACAAGTTTCTGCAGCATGGCATGGTCAGCCATGAGCAGGTAATGAGTGGAAAATTCCATTGCATTCCCCTTTGTTCTAATTCAAACAGTTAGCTTTCTAATTATATACCTATGAGTTTGGATTGTCAAATTGCATTTTTATACTCTTTGTTATATTTTATTTCTATATTATAGATTACTCATCGTTATATTATTAGTTATAACTTTACGCTGTTTCCTTAACGATTCTGCGCCTGCGCGGCGCAGGCGTACAAGAGAGTAGCTGCCAAGGTTTCTTACTCCGAATTTTGAAGCATTTTCGGTTTCAGCAATCTCGCCAAACTTTGAATGTTAAAGACGAATACAGCAAGTTTTGCTTGCATATCATGCAAAATACCGTAGTTTTCCCGAAACAAGCGTATACTAAAAATGTTCGTTTATTATTGATAAAATAAAACAGGAGCGTATAGCTTGAAATTGCTATACGCTCTTTTTATGGTCTTGCAATCTATTTGAAAAAAGCATGAATTTTTACACATTTCCGCGGAATTTAATCGTAATATCCGTCATATTCATGCGCTTTCTGGGGAACTGGTGGCGCTCGAGGTAGTCGTAGAGCAGGCGGATTGGGAGCGTACCCTGTGTTTTGACGTCCTGCCCGATGATGAAATCGACCGTACCGTTTTTGACCATTTTGATGTTGCCCTCGGTGATGTCGTGAACGACGATGTGCAGCTTTTCGCTGCGGTGTGCAGCGTGCACGGCGCGGTAAACGCCCTCCCGTCCCGCAGAGGTCAGATAGATGCCGCGCAGCTCGCTGTCCGACTGAATGGCGCGCATAGCGATGCGCTCGGAAAGGCTTTCATCGAGGAACGAGCATTCCGGGTGCAGAACCCGGATATCCGGAAAACTCTCCGCCATCTCGGTGCTGAAGCCGGTAAAACGCTGCGAGTCGGCATAGTGACCGCTGCGCTGACCCAAAATAGGCAGCACGCTGCCGTGCCCCTGCATGACCATGCCGAGCAGCGCGGCGGCGGCGCGGCCGCTCGCGATGTTGTCCGGCCCAACGTAGGCGATGCGGTTCGCGTCGGTGATGTCCGTGTTGAGCGTCACGACAGGGATGCCCTGCTGCTCGCTGAGCGTGTTGATCTTGTCGCGCACGAGCGTGTTCGCGAGCGGCATGAGCGCAAGGCCGTCGATGTGCTCGGTCGTTACCAGCTCATCGATCAGCGTCAGCTGATGCTGCACATCCATGTCCTGCATCGCGCGCACGATGACCGTGATGTTTGGGAGAAGCTCACGCTCGGAAAAGCTCTCGAACAGCTCGCACAGCATCTGCACGAAGGGCGAATGGCCGGAGTGGAGCACCACGCCGATCTTCCACTGCTGCGTCTGCTGCATGACGAGGCGGTTGGAGATATAACCCATTTCACGCGCCGTCGCACGGATGCGCTCCGCGACCTCCTCACGCACACCCTCCTTGTGGTGCAGGGCGCGGTCCACCGTGCCGCGCGACACCCCGCAGCGGTCAGCAATCTGCTGCATCGTTACCATAAAATCACTCTCCTGCGTTCTCTGTACTTATACTATATCATAAAACACAGCCGTGCGCCAGATGTTACATCTGCACGAAAATGTTGTACTGCACATCGCCTGTGATACAATGATAGCGCTATTTTTATGCATAGTATCATAAATACCTGTGGCTTTAATATACATAATCACGATATAATGCACGGATAAATGATAGTGCGCTCAAGCTATTGCAACCGGAAATCCGCTGTGATATTCTGTGATTGTCAAGTGAACAAGGCCGTTCACGAAACCGAAAAATTCCCCAAAAGAGAGTGAGAGAAACAAAATGTCATTTTTCAGTTCCATGATTTGGATCGCGCTGAGCTTCCTGTTTTTCACCGTCATGGTGGCAGTCATTTCAGCGTGGAAGACCAGAGATGACAAGCTCGACACCGCCGAGGGATACTTCCTCGCGGGGCGCGGACTGCCGGGTATTGTCATTGCAGGCTCGCTGTTGCTGACCAACCTGTCCGCAGAACAGCTGGTCGGCACAAACGGTCAGGGCTGGGCTTCCAATATGAGTCCGATCGGCTGGGAGGTCGGTGCACTGTTCACGCTGTTTGCACTGGCATTGTGGTTCCTGCCGACCTACCTCAAAATGGGCACGACCACCATCCCGCAGCTGATGGAAGCACGCTTTGGCCGCGGCACCAAGCTGATGTTCTCGTTCGTCATCGTTGTGATGTACTCCATCCTCAATCTGCCGGTCATCCTTTACTCCGGTGCAGTTGTATTTGAGAATATCTTCGATATTTCCGGTATCTTCGGCATCAGCAAGTTCCAGGCTGTTGCAATTCTGTGTGTCGTTATCGGCATTATCGGCGGCTGCTACGCCATCTTCGGCGGTTTGAAGGCGGTTGCCGTATCCGACACCATCAACGGCATCGGCCTTATCATCGGCGGTCTGATGATCCCGTTCCTCGCGCTGACGTTGCTGGGTCACGAGACCACCGGCGGCGGTCTCGTAGAAGGTGTCAAGTACCTCGTACAAACCGAACCCGAAAAGCTCAACGCATGGGCTTCGTGGGATGCTGCTGAACCGGCTCTGCCGTGGCCGCTCATCTTCACGGGAATGTTCTTCAACAATCTGTACTGGTGGTGCACGAATCAGTCCTTTGTACAGCGCGCACTTGCTGCAAAGAGCCTGAAGGAAGGTCAGAAGGGCGCGATCTACTGCGGTTTCCTCAAGACCATCGGCTTCTTCTATCTGGTACTGCCGGGCGTTATCGCTTACCACCTGCCGTCCATTCAGGACAAGCTAGCGGCGGCCGGTTCCTCCGCGATCGACTTTGCTTATCCGGCACTGGTTTCCGCCGTTGTTCCCAAGCCGGTCATGGGCTTCTTCGCTGCTGTTCTGTTCGGCGCGATTCTGTCCTCGTTTAACTCGGTGCTCAACTCCGCATCGACCATGTTTACCCTCGACCTGTACCGCACCGCCATCAATCCCAAGGCTTCGGATATGCAGTGTGTCAAGGTCGGCAAGATCTACGGCACCTGCGCCGGTGCAATCGCTATCTGCGTGGCACCGTTCGTTATGTTCGCACAGGGCATCACGACCTTCCTCAACTCTATGAGCCAGTTCGTTTCCCTGCCGATTCTGTTCACCGTACTCGGCGCACTTATCTTCCGCAAGGCACCGAAGTACGCGCCCAAGGTCATCACCGCTGTTCATGTTATCGCCTACGGCGCGTTTATGATCCTCAAGCCCTGCTACCCCACCTCGGGTGAGCCGATTCATTATCTGTACGCCATCGCTGTGCTGTTCGTCGTTGAATTTGCCATCATGTGGTATCTGAACAAGTACCGCGGCACAGCGGACTATGTTCCGGCCGATGTCGGCGCAGTCGATCTGACCCCGTGGAAGTATCGCCATATCGTATGTATCATCGGTATCATTCTGGCGATCGGCATCTACATTCTGTTTTCGCCCATCGGCATTGCCGCATGAGTATAATAAAGTCTAAGCAACAACCTCATTGAGAAAAGAAAAGGAGAAATTACTATGAAACTCGGATTTAACGAAGCAAACGACCGTTTTTGTGCCAACCACAGTGTTATGATGGACCTCGAGCTGTGCGAGAAGTACGGCTTCGACTGCATCGACATTCAGTCGGAATGCCTGAACCGCGACCTCGAGGCCGGCAAGATCACCCTTGAGGAGATGGGCGCATGGTTCCAGAGCCACCATCTGAAGATGCTCTCCTACAATGCGCTGTGCTTCTTCAACATGAAGCAGACGCAGGAGGAAAAGGACGCCGTGATGGCGGAGCTGGACGAGATCATCCGCCGCTGCAACATCCTCGGCTGCAAGATGATTGTCGTTGTGCCGAGCAAGGACATGAAGGAGCGCGGCCTGACCCCGACCCGCAAGGAGATCCGCGAGGATGCAGTTGCCGTTCTCAAGGAAATGGTCAAGAAGTGCGAGCCGCACGGTATTCGCCTGAGCCTCGAGTTCTGCGGCGAGCCGTCCATGACCATCAACCGTTTCGAGGATGCTTACGCCATCGTCGAGGAGGTCAACAGCCCGTATGTCGGCGTAACGCTCGACCAGTACCACTTCTACGCAATGGGCTCCGGCTGGGATACACTCGAAAAGGCGGACGGCAAGAAGATTTTCGTATGGCATCTGAACGGCACCGAGGATATGCCGTGCGGCGCGTACTACAACAACGACGAGAAGCGTCTGTGGCCGGGTGCTGAGGGCGACTGCCTGCCGCATGCGCGCTACGCAGATACCCTCAAGAAGATTGGCTTTGACGGCGACTGCTGCACCATTGAGATTTTCCGTCCGGCATACTACGAGATGTCGCAGGAGGAGAACGTAAAGAAGTCCGCAGAAGTCACCCGCGCACACATTGCAAAATATGCACAGTTCTAATTCCATCCCCGCATAAAAAGAGTCTAAAGAGCAAATTTTATGTATTTAAGATGAAGGAGAATTACTTATGAGCTACTTAAAGAAAATCGGCGCACTGTTTGTTTCCTCCACACTGATGGCTGCCATGCTGACCGGCTGCGGCCTGCGCTTCCACCGGCGACAGCGGCTCTCAGGCCGAGGGCGGCGACGGCAATTACAACATTTCCATCGTATTCAAGACCACGTCGAACGAATACACCCAGTACATGATGGCAGGTGCGGAAAAGGCGGCGGCTGAGACCGGCGCAGTGCTCGATATGAAAGGCGCGACCTCGGAAACCGCCTATGATGAGCAGCAGAACATGATCGAAACCGATCTGCACGCCAACAAGTATGACGCGATGATCATCGCACCGCTGCAGGGCGATATGGCTTCCACGCTGGTAAGCGGCACGGATATGCCCATCTTCGCAATCGACACGGACTTTAATGCACCGGAGAAAATTTCGTTCATCGGCATCGGCCAGAAGGATGCAGCGGCAAGCGGCGGCGAGAAAGCTGTCGAGGCGGCGAAGGCAGCCGGCTGGGATAAGATTGAAGCAGCTTATATTGCAGGCGTACAGGGCGACTCCACCGCAGATGCACGCCGCACCGGTTTCCAGGAGGGCATTGACGGCGCTGGCGGCATGTTCCTCGCAGATGAGGTGCAGTATGCTGATGCGGTAGCGGACAAGGCAACCGTGTGCATGGAGGGCATCATGCAGAGTCATCCGGAAGGTCTGGCTATCATCGCCTGCCACAATGACGACTGCGCGATCGCGGCAGCGCGTGCAGCAGCGAACAATCCGGCATACGCTAAGACCATTTTCATCGGCTTTGACGGCAATATCACCGCAGCACAGTCCATCCTCGATGGCGGCGAAACCATGACCGTTGCACAGAGCGGTTATGATCAGGGCTATCAGGCGGTTAAGACCGTTGTTGCACATCTCAACGGCGAAAAGGTAGACAGCTTTGTTGACTGCGGCACCAAGGTCATCGACAGCACCACCGCCGAGGACTACATGGCAACCCTCAAGAGCCAGATGGACGGCAAGGCAGTTGCACAGTAAACCGTAATACCATGCGATGCACTTGCGGCAGTAAGTGCATCGCATCTATTAAAAATTCACTTTAATGCAAGGAGAAAAAAACCAATGGGCATTTTGAAAATTGGCGTTGTAGGCTGCGGCCGAATCGGCAAGCTGC
>ENA-ORSY01001347-ORSY01001347.1-human-gut-metagenome-genome-assembly--contig:-NODE-1347-length-17818-cov-8.275854_pt1 | contig 17818 bp, 18 predicted proteins | sample MGYA00242193_ERZ509160 | MGnify/ENA primary metagenome ERZ509160 (study PRJEB26280, sample SAMEA2338670) | human gut metagenome | biome: human gut; feature: human-associated habitat; material: faeces...
GACTTGACGCGCTACGAGTATCGCTACAATCGCGGCGCAGCCGGGAAAGAAGCATGCTTTCCCGGACTGCCCAGCGGCGAGCGATAAAAAGGTTGTCAAAACACCATCCTATTCGGGCTGCGCGTTCTCTATGGCGGAACATCCCCCCCCCCCGGCTCAGGCTTGGATGATTCGACAATTCGGTATATAAGTTTGCACAAGACATGGCGGATTCCTAAGCTTGGCATGCCACAGTCGGCAACACCCGGATGCGTTTGTAGCCAAAGCAGGGAAATTTGCCAAGGACTGCTTTGATCCGCTCGAGTAAGTCCTGGTCGCTTATCAAGTCTCGTCGTTGTTGACGACAATGACGACCATCCTGCCAATCAGCCGCTCGGTGCAACAAACGACAGACATTGGAGCGCGCTAAGCGAAGAACACGACAAACATGAGAAACGGATTTGCCGGCCCTGATAAGGCTTAGCGCGCAGTCCATTTTTTTCCTGTCATGATCTCCACGGCTTCTCTGAGCAGAGCATTGTCGGAAGCCATTTGTCCCAGAAGCCTTTGCAGACGTTTGATCTCATCCATCGCTTCGGCATATTGCTTGGCCGGCACGGAGCTTTGGCCGGTTTCAATGGCCGTTAATCCGCCCTGTTTATCAAGGGATCTCCAGCGGAAAAGCAGAGCCGGAGCGGTGCCATAGCTACGCGCTACAGAAGAGACGGTATTGCCAGGAAGATAGGTCAGTCGAACCAGTTCGAGCTTTCGTTGGGCTGTGTAGAGCTTGCGTTTTTGCTCAACGACCACGACCGTATGTTCTGCGGGCCGTTCGTTGACGGCACGAATTCCGTTCGCCGTCCGGCTCACTGCATGCTTGCCGTCAGCGTCCTTAGTCCTATCACTAGACATATCGCCAGACATAGGACTAGTCCTAGGATCAAACTCTTTCATATCGTTTACCTCTATGTGAGTTTAGTCACAGAGGATGTCCGAAGCTTCAAGGCGCCCGTCCATCGTCAACGGTATTGATGAAGCTGGTCAATACATATGAGCGTGAAGCTGAACAACACGATACTGAAGTTGGTGTCCAGCGCCGATTATGGCATTAAGTAAAACGGTATCTGTCCAGGCTTTTGCGGAGGCAACGGCGACAGGAACTGGGAATTGACAGTTCTTGTCGCTATTTTGTTACCTTACGAGCCACGCGGTTATCCACATCGCAACAGCACTGTTTACGAGACAAATCCCGAACATGGCAGGCCAAATTTTGCGCGATACACCGGCGGTTCCCAAAACCCTGGCGGCAAATTGAAACAGAGCTCCCATGAGATATAGCCCAGGCATCAGAATCGTGGCATCGGCAGCCGAGAGGGTGCCGGAAGCAAAAAGGGAAACGATGGTACCTACAGCTGCGGCATTCGAAAGGATTGCGGTAGCCAACACGACAGCGGCCTCTCCGGGAAGGGACCACACGTGCATAAGGGGAGTAAAGATGTCGCCGATAAGGCTCATGGCTCCACAGGCTTCTAAAACGGAAATGAAGATAAAAGCCACCATGACGCGCGGAAGTATCCCGTAAAGAGCTAAATTCAAGCCGCTTTTGCAACCTGAGAAGAAAGCCTGAGAGGCAGATTGAGGTGTTTCGCTCATCGGGTTACCTCGGATTGGAGGGAGAGTCGAAGCGTTAGCCGCATAAGGTTTGCACCTAAAAATTTGGCGGCAATGATGATCAACAGGATATTTCCGATGGGCGTCACAATGATTGGCAGCAGTGCTAAGCCGTTGGAGTAGATATTGATGAGCGTTCCGCTTGAGGAAAATTGCCACATGGCAAGAATATCGCGCTCGTTGTTCGTAATGGCACCGGAGTTATGAAGTTCCTTGGTTGCCATTGCTCCGGCATCACTGGATTGCAGTGAAATAAACATGGCTACGGTGGTGATTCCCGGCAAGCCTGTCAGGAAGCGAACAGGAGCGGAAAAGAGGCGTTGAGCAGCTTTATCGGTATTCCAAAATTGCAATACGTTCAAAATGCCGCAGGTAATCATGATTGAAGGGATCAGACCGAGGCAGTAAATGAAGCCAGCTTTGGCCCCGGTACCGTGTTTGAGTGTCACGTCGCAGACTTCTGTGCCGTTGGGGAACTGCAAACAACCGAAAGAACCAATGAGTGATTGGAAATCCAGAAAAAAGGAGGAACCCTCCGGCACGAACCAGGCTCCAATACCAGCGAAACAAAATATCAGAACGGCCAGACCGAAGTAGGCCAACAGTGTTTGACGCATGAGGCTTAACTTTTCAAATCAGGATGGCTACGCCATCCGTGTTTGATGCATTTGAGAATTTCCATCACGCAATGAGACCGGTAACGATCCCGAGCCACGACAGCGTGGACCAAATGGTCCGGAATCGGCCAATCCGGCAAAACTCTGACAAGCCGTCCGGCTTCAATATCTCGGCGACACAGGTAGTCGGGAGTCGTCAACGCAATGCCCATTCCGGCAATTGCCATTTGATTGATGGCATAAACCGAGCTTGAAAAAACGGTTGCATTGAACGTCAGCGGTTCCAACACGTGCCCTCTGCGCACAAATAGCCGCTTTTCGGCCATACCGCCGCTGTAGCGAAGTGCACGATGATTGATGAGTTCTGACGGGTGCTTAGGCATGCCGTATTTTTCGATGTAGGCGGGACTGGCCGTCATACCGCGGGAAAACGTGCCGATGTGTTCACTGCCTGATGGAATAAAGGAACCGGTCACCAGAGCGATGTCGACGCTGTCGCGATTGGGTTCCTGGGCTTCCGAGTTTGCAAGCATGTTGATATGCACGTCTGGGTGTAGCCTTTGAAATTCGGCAAGCCACTTCCAGAGGAGTTCATCGATGATGGTCGGCGGAGCTGCAATGCGAACAAGTCCCTTGAGGTGGGCGGTGTCGGGCTTGATCTTCTGCAGAAAATCGTCGTAAACATCCAACATGGACTGCGCTTGCATCAGGGCATCAACGCCGGCGGTGGTTAATGACAAAGAACGAGTGCTGCGGGATAAAAACCTCACGCCAAGCGAGGATTCGAGCGCAGAAAGCTTGCGGCTGATGGTCGAAGGATCAACCTGATGATCTTTGGCAACTGCACTGATGGAGCCTTTATGGCAAACCTCAATAAACAAACGCCACAGCGCCAAATTATTGGTGAGATTTGTGTGGGAGAGCGACATTAGAGACAGTCAAGCTTCTGTTTTTTTAACAGTTAAATTAGCGCGGAATAAGGAGATTTTATTGCATGACAGTTTTGCGTTTTATGCACAAATCCGACAATAAACTAACAAATATAGACATTTCAAACACTTTTGTGGAATGTACAAATCAGAAAAACCGGAGGAGGGAAAAATGCAAAAATCTCGTCGAGACTTGTTGAAATCGGCTGTCGCAGGCGGACTAACCATGGGGGTTTTGAGTAAAGCATCTGCTATGCCGACAGATCGGCCGGATAAATGGGATGCATCCTACGATGTGGTCGTGGTGGGGGCTGGCGGTGCAGGTTTGGCTGCTGCAGCTCACGCTGCCGAACAGGGGCTCAAGGTGCTTCTGCTTGAAAAGTTGGCCTTTGTGGGCGGTTCATCGGCGATTTGCGGCGGCGGATCCACGGTAGCTTGCACGGAGCACCAGAAGAAATTGGGCATTAAAGACTCCAAGGAGCAGCTCTATCGAGACATCATGAAGGTGGGCGGCAACCTCAATGATCCTAAAGTGGTTCAGACATTTACGGATCATGTGCTTGAGGTTTACAACTGGTTCATGGCTCACGGTGGCAAGCTCAACAAAGAACATTTGACGGGCAATGTGTCGGTTCCTCGTAACCACCAGATCAATCCGGGATCCGTTTTATCGGGGCTCCAGAAATTGGCCGAGTCAAAAGGTGTCAAGATCATGACTTCGACGCCTGCCGTTCGCCTGGCTTATGACAGTAAGAAACACGCGATCGTAGGTGTGTACGCGAAGTCGGAAGAAAAAGAAATGGCCATTGAAGCAAAGAAAGGCGTTATTCTGACGTCCGGAGGCTTTGCTCGCAACAAGAAGATGCTTGCGCAATATGTTCCCCGTATGGCCAATACGTTGGCAATTTGCGGAATGGGAAGCGACGGCGACGGATTGAAGATGGCTCAAGCCTACGGGGCGGATGTTGCCGACATGCCCTACATCAAGGCAACCTTTGCGTTCAATACCAAACCGCAGTCAATCAGTGACTCCGCTTATCCGTTCTGGCTGGGCGGCATCGTGGTCAACAAAGCCGGCAAACGTTTTGTCAATGAGTCCATTCCTAAGAAGGATGTCGGTGATTACGTCCTCGAACAGGAAGGCGGTATTGGATACATCGTTTACGATGAACCGGTTCGTCAGGAGTCCCTGAAGGCAGCACGTAACAACGGTAGCGTGTTGCAGTCCGAAGAACGTGGACTTGTCTTTAAGGGACAGACAATCGGAGAAGCTGCGGCGAAGGCAGGGTTGGATCCGAAGGTCGTTGAGGCGACGGTCAAGGCTTATAACAGCGATATTGAGAAATACGGTGAAGATCGCGTATTCGGTCGTAAGCATCAGGCCGGTGAAATGGGTAAGTTGCGTCCGATTAACAAGCCGCCGTTCTATGTCTTCCCGGGTACCGCTGTGCTGTTAGCTACCTATTGCGGCGTCAAGATCAACGAAAAAACGGAGGTCATTGATGTCTTCGGCGACAAGATCCCGGGACTTTATGCGGCCGGCGAAGTAACCGGTGGCTTCCACGGAAAGACGTACATGTCAGCGACAGCCTTCATCAAAGGCTTGGTGTTTGGTTATGTCGCGGCCAATACGGTTGTACAGGCATCTAAAGGAAAAGCCTAACGAGAAGTGAGTCTCTTTTAACCGAGTGGGACTTTTAGCTGAGTCCCGAAATTCTCGCCGCTATCTTTGTGTATTTTTAAGCAAGGATAGCGGCGAAATTTTTTGAAAAGCGCTCTCATTGGCAAGAAACTTTCCATTGCCATGGGACTTGTGATTCTGGCCCACGACGTTTAGCTATGCGGGGCGTGAGTTAAGGGAGGTTGAACCAGCAGCAAAAAGGAAAGTCTCTGCGATTAGCAGATCAGCAGCCTTGAGAATATACCGAGTGTACGGACGAGAAAAGTCACCGTACAGATTGATAGAAATTGAAGAACCAGGCCGGCGTTCATTCGGAAAAGATGGGCTGTAAAAGCGAAGCAGGGAAGCGAGACTCACTCGACACTGGACAGGTCTAAATAACGGCTGAATCAGGAAAGTAAAACAGGGACTTGATTGTCAGAGACAAAGGCGACTCAAGCGGTGGGAGAAAAGTGTTTAGACCACATTGCGCTAGACCATGTCCAGAATACCCGGTTAAATTTGACTTTATCCAGAGTATGGCTTCATTGTCTTTGAGCATGGCGCAAAACTGTGACTCGTGTCAGAATAGCGAAACTACAGTTCCCGATTGCGGGAGGGGAGAGGTGTATCTTCGTTTCTACCGCATGGTCTTATGCAGAATACAAAAATGAGTAGCTCGCAGCGATTGATTTCTTTGATGACCCTTGGTTATGTAGGTGTGGCAATGACTGCTCTTTTGGCAGGGTGTTCTTCTCCGAGAGGTCTGGGACATGAGCCCTCGCCTCGATTGCCGGTGGCAGATGCGGCGCAAAGCGAAGTCGAAAGTGTTTTCGCGAAGGAGGCTGGCGTTCTTCCAATCGGCTCTTCTGCGCTTTTTGATAAAACGCCCATCGGCACAGCGCAGGTAAGTGCTCTAATGCAATACACCAACGGATTGGGCGAGGTTTGCACCAAGGTTGAACTAAAGACTCAGGCAAGTAAGTCTCTGGCCGGTCTTTGCGAAGGCAAAGACGGCGTGTGGCGCTATGTGCCGCTTTCCAATTGAGTGATTGTCGAGTGGAGAATCAGGCATGACGCTTGATCAAGAGCTCAGAAGCGGGTTCATTGTCCAGTGCCGAGTGATTGCAGCGCTCATGTTGCGCGAAGTACACACCATTAACGGCAATAGCAAACTGGGTTATCTCTGGGTGCTGGTGCAAAGTGCCTTTTCTATAGCTGTCTTTTGGGGACTGCGTGAATTTATGAATGCCCATGCGCCGCACGGTATGAGTATGCCGTTATTTCTAGCTTTGGGCTTTGGGGTGTGGGCTGTTTTTAGTGGAGGTGTTACAAAAACGATGACGGCAGTTGCGGGTAACAAAGCTCTGTTGAGCTTCCCGCAAGTGACTGAATTCGATGTGATGCTTGCACGTGTTTTGGTGCTGGCTGCGACACAATTTATCGTAACGACGATCATCATTGCAGCAAGTATTCTGGTTGGATATGTGTTCAGACCAGCAGACTGGCTTCTGGCAATTGTGTTAACAATTCTCATCCCTTTGTGTGCATTGGGAATGGGCATGGTCATTGCCGCGTTAGCTGTTTTTGTTCCGGTACTTGAAAAGATTGTGCCGATGATCTTTCGAATACTTTTCTTTGTCTCTGGAGTGTTCTTTTCAGTGGATATGTTCCCGCAGTACATCGCCGAAATCCTCATGTGGAACCCAATTTTGCAGGCGATTGAACTGATGAGAACAAGTTTGCATCAGGGGTATACCGTCACAGGACTGTCTTTTGGTTATCTTGTGATTTTCACGGTTTGTTCGCTGGGATTGGGCGGATTTTTGGAGCGCTACGTTCGTTCAAGGAGAGTGGAGCAATGATTGAACTCTCTCATATTCACAAAGCCTACCCGCTTAAAAACGGCGAACGCAATATCGTTTTAAACGACGTGAACCTCAAGATCGAAGAAGGTAGGAGTATTGCGATTTTGGGATTGAACGGTGCTGGCAAGTCCACTTTGATGCGCATTATTGGCGGAGCAGAGGCGCCGGACTCAGGCAAAGTGATTCGTACGTCCAAAGTTTCATGGCCGATTGGATTTTCCGGATGTTTCCACGGGTCGCTGACTGGACGTGAGAACCTTCGCTTTGTGTCTCGCATTTACGGAGCAGATATCAAGGCGGTGACGGAGTACGTAGAAGATTTTGCGGAACTGGGTAAGTATCTGGACATGCCGGTGAAGACTTACTCTTCCGGTATGAGAAGTAAGTTGGCTTTTGGCCTTTCCATGGCCATCCAATTCGATTTTTATCTGATTGATGAGGCGTTTAGCGTTGGAGACGCAACGTTCCGAAAAAAGGCTAGTGAGGAAATTCAAAAGCGGACATCCAGTGCAACGTTGATTTTTGTTTCGCACTCGATGGCCGCAGTCAAACAGTCCTGCGTCTGCGGAGCAGTACTTTATGGTGGAGAACTCTCCTACTATCCTGAGTTAAACGACGCAATCCAACACTACGCGGAAATTTGTAATGGCAAACGTTGAAAACAAAACAGTAGCAATGCCACCGGTCGAAGCTCAACAGGCATCTAAAACGGTAGATGCAACGGTGGTAACTCAGTCTCAAGCGCAAGCAGCAACAGGTTCTGCGGAAGTTTCTGTTGCTGTGGAACAAGCTGCAGTGCCTGCTGGAGATACGGATAAAGGGCTGGAGCGTACATTGTCCCCTTGGGCTGAGAAGATCAAAGAGTGGTGGGGGAAGCGATCATCCTTTGAGAAGGAAGTGATTAGTTTCGTAGTTGTGCCCACCATTGCCGTCCTCGGGTATGTGTCTTTGTGGTCTTCCCCCATGTACATTTCCGAAACGCAGTTTGCAGTGCGGTCCGGTACTGAGCAGCCGATGGCGGTAGATTTAACCTCGCAAATTTTTAGAACCAACACTCAGTCGGTTCAAGATGCTCAGGTTGTTGAGGCATATATCCGATCGCCGGATGCATTCGCAGCCGTTGATGACAAACTCAAGATCATTGACTACTACAGTTCGCACAAGTGGGACATTATCAGCCGCTTAACGTCAGAGCCAACACTGTTTGACAAGCAGACGTTCTGGAATCGAGTTTCCAATCCGGTAGTTAACCCTGACAACGGGATCGTGACCTATCAGATCAAAGCCTATGATCCTAAGATGGCTCAGGCTATTGGTGTAGAAGTTTTGCGTCAGAGTGAAGGTCTCATCAATGAGATGAATGAACGTGCTCGCAAGGACACGTTGGATCTTGCACAAAAAGAGGTTGATCTGGCTCGTGATCGTGTGTCCGCAGCGCAGAAAGCATTGGAAAATTTCCGTGATAAGCATAAGGAACTGGATCTTCAAGCAACAGCGACAGGTCTGCAGTCGTTGGTAATGCAACTCGAGGGAGAACGCGCGAAGATCAAAGCGGAAATCGCTGACGCTAAAACCTACATGCAAGAAAGCGCTCCAGCAATGGTAAGTATGAAGAGCAAACTTGCTGGCGTCGAGCAGCAGCTTGCTCGAGAAAAAGCGCGTCTTGTAGGTACACGTGAAGGGCTCGCAATCAACGCCTGGGTCTCCGAATACGAGACGCTCATGATTGAAAGCGAGTTTGCCAAGAAACAACTTACGACAGCGATGACGACACTTGAAACTGCGAGAGCCTCGTTGCTTGCAAAAGCTCGCTATATCGTGCCCATCGAAAAGCCGACATTACCGGATGAATCCCGTTATCCGTTGGCTTGGGTGTTCACGTTAGTGACTTTCTTGGGGCTCTTCTTGCTTTATGGCCTCATCCGATTAATCATTGCTTCAATCCGCGAACATGCGGGTTTTTAAAAAAGACCAAATAGGTTGTTGAAATATGCATTTCACCAAGCAAGGGATCGTGCTGGCGGCACTGGCAGTCACTCTGCCTGCTGTTAGTCCTGCAGCATCGGCGGCCGATGTGTTGACGGCTGCTGTATTCGGCAGCACCGGATCATCTTCCTACTCGAGCAATGCTCGCTCTCGTTCTCTCGGAACGAGTACCAACCCGACGCCGGCTAGTGCCGGCATGTCAGTCAATCCAGCCAATATGCCGGCCGGTACGGTTATGGGGCCTAACGGCACGGTCATGCCTGTGGCAGGTACACCGCTGATCATTCCAATCGACACCAACAACATCACGGTGGCACCACCCGCCTGGGCACAAGGTGCCTACAGCAATTCGACATCAATTGCTTTAAAGCCATTTGCATCCAAGCTGTTTGAAGGACGATTTGCCTCCACGTTCAGTGACGCAGCAAGCGGTGACTATGTTTTGGCGCCGGGCGATCGCGTCGTTGTTCGCATTTGGGGCGCTCGTTCATACGACGATGTTCTGATCGTTGATCAACAAGGCAATCTCTTTATTCCGGAAGTAGGACCAGTACATGTGGGTGGCATCAAGAATTCAAGCCTGCTCTCCACCGTTCGATCGGCTATCTCTCGCGTCTATACCGACAACGTACAGGCCTATGTGAGCCTGCAAAGCGCTCAACCCGTTGCTGTCTATGTGACGGGTTTTGTCAATCACCCGGGGCGGTACGCCGGTGGTTCTCTTGATTCCGTGTTGTCGTTCCTGGATCGCGCCGGAGGCATTGATCCGGAACGCGGCAGCTATCGCCGAATAGAAATCATCCGCAACAAGAAGGTCATTGCCGATTTGGATCTTTATCAATTTGCGTTGGCAGGGAATGTCAACACACTGCGTCTGAAAGACGGCGACGTCATTCTTGTCAAAGAAAAAGGCATCAGCGTTTCGGCCTATGGGCTACTTCGCGAGGAAGCGGTATACGAGTTAGCACAAGGAAATTCCGCAAAAGATAAGAAAGCATCCCAAGGTGCAAGACTTATCGAATTGTCGTCCCCACTGAAAAACGTCTCGCACGTAAGCGTAAGCGGCACACGCAATAAAGCACCCTTTAACCGTTACTTCTCGCTCGATGAATTCAAGACCTTCACACTGGCCGACGGCGACATTGTTGAGTTTGTTGCAGATATACCCGGTCAAACCATCATGGCAACTGTCACAGGTGCCATTACCGGAGCATCGCGCTACCCCATCCATAAAACAGTGAAGTTGCGTGATCTGTTACGTCGAATTGAGGTTGAACCAGAACTGGCTGCAACGGATTCCATCTATTTGCGACGCAAGAGTGTGGCGCGAGACCAGAAGGCAGTTATCCAAGACTCATTGCGACGATTGGAACAAACAGCGCTTACAGCAACTTCGTCAACCCCGGAAGAAGCGCAACTACGTGTAGATGAGGCGCGCCTGATCCAGGACTTTGTCAAACGTGCAGGACAACTAGAGCCGGATGGAGTGATTGTTGTTTCCAGAGGAAAGGAAGTCAGCGATATCTGGCTTGAAGACGGAGACGAAATCGTCATTCCGCAGAAATCAAACGTCGTTCAGGTCACGGGTGAAGTGGTGATGCCCAAAGCAGTGGCCTATGAGAAGGGAATGTCGCTCGATGACTACCTGGCTGCAGCAGGCGGCGTATCGGATCGAGCGGATGAGAAACACATTCTTGTAGCAAAGCAGAATGGGGAAGTAGGACTTGCCGAGCGTCTCGGTGTGAATGCGGGTGATCGGATTTTGGTTCTGCCGAAGGTGGACACGAAGGGGCTGCTTTTGGCAAAGGATCTGATGACGATTGTTTATCAAATTGCTGTGGCAACTAAAGTAGCAATCGACATTTAATATGTTCTCCTCGTTCCTAAAAGAAATATATTTTTATTATCACCTGTATGATAGTTATTTTAAGTTATGTTGCCTGCTCAAAGATAGGGAACCTATTTTCAAAGTTTATTCCGGATATAAGTCAGGAAACTATTCATTGGAGAAAGTAAAAGAGTTATTAGATGAGAAGGAAATAAACTGTAGAATTTACGAGAGAAGATATTTAGAAAAATTACAAAGCTTAACAAATAAAGATATTGCAAAAAAGAATTTAAAACATAACGAAAGAATATTACTTGAGGGGTGGAGTGCAATTAATAAATATCTTCGAGAATATTCATTAGAGCCATTTGTAGATGATGAATTTCCTTGGAGTGTATTAGATTTCAATTTAAATTTAAAAGAAGTTCCCAAAAATAATTATCTCGTATCGATCATAGTTCCGGCGTATAACGTCGAAAACACTATAAAAAATGCAATTAACTCATTAATCCATCAAAGTTATAAAAATATTGAAATAATTATTATCAATGATGGGTCGACTGATAAAACGCTAGAAGCAATTAATGAAATTGCAAAAAAAGATAGCAGAATCCGAGTGGTAAATAACAAGGAAAATTTAGGAGTTTATCGATCTCGGAATTTAGCTCTTAAATATTGTCATGGAGAGTTCATTACAATTCACGATGCTGATGACATTTCTCATCCAAGAAAAATTGAAATACAAACTCAACCTTTCAATTCGAATCACAACATCATTGGAACAATTTCGTATTGGATCAGATTTGATTCGAGGGGAGAGCTTAGTTTATCGAGAGGATTACCGCTATTGAGGTTGAATATCTCAAGCTTTATGTTGAGGAAAAGAACAATTATTGAAATGGGAGGATGGCAGGAAAATCGATTTGGTGCTGATACCGAATTTTTTGAGCGATGTTCGATGAAATTTGGATCAAATCGAATATTAAAAATTAAGAAACCATTAGCTTTTGGTCTCTTCAGAGAAAATTCCTTAACAACGGAAAATCAAACAAGTGTATTTACATCGCAAGGGTTGAAAAAGAGGATTAATTACGAAGAAAAATGGCGAAGGGAACACTTGGCTAAATTTAAACCAACGATTTTCCAAATAATAAAATGTCTGGACAAACAATTATGAGCAAACATGTGATATTACGAAAAATTCGGAAAGCATTCTTGCATCCTCATGATTATATATATGATTTTAAAAAGAAAAAGGAAATAGAAGCAAGAAACGTAGAAGGAATCAATAAAGAGCTGGTAATTCTGATTTCTCAGGAAATGAGTTATACAGGATCACCAAATAGCCTTTTTCGTATGGCACGAATTATAAAAGAGAAATATAGAGTCATTGTTTTTACGCTCTGTGATGGCCCGTTCAGAAAAGAGTTTGAAGAAAATGACATACCTGTAATTGCTATTACAAAAGAAGATATTGCAAAATCCTATATAAGAAAAACAACATTGTCTGCAAAATTTGTCATTGCAAATACAATTGGCACATCGGATTTTGTTAGGCAGTATAAAAAAGAAGTTCCAATAGCATGGTACATTCGAGAAGCACAGAACCTGACACAGTATCATAAGGGTAGACAAAACGAATTAAAAAAATTCCCCTTTGTATGCTGCGTAAGCGAATATGCGAAAGAATTTATTGATAGAACTTTTGATGTAAATTCGATAGTTTGTCATAATGCAGTTGAGGATTGCTATCACGAATCAATATGTTCTGGAACAATGAAAGTATTATTTAGCGGCACTGTATCCGAAAGAAAAGGGTTCGATACTCTAATCAGCGCTTGGGAAGGTTTGAATGAAAAATTTCGAACAAACAGTGAACTCATTGTTGCTGGGCGAGTTATTCCTCAATTTAAAGATTTTTTCAATTCGATAATAAATCCAGAAAAATCGGACAAGCTAAATATTCGGTATATAGGAGAAATACAAGATCGACAAAAATATTTTGAATTATTAAATAAAATTGATTTTGTAGTTGTTCCGAGCAGGGATGAGTCATGCTCCTTGGTTGCATTAGAGGCGGCAATGATGGGGAAACCTTTATTAGTTTCGGAGAATGTTGGCGCAAAATACTTATGTAAAGACGAAAGCGAAACAATTTTTAAAACGGGTGATATAGAAGATCTCCGAAGAAAAATAGAAAAATTTATATCATTGGGACATAAAGGACTTAAAGAAAAGGGGGTATTCTTTAGAAAGAATTATTTAGAAGACTCTACTTTCGAAAAGTATAGAGACCGATTTGATGTTCTTTTAAATAAAATTAATGCATATTCCGCAGAGTTTAAAGGGAAAGCAGAAGTTAAGAAAAAGAAATCCAATGAAATAAATCGAAAACAAGATCAAAAGTTATATAAATTTATATCTTACGATCAATTGTCCAAAATCATTCAGACTAATATTAATCGATTCAGAAAATACGACCTGATTGTAGGCATTCCAAGGTCAGGTATGATACCGGCATACATGATTGCCTTTTATTTGAATAAGCGAGTTTGCAGCCTGAATGAATTTATAAGTGGACAATTTAATAAGACTTTTGGTTACCGAAAAATTAATACAAACCAAATAAAAAATATTCTGATTTTAGATGATTCGATGTTAAGCGGTCGAGCAATAAAAGACGCCAAACAAGAGATTGAATCAATTAATGAACTAAAAAAATATTCGATTGAATACGGTTGTATTTTTGGAACATCAAAAAATTCGCGTGATATTGACTTATGTATTACAGAATTAGATCCTCCACGAATTTTTCAATGGAACTATTTAAATCATCCAAATTGCAAAAATTGGTGTTTTGATATAGATGGAGTTCTTTGCGAAGATCCCAGCAATGATCAAAATGATGACGGTCCAATCTATTCAGATTTTGTATTGAACGCGCCGCCTCTTTTTGTACCTAAATATGAAATAGGTGCACTAGTAACGTCAAGATTAGAAAAATACAGATCTTTAACGGAAGAATGGGCGAGAAAAAATAATATTCACTATAAATATCTTGCAATGTTGGATTTGCCAGATAAAAAAACGCGATTGAAACAAAAGGCACATACGAGAACAAAGATTGAGTTTTATGGTTCGCATCCGGAATTCAACTTGTTTGTAGAATCAAATCCGAAACAGGCAGAAGAAATTGCCCGAGCAACTGGCAAGCAAGTAATTTGTGTGGAAACGGCACAATTGTTTCATTTTCCCAAAACAATAAATACTCGAGTAGAAGAGATTTTTATGTCCAAGAAATATTGTAATGTTTGCAATTCAAATTTTGATGAATTTAAAGAGTTTGGCCCAAGTAAGAGAAAGGCTCTTTGTCCAAATTGTAAAAGTTTAGAAAGAACACGATTTCTTTGGTTTAATCTTGTGCATGAATTGCCTTATTTAAGAGAGAAAATTTTGTATTTGAATGTCTCAAATACATTATTGCAGGGGCTACTCAAATCAAATAATTCAGTAATTAAAAAATTCAGTGACTGTGATGAAATATCAGAAAAATTTGATTTTCTGGTATGTGAAAATTTTATAACCGAAGAGAATGAACTAATTCGATATATAAATAAAATTCAGAATTTCATGAACGATAAAGGGAAAAGTTATGTGCTTATACCTGATTCACTAATAAGAAAGGCCGAAATGTTAACTTTAACAAATGTTCAATTTAAACTGGTTAAGCATTCTGATTATCCGCGAGAAATAAACACAAAATTTAATATTAAAGGCAATCTCTGCGTGTTCTGTAAGCAATAGGGTGAAAAAATGAATACAAACTATCAATAATAGCCGCGAATAGCTATTCAAATGAAATTAAAGATAAATTTAATATCAATGACAAATCGGTTGTTATTTCAAAATAAATAGAGGCAATGCATGTTAAATTGGATTGACAACATAAAAAATAATCAAAATCAATTAATCTTGATAGCAAAAAGACGAAGTGATTATAATCCAGAAGAAATTAATGTTTATAGCATTGAAGATTATAGCGAAGACTATTCAAAGATAAATCTACGCAAAATAATTTCTTCAGAAATTAGAGGATTAAAAATTTCAGGTCCAAGAGGTTTAGTGATTCTTTCTCTTAAAAATAAATTTCAGCTGTGCTCCATTAATTTTAGCCATGAAGCAAATGATTGTGTAGCGATTATTCTACCATCTAAATTTAATCAAAAATTTTTAATTGAACTAAACAAAGAAAACTCTTCTGTTTTTATATCTGAAGATTTTTCATCCAACGGTGTAAGAATAACGTCTTATGAAGGGAAAGGTATTTACATAGGTAAAGATAATATGTGGGCAGCACAAATTGTTTGTATGAATAGTGATGCTCATGCAATTATTGATGTATTTGGAAACGTCATAAATAAGAGTCAAGATATTTTTATTGGCGAGCATGTCTGGATTGCATTCAGAGCTCAAATCCTAAAGGGAGTAACAATAGGACCAAATTCTGTTGTCGGTGCTGGTGCCTTTATCACTAAATCCTTTGAGGAAGGGAATCAAATATTAGCAGGTTTACCGGCAAAGGTTGTTAAATCTAATATAAATTGGGATCGCAGATCGGTTTCATTATACGAAAAAATGCGTAATAACAATATTATCCGAGAAAAAAATGATTAATTGCAAGCTGAAAGTTGAAGATAAGGGCTTCTCAGGCGCTATACTGCATGATATTTTCAAAAAGAAAATAAAAACAATATCGATTCTGCATTACGGAATTGGTATCTTTGATATTCCTACTGAGCAGCTTTCGAAATATAAGAAAAGCGACCGTTTTTTCTTCAATTTTGAGAAAGATGGCTGCATTCGTTAAAGTTTACAAATGATGAAAAGCAAACAGAAGTCTCTGAGATTTTATTATGAACTAAAAATTTCGAAATCGAATTTAAGAAAAAAAGTTTCTCAAAGTTTTTTGTACCTATTCCTAATTTACCTCTTATGAAAGGTAATAGAGTTTATTTGGATTGGATAGTCTGTATAAGCATAAAAGAGATTGACCCGAGCAAGTTTGATTATTATACGATACGCATAAATTTGAATGATAAGAAATGTTATATTTTTACACAATATAATTACGCCATTAAAACAAATCATATTTATCGGGATATTATTGGAATAAAAAAAGAATCCATTGACTTAGAATCGGTTCATGCTTCAATCGGCCGATTTACATATTTAAATGTTGAAGACGGATTAACTATTGGTAATGATTATTTTGGGTTCGAGAAAATATTTTATACCATCTTCGATGATTTAATATTGATCTCGAATAGATTACATTGTTTGTTAGATGGTGCCGAGAAAATAAATTTAAAATTCAAACCCGATTACAAATATATCAAAACATTGCTCGCATCTAATATATGGTTGTTTTCACAACAATCTTTCTCAACGCGCACTTGTTAAAAACAACGTAACCCTTTTGCCACTTCATAAGTGTTTCCATATTGACAAAAATGGACAGCTTTTTATTCAAGATAAAGAGATAGCAAGCGTCTTCGGATCCAAAGTTGGTTCTAAATTACCATCTTTTAGACAATCTGTTTCTAATATTAAAGACTACTGCTGCGATTAGATTAACTTCAATAATAATGTCTTGAAAATTGTAGATCTTACTGCTGGGTTAGATTCACGTATGGTGTTGGCAAATTTGCCAATTAATCAAGCATTCCAAAAAAATAAATTCTTATTGAGAACATTGAAAAAGGGAGATGATTGGGAATATTCTAAGCGCATTGCAAAATTCTTTGATCTCAAATTTATTAACTCTACAACATATTTTTCTTTAAATCCACACGATATATATGATAAAAAAAGATCTTGGTTAATGGGGATTTATTATAAATTCAATCCAATTAAAAACGAATTTAAAAAAATTCGGATAATGATGAGTTTTATTTTCAGTTAATAGGAGGTGGCGGCGAGGCTATGAGTAGACCTCATGTTCGGCATTTTTTAAGCAATAGGCGAGCAATAGAGATTAATTTTTTAGATAAGAAAAATCAAGGTAAAGCTCTAATTGAAATCCTATCGAATCAATTTCCTGGAGTAATTACTGATGACTTATCATCATTAATTAATATAGTCTCAAGTGAAATCCAGGCATCACCCTGCCCTAATTTTTTAAGTACTATTGAGTACTTTTATTTATCTTATAGAACTCCTTTCCATTTCAATACTTTTTTTCAAACTTTGGTGAAATCTCTTTGATGCCAATTGCATCGAAATACTTACATGCTTATTTTTACAAGAACAGCAAATCCTTAGAGGATTTTAATTTAGGAATTGATCTTATAAACGAGTCGAATTCACTATTAAACTGCTTTGGCCTCATTAATAGCGATTATAACTCTTATTTATATGATAAGTATCCACAAATTTCAAGAGCCAGAATTAATTTCAAAGTTGATGATGCAGATGTCAAATATGAAAAATTCTCATGTAGAAATGAGAAATTAAATATAAACGATGATGAATATAATATTCTTGAACAGAATTTCATTGGCAATTTAGTTAAGTTGGAATCCTATGATCCATTGCTTTATAGGACAGCATTAACTATTTATATATGGTATATGAATTGTAAAGTAATTAGCAAACAAAGTTTTATATATATTGCTTCGCGCGCACAAAGTGTTCTAGATCAACTTAAATACTGTTCAAAATAATTTATTATTCATCAATAAATTAAAGCAATTTTACGAAAGCAGCATCTCGCGTTAATGGATTAGACAATTCATTTCTTTCGGACTCCAAAGCCATGCACAAAGAAATGCTACCTGTTGTCGACAAGCTCTCATTTAACATGCAGTCGAAGAGTCGGCGACGATCGGAGTCACCGAAATAGTCTTTGTTACCGGCCGTGCTAAGTGCGCTATGAAAGACCATTTCAACAATCGTCTGGAACTCGAACTCGAGTTGGTGGCAAAATAAATCGGAGCAGCTTGATATTCTTCATTCCATTGTTCCTAGGGGAATCGGCCGCATCTACATTTGCAAGATCGCCAGTTGGGACTGGGACATTCCGTCCTCTGCGCACGCCCAGTAGTCGGTAATGAACCGTTTGCCGTTCTTCTTGCTGATGATCTAGACGATTCCGACATCGTCCGTGACGAAGCAGTTGATTCAGGCGCGCGAGCAGACTGGTGGCAGCAATGTCGATGCGGTCTAGCCTGAATTTTGCAAGTTCATAAAACTGCTGGCGGTAGACGCAAAAAAATCCGCAA
>ENA-ORSY01001355-ORSY01001355.1-human-gut-metagenome-genome-assembly--contig:-NODE-1355-length-17733-cov-24.104480_pt1 | contig 17733 bp, 15 predicted proteins | sample MGYA00242193_ERZ509160 | MGnify/ENA primary metagenome ERZ509160 (study PRJEB26280, sample SAMEA2338670) | human gut metagenome | biome: human gut; feature: human-associated habitat; material: faeces...
GCGGCTGTATTCAGAGGTTATGTTGAACATAAACAATGAATGCAATGGAAAAATTGACAAAGTCCCTGCCTCTTTTCAAAGAGCGCAACTGTTCTGTCTCTATCGTGTTGGATTCACGTACTCGCAGAAAGAATGCGTATGAGTTTCCTTTATCCCTTCGTTTCACGATAGACCGCAAATTCTTTTACCTTACAGTCGGAAGTTCTTTTTCTGAGAAAAAGTTCTCAGAAATCTGTAATGCGACTAAATGCAAGAGCGAGAACTACAAACTCCAGAAAGAGTGGAAAGATACCCTTATTCCCCAATATAAAGAAGTCCTGATGAACTTGAACAAGGGTGGCATCCTGACATTTGAGATGGTACGGCAATGTATCATGGGCGAGGGAGTGATGCTATCCAAAGAGGAAACCACCAAGTCACAATCATTTGTTGGTATATGGGAGCAAATCATCTATGAATTGCGTACAGACGATGGTGGAGCACGTTTTACCACAGCTGAAAGCTACGAGTGTTCACTCAAATCATTCAGAAAAATACTCGGTACAAATACGGTCAAAGGATTTTGTATCAGCGCCGCAGAAATCCAGAAATGGAAAGAGGGGATGCACAATGGAGTAAAAGATGAGAATGGTGCAGTTGTAGGTAAAATCAGCGATACTACAGCAGGAATCTATCTACGTTGTTGTCGTGCCGTATGGAACAGGTGTGTGCATGAAGGCTACCTCAAAGACGTTCCTTATCCTTTCTCTAATAAGAAAGAGAAAGGACTTGTCAGTATTCCCAAGAGTGCGAAGCGCAAACAGAGTTTCTTGAATGTCAACCAAATGACGGAACTCTATGAACTTTTTGTTTCAAAGAAATATCCCGAACATTGGTCGGAAGAATATACCCAACGTGCCCACTACTCATTGGGATTGTTTCTTGCCCAATACCTGTGCAATGGCTTCAACATGGCTGATGCAGGTAGATTGACTTACGACAACTATTATTATCAGACAGATGGCAAGGCTTTCCGCTTCAATCGAAAGAAAACTTCCCGAAGAAGTATTGACGGTTCTGAGGTAATAGTTCCCATCATCCCTCCTTTACAATATGTTTTAGATGAAGTGGCAGCACCTCCGACTCGTGGCGGTATGGTATTTCCCAACATATTAAAAGGTGCGGAAACAGAAGAGTTGCGCCGTAAATACACCATGCAGGAAAACTCAAATGTAAAAGACCGTATCATCAAAATATGTCATGAAGCACTGCACTGGGATAAGTCCATCTGTCCGTCCGGTACATGGTGCCGTCACTCGTTTGCTACCAATCTACATAATGCCGGAGTAGATATGGATTATATCTCTGAAAGCATGGGACATTCATCTTCCGACCACGCCATCACGCAAATCTACATTGAGCATTACCCTCTTGAAATTCAAATGGAGAATAACTCGAAACTGTTGAATTTGGCAAAGACCTCTGAAAGGGATTTGTTATTGGAGAAACTGGCGAGTATGTCCACAGAGGAATTAACCAAGTTGTTTACACGAACATAACACGACTTAAAAAATGAGAACTTTCATAAAGAGAATAAAAGACTATTTGCAAAGAAAGGATTGCGCTGACATGGTTATTCGTGCTTGGAAATCAGCCAATGAAGAGGTGTATGCCAATTTCTGTAAACGCATGGATGATGTAGGCAAAGGAGATATATCAGTTTTGATGGATATGTACCAGATGATGCGAAATTGTACCCCACCTGAAGCTTTGATGCTGTATAATTGGCTCTCTGATTTTATGAATGGTAAAGATGTACAGAGCATGGCCAATCAACAATGGGCTGGCAAATATACATACATTATAGCCCAATGTATCATCAACAAACGACTGTGGATAGGTATCAATATAAAAACAGGCACAATAGAGTTACTTGCTTCTGCGAAGTCGGATTTATTGATGGTTCGTTCCGAAACACCGATTGAAATTTGGAATCATCTACCACAGGAAACAAGAGCCTATTTGACTGGACAGTTAGATGCACTTATGAAAAACAGCAAAGGATGTTATCTGTTGAGCAAGCTGGAAAGAAAGATGGTGTACCAGTTCTTGACGTACATCTCCCAAATCATTTTCCTTTCCCATGCCGTATTTGTTGGTGAGTTTATGGCTAACCTATATGATTATGTAATAGAGAAAAAGGAGACTTTGGCTTATTGCATGTACTATTTCGTGATATTTGATCACGGTCTTTCACATATGGCCAAGTTACTTAACCGTCTATTGAACAGAGCAGAAGTTGATCATGGCGACATGGTTCTAATAAAATCATGTGTTGCAGTTCTTGTAGCTCAAAGCATCGAAATAGGAACTGAAACAAAGGCTGTCTGGGAAAATACAGTGGAAGACTGTAATTCGGAAATATGGAAAGAAGTGATGTTTGCCTTACGGAAAGTAAAAGGCAAACGGGGAAATAGAAAGATGATACAATCATTGGATGATATTCTTGTGGGCGACAAGGAACGCATCAAGCAGGGTATCCACTTGTTTCTTGAAGAGAACACAGAAGACATAAGCCTTGCCTATCTGTTGAAAGCATTAGTAAAGGCTGGCAGGATAAAAGCATCGACAAGATATATGACGTTCCATCGTGCCATTGAACAATTCTCCCAACGGCATTATGGGCACGACATTCCACAAAAACGATATGGCGAAATCAAGGAAATGACTTTAAACTCACCTCAGAGGGGAAACAGTTATATCAAGGCAAAACGAATAATAGACCGATGGACGGACTATTTTATCAAGAACGGGTAGTTGGAAAATCCAGCTATCCGTGTTTTTTCTGCAAACACCTGTTGAAAAGCGGTCGGTAAAATTAAAGTGTAAATAAACCGACCGATACACTGAGTTTCATACAATACCTTTGCTCGCGAAATTGGTTTCACAGAGTTGAACCGAAGCTTAAAGTATTTAGCAATCAAACAAGTAAAGGTATGGAAGAAAAACTCAATTTTACTCAACTACTTCAAAAGCCCATCGCCATGATGACTGGTGAGGAACTTTGTTTTCTCATTACCAAGAGTGTGGAAAATACAGAAGTGGTCACTCCCCAAGTGGCCCCCAAAGGTAACTATTATGGCATAGAGGGTATCGCCCGTGTATTCGGGTGCAGTGTACCCACTGCCAACCGCATTAAGAAAAGCGGTATCATAGACAAGGCTATTACACAGATAGGGCGAAAAATTGTGGTGGATGCAGACCTCGCACTGTCTTTGGCAAAGGAATCAGGTGGCATCCATATCAAAGAATAGCGTTATGGAAGAGAATTGGAAAAAGAATCTGGCAACAGACAGTTACGGGAATCCGGTTCGTTCCATCAGCAATCTCCGGCTTATTTTCACACTGGATGAGAATCTTAGTCAGATAAGGTTCGATACCTTTTGTCAGGACGATGTGTGTTTCTGCCCTTTGTTCCGAAATGTCAACGGCAACAAGATTGATGAAGAGTCGGCAGGAAAGATACAGGACTACTTGGAACGGACATACAGAATACGCCTGACACAGAATAAGGTTTTTGAGATACTGAAGACCACTTCTTCCGAACGAAGTTTCAATCCTGTGCAGGAATTCATCATGCAAGAGAGATGGGACGGACAACCTCGCATAGCCACAACTATCATAGATTATCTCGGAGCCAATGACAATCCGCTTGTTAGGGAACAGACAAAGTTGTGGTTCGTGGCGGCTGTGGCCAGAGTATTCAATCCCGGTTGTAAATTTGACAACGTACTGACTTTACCAGGACCACAAGGTATCGGGAAAAGCACTTTCTTCAAGGCCATCAGTGGAAGATGGTTTAACGATTCGTTCTCTTTTGCCAGTGGCGACAAGGAGAAAGTGGAAACTATAACCAATGGTTGGATTATTGAAATCAGCGAGCTGAATGGTTTGAAACGGGCGAATGATGCGGAAGCTGCCAAGGCTTTTCTAAGCCGTTGCAGCGATTATATGCGCCCTGCATACGGACATAAAGTAGTAGAATTTATGCGGCACAATGTCTTTGCGGCTACGACCAATGAGACAAACTTCCTGCAAGGGGACAATGGAAACCGCCGTTGGTGGATAATCCCGGTCAAAGGCAATGGTCATGTATCAGAATGGCTGGATATTTTACAACGTGCCGTTCCCCAACTTTGGGCAGAAGCATATACCTATTATCGACAAGGAATGAAACTCTACTTGTCACCAGACATGGAAATTAACGCCAATGAGGTACAAGTGCAATATTCCAATATCCTTATTGACCCCATCATGGAAGATCTGGAAATGTATTTGGAACGTGAGATACCCATGCAGTATGCAAGTTGGACCATTCCTGCCCGATTGGCTTATCAAAAAGGGGCATACTCAGAACCAAACTCAACAATGACCTCACTCAATATGGTTTGTGCCCGGCAGATTATTGAGGAAATGCCTAATGACTTGGTCAGACGTAATCCGTCCAAATATACCTCACAATATATCAATCGCCTGATGTCTATGATTCCTAATTGGGAACGGAGTGAGCAGGAGAAAGTCAAAGGCTTGCATCCCACCTATTGTGACAAGACGGGACGGACAAAGCATCCGTGGGTAAGAGTGGAACCACCGAGCGGAGAAGTTTATGCTACATTACCCAATGAGCCGGATTTACCATTCTAAATATCAAAATAAGGGAAAAGAAAAATATCATGTCCCTTTGTCCCTCTTGCCTTTGAAAAAGAATAAAAACATAAAAAAATATAGAAAAGAGAAAGTTGCAGAATATGTCTGGGACATGGGACAAAATAATTGGAAACATGAAAAAAGAAGAACTTATCAAACAACTACAAGAACGTGAACCACTGCTGGCAAATGCGGTCAGCCACATGGTAGAGTATATTCAAGACCGTTACCCAGCCGCATATCCAAGTAAAGAACAGACAGCAGCCGTGAACGACTACCTGCGGAGTGTTCATGCCGATGGGGACGGTAGTCTGTCAGAACGGGATTGCGAACACCGCCGTATCGCCTCACAGAACATCACCATTGCCGCTATCCGTGTACTGGATGAACAACAGCTTGATAGGTTGCAGAGCGTGCTTGACCATATCGCATACGACAGGGAATATTATATGCCGGAGAGAGGATACAGAATGCATCGCTGATTTTTCTTTTGGCTGCACCAATTATAAAACTTATTCAAATTGACAAGCGATGAAAACAGACTTGAATTATTGTATTGTGCTTTCGTCAGAACAGTTAGGTTATCTGGCAGGAAGCAAATATGGCATTGACCGTATGAAGATTCTGCACCAGCTCATAGAAGCCGCAGTGTTGAAAGAAACGGAGTATGCGATGAAGGGATTTTCTACAACCTTACAAGTGGGGCAAGCCATTCTTTCGGAAGTGGATTTGTCCTGCAAATCGGGCTATGACAAAAAGACCATATCCCGTATGCTTGACAAGATGAACCAGTTGGGAATTATCTCGTCCGCGCAGAACAACCGAACAAGCATTCACACGCTGAAATGCATATCGGCATGGATGCTGGACGGTAACCGTATTGACAACCCATTTTATGTCCGGCTGAAAGACCGACAAAATGAAGGAGAGAATACGCCTGTTATATCAGAAGAAAGTGAACCATTTTCCCCTTCTTCTTTCCCTTCTGTTTCAGTTTCTCCACAGCCTACGGCAGAGGAAGAATCTGACAAAGATATTTCTGAGAATTGTCCCAAATAACCATTATCAGAGAGACGGTGTGTCCGAAGTTGTTGTATGTAGTATTACAAGAAGTTCCTATGTCGCACAAATTCGCTTCGCTTATTCGTACTACATAGGCGTATTCCGGCAGTCGCAAGCTCCCACCGTGCTGACCCTTTTTGAATTGATGTTTCACCCATAGCATAACAGAGCATGAAGAAGAAGAAAAAGAATAGTGATAAAGAAGTCGATGAAGAAAACGACAAGAAAGTTACAAGGCGTACCCTACGGCTTGAAGCCAGAGTAACCGAACAAGAATATACCCAAACGACTGAACTTGCCAAGACCTGCGGCTTATCCATGAGCGACTATGTGCGTCGTACTGCCTTGGGGCAACACCCACGGCAAAGGTTGACTGAACGTGAAGTGGAAGCTCTGTGCAGTCTGACAGATGCGAGGGGCGACCTTATCCGTATTGCGGCAGCTGTAAAATCCATTCAAGCAGATAGACGGGCAATCTATTTCAGCGATACCCGGTTTGTGGAGCAATGGATGAGAGCCGCCACACAACTCATCAACCGCTGGAGCCAGATAGAGAATTATCTTACCGAATAAAGTCCCTTATCCGTTATGATAGCAAAAGCTAGTACCATATCGCATGGCGCAAATGCCATTAGATACTCCGTCAACAAGGAGAAAGCGGATATTGTCAAATCAAACCTGCTGCCCGAGGATATTTCACCGGAAGCAATGTACGGGCGAATGATGCTTGTGCAGAAACTGTTTGCTGAGAAAATCAATAAGGGCAGACCTCTTGGCAGAAATGTGATAAGAATCGAGATTTCCCCATCCGAGGAAGAGAGTCGTGACTGGACGGTGGATGACTGGACACGTTTGGCAGATGAGTTCATCCGTGTGTTTGACTCTATAGACCTTTCCGGTAAGACCCAACGGGCATCCTCAAAGCAGACCAATCTCAAAGGTTCGCAATATATAGCAGCCCTACACCGTGATTCCAAAAGTGGTATTCTCCATCTGCATATTGACGCCAACCGTGTGGACATGGATGGCAAAATCAACGACAGCCATAAGATTGGCGAAAGGGCTGTTATGGCTGCGAACATCATCAACGAGAGACGGGGCTGGGTACAGTCGGAAGAAATCAGCATACGTCACAAACAAGAAATCGCAGACTGTTGTATGGAAATACTTCGCACGATGAATGAGTTCAGTTGGCAGAAGTATAAAACAGAACTAGTGAAGCGAGGCTATAAGGTACACCTGCAAGAAAAAGACGATGGCGGCGTTTACGGCTATTCCATCAAACGGGGTAACTCCACTTATAAGTCATCCATGTTGGGTATCGGACGAAACCTTACTCCATCAAAGATTGAGGCTACTTGGACAAAACTACATCCGCAGGAAAGGAAATCCGAACCGGCAAAAACTAATTCTCGCCAAACACGGACATCAGATATTATTCCTATTTCACAGCCAGTTATAAAGCACTACGATATAGCGACAGACGAATATCACAGATATCATGTCGAGATACCCGAAGTTGCAGATAATATCATCCGACAGGATTGTTCTTTGGAGGAAGCCCATCCATTAGCTAAAATCGAAGAGATACAGCACACGGCTCTTTTGCTCTTTGCAGGGTATTTGGATGCTGCCACAAGTATGGCTGCTTCAAGTGGCGGAGGCGGTTCTGACACAAACGGCTGGGGAAGAGACAAAGACGAGGATGAACTAGAATGGGCACGCCGCTGTGCAAGAATGGCAAACAGCATGTGCAAACGCAGAAGAGGACTCCACAGATAAACACTATCATTAAAGACAAGAATCATGGGAATTGGAAAATCAAAAAACACTCCATCAATAAACGTTGATGATATGTTTAAGACGGCTGAAATCAGCCAAGAAACAGAAATTGAGAAGCAGGGTGCCGACAAGTTGCTTGTAGAAATACATGAGGCAAAAGAGGCATTATTGAAAATCCATCAAACTCTCCAAGAAGTTATTAAGGCAGAGAGTGATGCTGCTGTGGTATTGAAGGCGGCTATTGATAGTTCCGACAATATCATCAACGGCATTTGTAATGCGATTGTAAAAGCGGAACGAAACACGCAGTTTAAGGCAACCATAAAATCTGAATATCTAACCCAACTTCAACAGCTTTTAGACCAAGCTGTCGAAGCATGGAAGACCGTGTTGGAGAATCACCGTTCTGAACAAGCAAAGATGCTAACAGGACATGAGGCCAATATGCGTAAAATTCTCAGACGAAATGAGGGTATTTGGTTCTCTGACTTCTGGATGAAAGTTTTGGTGATATTTTTGTTCGTTTATACGGTGGTATTGGGACTGGTTACATATTGCGTCATATGATGTATCTTGTATGATATATGGGTAGTGTTTCCACCCATATATAGTTTAACCATGACAGTTTTTATATTTTCCAATAAATTATCAGCAAGTTAAATTCGGGATGAGTATAACTGAAATTTAACGGCTTGCATTTATTTGACATTTTGCTAGCAAGTTAGATTATGTACAAACAGGGATGTAACAGATTATAAATACTTGATAACTTTTTACTTACAGATTGTGTTGCCATGTTTCTTGTGAGTGTTATAAAATACTTTCTCTTAGTTGATACCCACGCATTGAACCCTTTTCTATGACGAAACCAAGGATTTCTATGACTTTTAGTTTCAATCTAACGTTTTTTTTGATGCTCTCCCTGTTTTCAAAAATGAATTTTCTCAGAAAACTTTCAATATAAAACAATGTGTTGGATTCTAAATCATCTAAGACTAACGCATTATTCTTCGAAACGATTGTGTAAAGCCATTCAACTCCCTCCTTTTTAAATTTGCTGCCAATTGTACATAGAACCCTTGACACGGAATACAACACGGCAGGGATATGACTAAGCTCCTTTGCTGCCATAGAATAAAATTCAATGTTAGTAGTTGTCAAACTGTGCCAAGATTCGATTCCCTCTTGCCACCAACGCCATGCTAATAGGTATTTTATTATGACATCATTCAGATGATAACCTCTTGGATTTAAACACAAATCCTTGATAAAAGGATACATCTTTCTCCAGATATACCAGAATTGCTCATTCCTACACATTCCATTTTCTGCGCTAACCATTTCATCAATAAACAAAGCTGTTTCTTCTGTTGCCATCAGAGATTTTAAGATCGGGGCTATATATTTATCAATTTCAGAAGTTTTTCTGTTCAAAAGGAATTTTGACATTTGCCTAAATACGTTCAGCCGAAGTCCGTAAAGGTTTACGGAATAATTTGTGTCATTCTCAGAATCACACTGATGCAAATCTTTAAACAGTTCAGATGCAAATTTCTGTATAGCAGTTTCAACGATTTCTTTATGTTCCTCGTTTGACGTGTCAGAAGGAATAAGTTGCAACACTATTCCCAAATCAAAGATGTTAAGTTTCTTAATTTCTTCTTTGCAAATGTCCCAATCCTTAAATGAAATATTACCCACTTTATCTGACAAATCAGTCAGTATTGATTGTTTTGATAAGTGCTCCCAACATCCTTGCTTTTCCCTTAAATCCGAGACGATTAAATTATAAACAGGTTTGAGCTTTATATAACCGAGTAGTATTTCTTGTGTTGTATTAGCATTCTCTTTCCATAAATTTGATTCATGAATGGACCCAATGACGTAATCACAGATTCTTTTGTATCCTCCAAGTTGCCCTTCATCGAAAAGAATAAAGACCATACATAAAATATAGTCTTCCACTTCTTCCGGGTATTCGTTCATCAGAACTGGTAGCGCATGACATGCTGCTTCTACACCATCACCTATTTGGTAACCATAGTTATCATCAAATAAATTTAAAATCGTGCTAACAACTATTTCTTTGCAAAAGGCTTTATCCTCAGTTGATAGCCTGTCTAAATGTTCAATCAGCAGTTTAGAACAAACATACGAAGGTACAGAATAATTCAACCTTGCATTAATATTATCTTTGGATGTTAATTCTTCTAATAATTGCTTCATATCCGATAAAGCGAGAAGCGGATTTTCATCATATCCCTTTTGTTTTACAGATTTATCATGCAAGAAATCCGACCACACTCTTAGTGAAGAGTATTTGCATATTTCTTTTTGTTGGATTTCTGCTTCTTCGCTTTTCTTCTTCAAATCTTCAGCAAGTTCTTTCGGAGTAAACTCTATAAGTAAGCCGCTATCTTTACGTTCAGAGACTTTAGCTGTTAGATTACGTCTATCCATTCTTGCCAACAAAATACCATATTCTTTACAAACAGTTTCATCGGCTTTATACTCATCTAAAATTTCGTAGATGTTGTTGACAAGTTCTGTATTCTGCTCTTCTGAAAAACCTTTAACTCCGAAATATTGATAATTTAAGAAAATACTTTCTAAACATGTGTTCCTGAATGGCTCCTCACATGTTTTCAACCTTTCATCTATATATAAAACATCATTGAGTTTGTTCGAGCCATACCCAATCGAATAATGAGATTTTGCTTGGAACTCGTTTAATTGCCTTATACCGTCAAAATGGAATAACTCTATTGTTCTGAAAAGTACCAAAGCAATGTCACTGAATTTCTCAGGATATGCAAGTACGACACTACAAACGAGAGAAGTGAGCGATGCGGATTTTGAATTTACAAGAATACTTATAAGTATCTTTTTGGCAATTTCGGAATCGAAGTTTTGTGCTATTCCTAGTAAAGACTTTTCCAAAGCCATGTGCACAGATTGAAGCAAATATGGAACGACAGGACCAATGATTCCACGATGCATACTCCAAATGGCACCACTAACATATTGACGAACTTTCTTCTCGCCAATATAAAGTATAATCTCTTTAACGTCCTTCAATCCATATTCTGAATGCTTATATTTTTCTACTGCTTCATTCGTAAAAGAGATAATGAATTCAAGTGCTTCCTTAAAATCCACTTGGAGCAACCATGTCATAGGTGTTTGATTAGCACTTGGAGGGAAACAGCTTAACTTATAACTATCTGTTAAACCATATTCGTGTTCAGGTTTCATATTGACATATCCAAAGTCATCTTCATCTTGACTGTTCTTCCAAAACAAATCACATAATTGAATTACCGACTTCGGCAGTACCTTTATTAATTCTACCGCAAGATATGGCTTCTTCAGAATTTTTGTGCACAACCTTTCGTATGGATCCCTGTATCCTATCCAATGGTTTGCGATAATTTTGTCAAAGATATCCTTTAACTCATTTTTTATTTCATCGGCTGCATCAAATACAACCTTCAGAATTTTTTCTTCTAAATCATTGTGGATGTAAAAGCGTTCTTTTGTTTCTGCTTGCTGGATAAAGCTTAATGTCAGCAAGCCTGCTTCCCGTGTCGTTCTACCAACTTTGTTATAAACACACCAATCGGTAAGAGCTGGCAATACATAATTCATGTTTTTGTCAAGAAAATCCTTCTTGTATTTATAAACCAAAGATATAGCATCTTCCCATCCTCGCCCTTTGGGAGTGATTATTTCAATGCCAAGACTTACTGACGTATCAACACATGCAATCCGCAAAAGGAATAGAATACGTTTCAACAATTTATAATCGTCTGAAACAATATCTTTTTCAAATCGTGCAAAGAAAGAAGATGAGGAATCTGATAACAAAACGGATACCCAAAGTTCATCTATCCAGAATCCTACCAACTCGTCATTTGAAAGCGATTCCTTAATAAAATCATCAATCTCCCCTGGATTTTCAGATAAGCATTCAGACAGCCAAAACCTAAATGCCCTGCGAATAGGTAAAGACGTACCTAATTCTTCAAAAAAATCTTTCACGTTCAAGAAGTTATGAAAATTGCGCGAAATAATTTTTCTCAATGCCCACTCTTCGTATATATCGTGAGTGATAAAATATCCGCTGTAAGAATAATCATAGCCAAGAATCTCATCTTGCTTTAGCATAAATAATGCGTGCTGAGGCATATGCGCAGCCTCGATATAAAATCGACCAGTATCACATCTTTTCTTAGCAATCTCTATTATGCATCTCTCGCGCTCAACATGTAAATTATCTTTTATGTCAGCCCCCATTATACGCTTTCTCCAAAGGACTTCTATAAATTCCTTGTAATTACCCTGCTTATTTACATCTTGATAATATAGAATATATTCTCTTAGGTAGAAAAGATTTCTTAGACGATCCCGAAAATTCCAATTGTTCGGCAATTGGAATCTAAAGTGCTCTGCTATTGATGTCAGTTCATCAATCTTTAGCAAAGATATATCACACACGTTAAAAGGAATCCGAAAAACTTCTTTTATACAAAACGTCAAATCATTCAAATAAACAGACCTGGTTGTAAAAATGATACTCCATCCATTTTCCGTAAGTTCCTGTATCAGATTGCTTACCATATTGAATTCACTAACTTCAGCAAGTTTTTCTGCCGAATCAATGACGAATATTTTTGCAGTCTCGTTCTTGTAGGCTTCTAAAAAATTTGACAAAGTATAATTGCCATCAAATCGAAAAATATCATTAATATTACTGACATTCAATTCATTCGCTTTAAAAACACTTATCGGGATAGTCTTTGCATTTTTTACATAGAAATCTTTGAATATAGCTGTCTTACCACAGCCTCCCTCGCCGGAGATTATGATGTTTTTATGCTCTCGGAAGTTCTTGCCAATATTTTCAATTATCGTCTTTCTGTCGATTTTGATTCTCCGCCCATCAAACAAGATTTCGGTTTGAATATCCTTTAGAATATTCTCATTATGCGCAACTATACTGTCGATCAATTTGCCCTTATCGGGATTCAGGTTGAAGAAAAGGTCGAAAATGTAATTATTTTCTGGCAAAGACAACTGCAGCTCAATATGGCTCGGTACACGCCAAATAAGTTTAATTCCAAGATTTTCTGCAGTATTTTCGATTTCTTGTTGATACTTCGGCTTCTTCTGATTTTTTGCAGTACTTTCTGAAAATTCCTGATTGATGTAAAAATACAATTCATCCAGCCTTTTGTTCTTTTCCTTTGCTTTTTCGATGGAATCAATAATATCACCTTTGTTGGTTGCAATAGAAGTTGTGTAGTATTTGGACTGAAATCCAAGTATCTTATCCCCCTTGACCAACGGTTCTGTTTCTATTCCAGCCTGATTTTTATAGCGAAAAAGTCCAATTCGCCTATTATGTTCTGCGCAGAAAAGCAGATAGGACATTTGTTCAAATGCCCATTCTTCTCGTTTGTCATATTTTAGTCCAAACACTTTCCAATTCATATTTCAATAATTTTGTTTGTTAGGTATTACTCCCCTCACACCTCCCTTGGGATTCTTCACGTCGCCCTTGTAGCGGGGGATAATATGCATGTGGACATGAAAAACAGATTGTCCTGCTGTCTCGTTCACATTTATGCCGATATTATATCCGTCAGGATGGAAGCGCTCATCAATGCACTTTTTCACATACAGAAGCATAACGTTCATAGCTTCACGCTCATGGTTAGTAAGATCAAAATACGATGCAACATGTCGTTTGGGAATTATCAACGCATGACCAGAAGAAACCGGATAACCATCATAGAAAGCCACACAAGTGGCTGTTTCGCAAATTATTTCCACACGTCTTGAAAGACGACAGAAAGGGCACTTCTCTCCTTCCTTCCGGGGCAGTTTGTTAAAATGATTATATTGATATAACTCATAAATACTATTGCATACAAGACTATGGAAAGGTAAACGAACATTGCATTGGTAAGTGTATTGCTTATAAATGGCATGCAATCGGAAACCTTCTTCTTTCAGATCTCTACGAACTGCAAAGAATGCAGAACCTTTGGGGTGCAACAAATTGGTAACATTCATCATCACCTCTGCCTGTGCATAAGGCTCTAACACATTCAGCACATAATTGCATATTATGGTGTCAAACTTTCCTTCGGGATAATCTGGACGATAGTAATAATCATATCCAGTAATGTCATACCCTTGTCTTTTAAGTTCATCGGTATCAAAACCGAAACCACATCCATAGTCAAGAATGCGACCTTTAAGCAAGTCATGTTTCAACAGATACCTTGTAGGCACTGAAATATCTGTACGCTTAATAGCGGTAAGATAAGGATGATTGATTCTTTCTATTTCCATATTCAGTCATATTTCCATGTGTCGTAACCCATATTGATGGCTATCTGATTCATCGGTTTGAATGTTCTTTCGTATATCTCCCTAAATTGATTGTCGCTCATATCAGCCAATTCGCGTGGAGTATATCCTAATGAAAGATAATCCTCAAGCGTCTTGGGAGTTTTGTGGGCGTTGACACATATGCGTAGCGAACGATGTTGTATATCTGCCAATTTGCGAAGATATATATTCAAGTCCGGGAGCTTGTTGCTTTTTGAAGAATTGACACTTCCGTCAGACGGTACCAAATTCCAATTTAAGTTATGGGCTACAAAAGTCCAAGGTAAGAAATGGTCTAAGGCATAACCACCCTGATATAATTCCTTTCCTGTGTATAAACATTGAATGGACCCACCAAGATTTATGACCATATCCCAATAACGATGTTGATTGGAAAGAGAATCACGTTTCTCAGGCTTTATCAACTTATTGGAGATAGCTGGCACATTCGGGTTACGTACTTGTAGAAATTGAGTTAGATTCCAATAAGCAAAATCCATCAAAATATTATAATGATTGTGTATATACAAATCCCATGCTGGATTAAGCATTATATAGAATTCTGCATCACCCTTATAAAGAGCATATAAGCAACCGTTTTCCAATGTCTGTGAACGAATCACCATTTCCTTGTCATCAGATGTGTTAATCCAAGGACGAAGAAAACGAAAAGGCACATTGAAAGTAAGAATCCTCAAACGACTCTTTGTCTGAATATCCTCCAGCCTGTCACGCAATAAAGCACAAATAGTTTCAACATCTGCATCAATGGGAATTCCCGTTATCTTCTGTAACTCTATCACAATGTTAAAAAGCGAATCACTTTTACCGAATGACAAACGGAAATAATGTATCGGATACCAAGCATTGGCAATCATTCTAATCACAATATCCCACACGTCAATACGTAGTTCCTCTGTTTTTGCGTGAATCTGCAAAATTGAGAGAAACCAAAAATATTTATACGTTGCTACTGTATTTGCAAACACTTTACCAAGTCTAACGGTACTTAATGATTGCGATTGTGGGATATTCATATAATAATGTTATTTATGAAACATATTTTCAAGTTCCTTTATCTTTCTCATCAATTCTTCGAATGTAGGTTTTCCTCCATATATCATAGATGACCGCATATCCTTGTAATCATTATACCAATCGTCAATGACATCATCGGGAGACAATAGCCTTATGCGTTTGCGTATGTCGGGAGTATAATCTACCCCACTCATGCTTGTTAATAATTCACGATGGTGGTATATTGCATTCCAGTATACATCGTTTGTTTTAGCTTGTGCCAAAATGTTTGTGTTTATCATTTGCACAAAGTTGAACAAATGATAAGATTCGTTTAATATCACCTCAAATTCACGCATTAGCGTGTTATCATTCTTATTGGTGAATATATGTGAGCTCGTTTGAATGGGTAATTCGTTCATTTCTTACTTCTCCTATATTTTTGATTACTTGCATTAGGATGCTCTGGATTGGTCATTTCGAGATATCCAGCTTCAACAAGAGCCATAATGTATGTCTGAATATTCTTGCTATGATATGTCACGCCCACTCTTTCGAGAATTTCCTTGCTGCTACGTGGCACACTACAGAAGTTTACTATATCCCTTTGTTTATTTGTTATTTTAGGACGCTTAGTGTCAGAGTCTGCATTAAAAATGTCAGAGTTGGTATCTAAGCTAGTGTCAGAGTCTGCATTGAAAGTGTCAGAGTTAGTATCTAAATTGGTGCCAGAGTCTCCAAGTTTAGTGTCTAAGTTGCCGTTGACTTGGTTACTTTTGCCATTAACTTGGTTACTTTCGTTATCGACTTGGTTACCTACTGGCCTATTTATAGTAATCACGAACTCATTTGTCCTGTCATTATTGGTGAACGAGACATTCACATCCTCAGACAAGGCACGAAGCATACCACTACCCGCTCCTGTGTAGGGAAGCAAGTGAATGGCATTTGTGAAAAGAAACATATTTCGTGGCATAGAAGTTCCCACAACAATATCATCTACGGAAAGTCCATTAGGGAGAGTTCCCGGGCTGTGTATTTCCACTCTGTCATCAAAGATGAAGATGCGGATAGGGGCTTTCGCATTCAGCGAGCGATGTACCAAAGCATTTACGGTGAACTCAACAAGACTGGTATAGGGTATCTCCAACACACCCTTCGAATTGAATTCATCCCCAACTTGTATATGACGCAAGTTTCGGGTGAAGAAATCCATAATGGTCTCGAACTGATGAAGCAGATTGCCTTCAATGTCGGCATCATTCACTTTATCACGAAATTGTGTACCGCCAAGATTGTTGCCCACAAAACAGATACACTTTGCCGTCATTACCGGAAGCCAACGCTGAGTGTACTTCCCAAACAATAACATTGCGGCCACTGTGATTTTTCCATCAGGACGAATGAAACGTAGGTTACGCAGCAGCTTCTCTCCATCGTGACCACTGGCGATAACGGAACAGACCGTATCTAAAGAGGCTTCGCGGAATGCGTCACCCACGAGCCCTTTTCTCACTAATACTTTTTCGAACTTATTGTTCAGGAAGGCTTTGATGGTACTTTCGTCCAAATCTTTGATGGCAGCATCTCTCACTCCTGCTTCATCTGGCGAGAAGCTACCGCAATCAGTCATCATCTCGGCAAGCTCGGCATTATCGAACACTTTGCGCTTGTCGGCACCGTTCTTCACCCACACAATGCCACGATTGTCATGATAGGGCTTGTTCACTCCTTCCTTGATGTGAGCCACAACAAGACTTCCGCCATCTACGGGAATTGTTTCCACATCAATAAGGATGGCAGGAACAACATTCTCTGATGCAATGTTGCTAAGTGTATTAGTGGTTTCCTGCACTTCCAGATACGACAAAGGATTGACGCTACCAGTTTTATCCTTCACGCCAACAACCAGTGTACCACCACGTGCATTACTGAACGCTACCAGTTCGCAACCAATATCATAGTTGTCAAGAAGCCGCTCTTTGAATTGCACTTTACTGACCTCGCCAAGTCTTATCTGTTGTATAATATCTATTTCTTTCATTGTTCAAATGTTTTTGGTTGAGTAGCCTACCTGCATCAATATTCAAGGCCTCTGCTATACGTAGGAGGTTTCTTGCGTCCGGCTGCATGGTGTTCGTCACCCATTTGGAAACAGTAGCCCTGTCTTTTCCTAATTGTTCTGCCAGCCACTTACTACTTTTTTGTTCTTCTGCCAGCACAATCTTCAGCCTGTTAATCATTTCTTTTTCCATAAAAGACATTCTTTTCGGTGTAAAAGTATAAATAAACCATGAAAATCACGAAGAAATACATCAAAAAAGAGCGTTATTTTATAAATAATTGGCGATAATATCAATCGCGTTCTTTGTTTATGGCGGCACATGTGGAAAGTATGGGACTCTATATAGCCCATTCAAATGGGGTAATAACAATATTTACTTCCTTTTATTTCATCTCGTTTCTGCGTAAACAATGCGTAAACAAACGGTTTCAGTTAGGGGGATTCTGTGAGTTTCATAGGGGATAGCAAAATTCATAACCGTCTGATATACAACCAAGATTAACCAAATAAGTTATCACAGAATATCATCTTATCGTTCTCATAATCTGGAGGTCCCTGGTTCAAGCCCAGGCTGGTCCACAATAAAGATTCCTAATAGATTGTTATTCAGCAGTTTGTTAGGAGTCTTTTTTATTTGTGTCAACAGAATGTCAATCAAGCCGCTTTTAACGGCTCAGTTTGAAAACTTGGGGGAATTAGTTAAAAACACTATCTTTGTGGCA